>Ga0126337_10000663_pt1 | contig 18417 bp, 16 predicted proteins | sample DipCmetagenome_FD_92527 | JGI IMG/M metagenome (GOLD analysis project Ga0126337, IMG submission 92527) | Coral microbial communities from La Bocana,Puerto Morelos, Mexico - Diploria C A metagenome | ecosystem: Host-associated > Invertebrates > Cnidaria > Coral | place: La Bocana,Puerto Morelos... | reverse complement strand
CGGTTACCTAGATCGCGCAGGATGCTCGTCAAGAATTAACTCGGTTGTTTAAAGGTACTGCTATCCTCAGTCCTCTCTGCAAGTATTAAGCTATACAGCTCTTTTAATGTTTTTATTTTTTATGAACTTTGAATCGACATCTGCATTTATGTGTTACATAGACGACTAAATTTCCCACCTTGTAAAGAATATATCCGTTACCTGCCTCGTTACCTAGATCGCGCAGAATATTCGACAAGAATTTACTGCTGAAGTCGACTCGACGCGCATAAACTACGTCGAGAGACACAGAAGAAGTTTAGCTTTATATAGAGAATACTTTAGCGCTTCCTTAGCTTTGTAATCCTTAGTAAGTACTATCAACACGTTGTTAATTATTATGTTTTAAAGTAAATATAGCACACTACAGATTTTAAGTAAGGAATTACCTGTTATATGAATACAAAGCAAGGTACTTTGCAGACTAGCCAAGAATCCAGCGACATGAAAAACCGAACGCTTCATAGTTTCAAACATAAACCAACCTCTATCGCTTCTCTCAGGTATATTCGTACTAGGAAATCGCTACGCTTGATCAGACGTCGTAAAAACTGCATGGCTAATTGTAGCCAAACAAATTAAATAAACGCGCGAGAAAAAAAAGAGTGAACTAGACCGCATATATTATAGCATTGGTTTGTTTTATTTTCTCGTGCAAATTGAATGTCGTATATTTCAATAATACTTTACTTTCTATCCTTTTTTCCTAAATATCTTGCGGGTTTATAAGCCGGGCGCGAAACTTCCTGAATATAAACTGATGTTTTGGCGCCAAAGTATTTTGGGGCAATACTATTGTTCTATTTTATAAAATATTGCTATGTCCATTTGCAATGAGACAATAGATCTCTGCAATGAAGCGTTTACACAATGTGTTTAGAAAAATGTCAAAATAAGATGTGTGCATCGCCATACACCATGCAGATAATTCTACTTTTACCCATGTTTTCATGTTCTTTGTCAAACAGAAGGCATATCATACAAATTTATTGTATTCCCCTGTTATAAGCAAAATAATGATGGATAAACGTTGGATAAACGACGTCGTGGATAAACAACACGACTTTATCGTATCTATGTGACTCACGTACCTTGGCACAGAACCAAGAAACTCATAAAGAAGAGCAAGGAAATCTGACTACCAGCCATCGGTCCACTAGAGAAGTCAACAATCAAAACTTGAACTTTTCTTAATGACCAGAGTAGGATGTGACAGCTCTCAGTGTCCGTAGACCACTGAAGTTCAAGGTTTCAAACGGTTTCGTTACCAAGAAGGCTGAAGACATTTTTTTTACGTCTCCTCAGCAACACACTCTTACTTCATGACTCATGGATGAAACAAAAGACTAAAATAACTGAACACTAAGTGAATGTTTTCCTTTTTACTTCTGTTTGAAAAACAAGAAACAGGTTTCAAATCTTACGCCATAGAAACCTTGCTTTTTCGTTCTTTTTCAAATCATGTCAGAGCATATACAAAACTGTTTAAATACTGTAGCATATATAGATCTGTAGTTGAACTGAGAAATGCAAAACGGTATTTTTTGTTTACTTGCACCTTTGAAAGAAAAACCAAATACAAAGACTGAAGAAACGGTCAAAAAAGAAGTTTAGAATATAGATCGCATAATTTCATATACATATTGAATATTTCTCAGTTTAAATCATATAAATATATACTTAGTACGCAGGGAGGGTACGTAAATTAATAGCGGCGGTATCAGTAGGACTATGGACTAGGAACCCGCAAACCACTCCATCGTCATTTCTCTATCATTACTTCAAGATCGGTATCCCTTCAGAAGATCTCATTATTTATCACTTCAGTCCCGTGTTCTGGTAACCCAGGCAACAGATGTGTATTTAACCGGAATCTGACACCTCTGACAAAACATTTGACGTTACATTTGTATTCATTCTGCGGCAATAACGAGGCAAATAATAGAATATTGCCTACATTTCAGTAGGATTAATTTACCTTAGAACATGGCAAATAACGCTCTGAAGCTATTTTTTGTGTTTCTGATAGTTTGCTCACATCTTCAAAGCACTTGGTTGAAACCTTATGAAGGTAACATACGAATCTAATTAGCTATGTCTTACTAGTTCCTTTTTATATATTTAACCAAGCAATACATAGAAGCCCGCCTAAGAAAAAAATTGTTTTGTTCATGGGAATGTTTTGGTGTGTAAATTGAAGGTAAAAAATAATACCTTGCTTTATTTTACTTGACGAACAATGAGGGTAAGCAATACTCAGATAACGATTCAAAAAACGTATTATGCTATCCATTGGATGATGGCTTCTCAGGGCCGGTAAATTACGATAGAATAAGGAAAACGGTAAGACTTTTTTTCGCCAAATGTCCAAAGAGTGAAGTATGAAAACGAAGAGAGTCGCAATTTTTGGTCACTCGATTACAGGTATATATTAGTATCAGCAGATGGCTGGCTAATTTTCGTCATATCTATTTCCATTCATTACAGTTAAGGTCTTCCGATTTAATTATTCTTAGACCATCAAGAAGGCTCCATCAGTGTTGCTGACGTATCGCAGTTACTCAGTCATGCTCATGTCAACACTTAGCTTAATCCTCACAATACATTATGAGGAAGACAAGCTTAATTTCTGAATATCAAAAGATTTAATCTAATCAAAGCTGGATGGAGTGTAAATTGTCCAGATCATGGCTATACATCAGGCCTCAAATTTCAAAGGACGATATATAAGAAATCAAATACTATTCTCGCATTTTGATTTGTTTTGACTTTTGGTATATGGGAGGACAGACGTAGAGATGATGTCACTGCAATTCTTTTGTTAACCTCCTTTGCCCTATAAACAGGTAGGCTCCATGTTAATGTGCGTCTGTTCGGTAACAGATCACAGAAGATGTTCGCGTTTTTCTTACTTTAATTAGATCTCTCACAGCTAAAAGACTCAGAGGAAAGTAGCTTGAGCTGTGAAGAAAAATGCTTCCCTGATTGTATGGCAAATGACGTCACCGAGTGTGTAGAGGCCTGCCAACGCTTCTGTCCAGCAATATAACCCATTAACGCCTGTTCACCGAGGTATTAACTTTATTTGCTAATATTTAAAATGTGTAGATTTTGGTTTACTTCACGACTGAAATCAGTTCGCCGAGCATCAACTGAAGGAAACGTACGGCAATCAGTAAAGAAGTTCCAGTTTGAAATTCGAGTGAAAGGTCGAATTCGAGGGCGGTCTATAGGCCTCCTTCTTATGTCTCTCCTCTTTCAAAACGCCTGCTAAACTAACCTTGTTCCCAGGGCTCCCAATTTTTAGGGGAAAAGCCCTGGGAACGAGGTTGTTGCTAAACTATTTGTTTTTCTACCTCTTGCGGGTTTGAATGCTGTGATAAGATACTAGCCAATCAAGCGATCCCTAGAGTGTGTTGGTCTTGTTTCACATTACCTTAAGTATCCTTTGATCTTCAAAGGTGCCTATTAAAACAACATAAGACACGTACTGGTCGGGACCCGACAAGTTTTGGCCCTCTCTCTTTTACCGAACGCTGTGCTCTCGGGAGCTAGAGAGGGGGTCATGTGTAGATCTCTCGAGAGCGTAGCTTGACAGAGAGAGCGGGACCAGAACTGGATTGGATAATACAGGAACCGACCGAAAGCGATAAACTAGTTCCAAACTCATCTGTTCTCCGTATAGTACGAACAATGCGCCTTTGCATTGAAGGCAGAGCAAGCATTGAAACTAAATATTCCATCTATTGTAATTAAGAAATAGAAAACACTACTATGTTTCTATCGAGTTATAGAAACACGAGTTAAAGTTTGGGAGAACGAGAAATGCTTAAGTGTGAACCAGGCTTTACGTTCGCTCGAGTCCCATCAGTCACGTCCATGAATCTATTTGCGGGTAGGGTGGGAGGGGATGCTTAAAGTTTATCAACTTACTCGTCTCTTACCCTAATATCCATTGTAATTTAGGCTCCTTGAATTATTTTGAGCCCCTTCAAAAGTACATCAATGATGGAAATTTTCTTCTTTGATTGCCATACACTTCTTTTTCCTGAGTCAAACAACTCAGGTCGATAATTTTTAAGATAGGGCCAGGGTCTTGGCACATTTTTCCAGAAAAAAACTTTCATTGGCCTTAGTCTGACATAGCAGGTTTGAACTTGAATGTCAAGTTGATTCTCCTTCTTTAAAACTCGGTTTTGCTTTGTTTGCAGTATCGTCTCTTCGTTGGCATGTGTGTATCAGCTTTTCGTCGTGGGAGGACTGTGCAAAGTCACAGGATCCTTTAACCTGCAAGCTGCGTCCGTCACCTGTTTCATGTTGACAAGGGCTTCTGAGACAACAACGTTTATGAAGAGTTTTGCAACATCTGATGAATGCACGCCCGAGGCCGTGAATCAGTGCAAAAACGCCAGCGGCTCGCAGCAGATGGGTATTAAAGATGTGAAATATGACCTTGAATGCTGCCAAGGAGATTTGTGTTATTAGTAATAGTAAGTCGGCGAAGCTAATAAAATATGGATCAGTGTGGATTACTGTCTTGTGAGTAGTGCGAGTGTCGTGTCCTTTTCTTCCCCGTGATTTTGTCATATTCAACCGCAATCACAAGAAGGAGTATGACCGCCTTGTCCAAGAGAGGTAATCCACCCCCACACCTCTCCCCCCGTTCCACTTTATTCCCACCCCCCCCCTCCAAAGTCGCCAGTGTAAGCCATAATCTTCAGTTGTTCTTACAGAAATACGGGTTGTTGAGTGGTTCATTGACAAAAATGGGAAACTTTACGATAGTTCCCACAATATATTACTCTTATCAGCGTACACGCTGTAAATAGAACCGACGGGAGACTCACATTATGTTTAATTGTTTTATTCACTCTTAATGTAACTAGTTTTCATTTATGCTGACTGTAGACAGCTCATAAATAAAGAAAGAACTACATAACTGCTAAACTTTTATTGAACGACATGTTTAGTAGCTGTTTTAAATATCAACCGTAAACGTGACTGAAAAAAAAAACATATTTAAGGTGTTGGTGAAGAAAGCACTAACCTTCAAACTCGCTAAAATTTTAACCAAAAACCGTTTCGACATAACACTTGGATTTCACGATGTGATATAAGTCATCTTTTTCTCAAAACCCTTAGTTCTTTGTTACAATAAAAATGTTACCGCTAAAAAGAAATATTTCATGTGTGGGAAATAACATCGCTAATTAAAAATATGATATACATGCGTATGTAGCTCTACCAACAGGAAGAATCAGCAGCGTTATCTCACGTGCAATTATTTCTCGTACTGTAAAATTTGCATCAAGAAACTCTTCTGAACTTCCAATTCCCTCGTAGAATCCTACACATTGTAACAGGAGTTCCAATTGTAAATTGTTTCATTGGTTGCAAGTTTAGAGTACAACCAGTTAGAAATCTGTCGATCAATACAATAAATGTAGCTGATCCACATTGTTACAAGTGATGTTTCACTGAAAAATACATGTAGTTTGTGTTTCAGATTAGTATTTACTCTGTCCCAGCCTCTCACAGCTCAAATTGTTTAAAATGGGCAAAAAATTGTTTACTACAGTGTATGACATTAGTCATAAAGAACTTTCTAAGTGTTGTTGTTGTTTTATTTAATTGTAAATAACTCAAACTGTAATGTTTTGAGGTTTTGATGATGAAAATGCATGTGCAAACTAAACAAAAAAGAACAGTTAACTTTTCACCCCATCCACCTCTTTCAGTCACATGAGGCCTGTAGCAAATACACATGTACAACTGTACCACAGAATATATCACTTTGGTTACAACTTAATGCAACAATGCATTTACCCCTTACATAAACTATACTGTACATATGACTGCTTTCAATGTTACGATAATACAACAATTTGACCAAAGTAACACGAGTCATGTTTAGTTACAACAGTTACTTTAAAAGTAAACTACTGTGCTCTACTTGTTAAGAAACGACATCCACTCCATCCAACTCCACGGTCAAGTGTGGTTTCTCTGTACCAAGCAGCGCATCATTGTCAAACTCACCAATGTCTGTGCGATAAACAAATGGAATGTCAGTTATGGGATCCAAGAGTGAAAAGTCCAGGTCGTCATAGTTACGATTTGTGAGTTCCACTGTCCAGAAAGGCTTTTTAACGCTAAAATGCCTGCTTTTGAAATGTCGATAAATCAGAAATGCAGTGGTAGCAAGGCAGCCAAATCCAAATGTGGTGCAAACAGCGACTATGATTTTCTCCTTTGTTGAAAACCCTGAAACAAAGTCACAGTGTGGTAACAGCAGTTAGAATACATATACACTACATACATTGTCCATGAATTACCCAGGGTGCAGGAGGTTTTTACAAAAAACACAATTTCAACGGTCAATTTCTGCCGCTCTGTCAAGTCTGTTCTACTAGGGTGAGCTCCTTTCCCAAACAGCAGTTAATAATCAAGCCTGTTCTGTTTTAAGTAGTATCATTCAGGGTTCAATTAAAGCTTGAGCTTCACCCACACTGGTCCCCTTTAGTGGGTTTAATTCAAGTTTTCCGAAAAGCATCCTTGACCTTTTCTTGTGCGAGTCCCCCCTGGATGAGTTATTTGAAACATTTAACAGAAGTCCTTATCTACACATACAACAAATGTTTTAGTAGTTCAAGAAATGTCCGCATCCCATCCTATTGGGATATGGGTTGAATCCTTCTCTCCCTCCTGTCACCCAACAATATACCTATGGAAATTACAGCTTAGTCTGACAAACCGTAGTTAACTACGGACAAACTCATACACTGTATACTACAAGTCATGTAGTTTTGTTTAGAAAGTCTGACTTTGGTAATCCCTGCTCCGTGGATAAGACAGTCAGGTAAAGATACCAGGCATTCCCTGGAACACACTTGCATGTGCAAACATGTACAGAGTTGTGCATTATTTTATAAATAATATGAAAACCTACCAGACTTCTTTTTTGCTTCCACTTTGTCGTTTTCCATGACACAGTTCTTAATAATGGAATCAACGTCATGATTATTTCCTGAACATCCCTTGCAGTCTAAACTTGTACCATTAAATCGGCAGATAAAGCAATTCTGGTCCCCTTGATAGCAAGGATCTCTTAGCTGGCTTACACCAATAGTACATATGCAAGTATCACATGATTTTTGAAGAGTAGTCTCATTGTTATCAAAACCTGCTGCACAATTACTACATAGCAAATCATCTTTTAAGTTCTCTTTGCATTTGATGCAAGATATTGTTCCATTGTCTAACAGTCTGCATGCAGCTGATGAAATTTCCCTTAAGCATGCTACACAGTTGATTTTCAGCTTGTCTGTAAAATTATCTGCAATAAGAGAGGATACAACTAATGTAACTATAGATGTGGATGGTTAACAAGAAACATGCATGTAATTTCAGTAAATCTGCTTCACAGTAGTTAAAAATAATCCCTTGGCTAACTCCTGTTGGAATCAAAACTACCTTTTGCATTTCATTTTACATTAAAGAAGCCTCGACTGTGCTCTGTTCTGTTGTATTCAGGAAGTGGTAGAGCGCGAAAGAAGTGAAAAGGAAGACATGAGACATAGAACAGTGTTTTCCCCTACTTCTTGAGTGCCCTACTCCCTTCTAGGTGTTTTACAACAGAAGAAAGCACAGTTGAGGCTTCTTAATTTGTTTCATGATAAAGAATACAATGATTTCCCCATGCATTTGGCTACAGTTTTAAACAAAACTTTTTTTACCAAAGGAGTAAAAGTGGCATCAGCCATCCTCTGTTCTCTGATAAAGCACACTAAAATAAGCCAATCACAATCCTAGTAAGAACTGTTTAACTAATCTCATTGTGCAGCAAGACGACAGCTGTCCACTGGACTTCAGCTGAGCTTTCAGTTTCGAGTGGCTTCCGAGAGAAGAACAAACCATCAAAGCTAGTTTCTAGTTTGTTTAATAGTTTAATTAGGCTCTAAATGCAGATACTAAGGTTTCGAGTCAAGAGGAATACGGGTGAATTGGAAAATAGGGAGCTGAAAGCTTGTGGATGAAAATGTACAATGCTGAGTTGAATTTGAAAGGTGCTACAGTTAATATGCCTTGCAGGTGCTTGAAGCACGATTGCCCAACTGACCAGCATCAAAGTTGAAAAGACTAGACTGTTCCCACTGCCCCAGGGAGGAGGGGTACAAGTAATTCCCTATATCAGGCATATAGGTATGTGCTGACTCAAAGGGCATGGTTTCTGAGCTGTTTCGGTCCGAAAACAGGTATATAATTATTTTGAACAATTAGGTCTGAAATTGGGTATGGTTATTGGGGAAACGTTCAGGAAAGCTTATAAACTTATTTTTCTTCCCAGCAACTGGGGCGAGTAACTGGTGAGAGAGAAAGAGAAACAGATAAAATATATCATTTGAGCAAAATTTGACCTATTCATCTTTGTTATGTTGACTTCCGTTCAGCACTGATGCATATGCTATGCTTAATCACATACTACAAAAGCCAGTGTGTAAATTTGTAACCGCAATGCCTTGTTTGTTACAACTTGTGGCAGATTAATTACTAATCTACAAAGTAAGCATTTCCTGTTTGCACAAACACTACAAACATTAGGCGATTAAATGCAATCACTGGCTGGGTGCAATAAGCTACAATTACAATAAAAACTGACTTTGACCTTGAATACTGTGCCTGAGACAATTCTCTGTATTTGATACTACCTAACAAAAAATATAATGCTTAAACAAAATATACTTTGTCGTGACTTCACTCACACAATGAAATTTAAGAGTTGTTAATAATGTAACGACTTTCTAAAGCCATGTCTGAAAACGGGTGTATAGTCAGGTCTGAAAATGGGTATGGATTTTTGAGGCCAGGTCTGAAAACGGGTGTGGAAAATGGTATTTTTTGGTCTGAAATTGGGTCTGGATTTGGATATGCGGGCAGCACACCCCAAACAAATTCCAAGGCATACTCCCCCGGGTCCCACTGGTTCAAACTCCGAACACAGAAGAGAATGTCAGAGTGAATATCAAGTTGTTGTTCAAGAGAATATCGAGTTGTTGTTTCTCTAAGGAGTTAGACACTTTTGCTTGCCCTAGGAAGTAAGTGAGTTTTGACCTGGGACATTCAATACATTCAATTCCTCCAATCAGAAAACTTAGTCGAATCGGAAAATAATTGTCAGATTCAAAAATTATGAGCGCTTTTATAACGAGAAGACACATAAATTATGAAAATAAATACCACTACATTAAATCCATAAAATACCAATACATTAAAGCCATAAAACAACGACTGAGATAATAAAAGAGATATTAAACAGTCGAACTTTGATTTGAAGAATCTGTCACGTGTTCATCTACAGTAAGGGAGCTTTCACCTCAGGGAAACGGATCACAGATACACGCCTTGCAACAATTATTGCAGGGTCCTTATACGAACCCGAACACAGGGTTACAGACCTTAATTACTGCTTCGTTAACATAAATATTGCACGTGAAAGTGAGAGCTGGGAAAGTAATATTACTGGGGCATCTGCATATTCAACTTGCTTGCTCTGTCTCGGATTAATTTGCTGAAATGGTCTTGAACCGTCAGAAATCACACGATCTAGTCTAAAGTAACGAACAACAAAGCTTTCCTACCTTTGCCCCCGTCGTCTTGTGCATTTATTGACGCAGAAAGAATTGTCAGAACGAGTAACCTTACGTCCACTTCCATGTTGAGTGGAATCACTGTAGAACCACGCACGTACGAACAAAATGATATTGTGATCGGATCTACAAACTGATTTCGCACAGTTTTACCATAACATAAAACTGTGCCTGTGACAAAGGAACTTTACGCTACTACTGTTGCAGAATCAGGCATTTGGCGGAAGAACTCACAGTAGTGCTTCGCCGACAATAATTTTCCTAGGCCTCAAAGGAAAAATTTTTTTGAGGGAGCTTTGTGGCCACTCCCTCAGTGCAATCGTGAGGAAAGTGGCACGAGCAATGACTCGGCGACGTCATCTTTCGTCACACTACTGACACCAGAATAATAAGTACCCTGAGAGAAGCTTGGAGTTTGCAATTGTTTTTATTCATTTCGCTCATAAATGCATTGAACTAATTAATGGCCTTAGCTCCTTTGAACCTAGCTCTGATAAAATAAAGAAAACAGATATTTTCCCCATCGATCGGTTAGGTATTGTTGACGCATTAACCATGATTAACGTCTTGTTTCGTTACTGTGTTTTTACAGTCGGACCCGCTGTTTTATATAGCCAGTGAATGTCGCTTAAGGTAGGACAAATTAGGTGACTGGAGTACACATTTTTTTTAGCTTGCAGTGCAGGCGTTATTTCGGAGCGGTACGCAAGATTAATCGGTTCGATGCCGCCATCTTGGATTGTAGCTGGATAAAAAATAATTTTTTTCTTCCCCTCCCCCCTTGCCCATTTTTCCATTTAACCCACACTCCCTCGACGAATATCTTCTCATCCCAATCCTCCACAGTTACTGAATCCAAGATGGCGGCCTAATACGAAAATGCAAATGTCCATCGCACGCCCAAAATACGCCTGCACTGCAGGCTACAATTTCTTCGGTTGTAACTCGCTCCCAGTCTCCTTTATTCATTTCTCATCCTAACAATTTGCGCACTTCACGTCAATAAGATGGCACCCTTCTAAACAAATAAAGAAAAGAGTCTGTTTAGGGTGTATTGTCTGTTTTATTTACAGAATATCATTACCTTGTACAATTTCTGATCAGTCTGTCACAACTCTCACTGGCAACTGGCAATATACATCTGCGTGACTTGTCGAACAATGAAAGCTAATCACAGCCCTTCAGATTTGTATAATCAGCATCAAATTCACCCTCAAATTATAAACAGACATCAGGAACTTGCCATGAAAATTTCATATTTATCACTTATCTCCTCACACGAGAACTTCGATGAGTCACACATAACATTTGTTAACAGTTGAACATCCACCGTCCTTGAAGACTAACCATGTACGACTCTATACACAAAATTTCATTTGAACTCAACGGAGCTCAGAAAAGATATTGTGTTGTTTTGGCAACGTAAAATAAAATAATAGTTCACTACGATAGAAAAAACACAAATAAGACAATAATAAACAATAAAAAGACCAAATTAATTAAGGATGGAGAAGATTAACGGGCATTAAAAATGACCAATTTAAAAAAATTAGGCTTAACTTTACGAAATGCACAGATTGTGAAGAAGCTCCTTTAAACGGCCATTGTAGAATGGTTCAACGTAACTTCTACTAAGCAACAGTTCAGAACGAAACTGATTTCAAGTACGCAATGACTCAATAGCTTGTAAAAACGACCACATTCACACTTAGGCTAGATGCGCTGTGTGGAGATTTGGATACTAGTTACATGTGGCTACGAAGACTCTCAGTGGAAAGCAAATGATGTGCAAGAAGCAGATTCATTAAATATACCATTTTATAAAAGGTTCATAAAATCAAACAGAGATAGTTTGGGCCCAGGACAATATCTAGAATGGAAAACAAATAGTTCATGAAAACAGAGATATACAAAACCTAAAATATTAAACTGACAAACTTATAAAATGTCATATGCATCGAAAAATAAAAACGGACACTGCACTCTGGTAATATTTCCAGAGCTTCAGGTACTTCCAGTCTTTTGAAGACTTCCGCCGGAAGTAATCTTGTTCTGTCAGTTTATATTAATACCAATAATAGAATCTTTTGTTTTCCATCGCATATTAAGACTTAGCCCGTTAATTGAGTTTTATCATCCGCTTGATACAGGACCCTGTCTTCCCAACTGACACGCACAACAATAGCCCAGACGACTTTCATTTCCCACGTCCAAAATGTTCCCCCTTGGCTTGTAGTAACTTTTCTGATCACATCCTTAGAGACACTGACAGGTGACAGGACGGCTGCCAAAAGAGTAATAGAAAATTTAGACGTCACGCAAGCCTCTCTGTCAAAGTTCTTCATATGTCACTCCAGCTTGCACAACCTCTTCGCTTTTCGCTCTACTGTGTTTGCTACGATGCTTCTTTTTCTTGTCGCCATCCTCGTCCCGACTTCTTCTCCTGTCCTTTCCCTCCTCGCCTTCTCTATGTCGTGATTTTCGCTTTTCTTTGTCCTTTCTTTCGCTATCTTCCCCTTCTTCGCCCTTGTCTCTGTGCTTTCGCTGCTTGTGCTTACTTTTTGATTTCTCGCCACTCTGTAAACACAGTAAACATTCTATTGAAATAGATTTTCCAACACGGTGGAAATTTTTTAATGGAAACTTAAGACCACAAGCGTTCCCTATTCGCTTATTGCGGTAAAGGGATCTTTAGAAACAAGCTATAAAGGCATTGTCACAAAACCATATGTAGAGTTCTCAATATTTCTTTCACCTTGGACTGAATATTTGTTTTGATGAAATAAAATTACCATGATTCCCTGCCAGTGCGTCTCATAGAGGAAATTGGCAAATGAGGTAGTTCAATATACCAAAACCAAAACATACCTTGTGCTCTTTATTCTTACGGCTTTTACTTTCATCTGCACAGAAACAAAGAGAAAAATAAATCTCTTAAAATTTGAACATCATATAAAACCTAGCCTGCGTTGCAGCCAGGAAATTACCCGCAAAAAACCCGCAATTGGTAGCGTCTACGACGCAGGCCAACAAAACCAAGATTTGTTTCCAAAGACAATCCAGTCTCTCAAAAGACTTCCAGAAACAGGAGAAAAGATTCATTCAAGGATTTTTTGAGTCTGTCGAAATTAAAATTTTTCTTATATTTCTTATAATTAAGCACTTGTTAAAACAAAATCCTTTGGTTACCAGCCTCACCGGAGGAAATCAATAGTTATGGTTGTCAGGGTTACACCGTTTGTACTTCTTTGCACTTACTTGTATCACCTTTGTCGTCTCCATCCAAACTCATGTCAATTAAAGAACTAGACGCTACAAATGAACAAATTCAGAGCATTGTAACTTGAGAGGCATGGTTCCACTGCGTAAGGTACAAATGCGATAGCAATTCAGCAAAAAATACGATTATTTACGAACGTGCTGATTGGTTGATTAGGCGTTTTGTCTGAGTTTCGTCCGATTCTAATCGTAATACATTTTCACTAGAATCCCCGACAAACAATGCCCAGGGTATGATCAGCCTGAGGCGAATAGGAGCGGGAAAGCTCCATGGAAGAAGGGCACCTCATCATTACCGAGAGGAGGGTGGGGCGAATCAACAAGGCGGTCGTCGCTTCTTGACTGAGCGAGGTGTATGGTTACGAAAAAAAAAAAAAACGTCCCCATAGCCGCATTCTACACACCGAATATCTATTAAAAATGGCGAATGAGGGGGGCATGGTGTGCGGGTCTCCCAGTAAAAATAAACCGTACTCTGGTTTACCCGCGGTGTTGGAAAACAATCAAACCATACATGTAGTTGCTAGATTTCGCAATTAACCCTGGCGGCAGAATCATTAGCAGATCAGCAATTCCTAGGGAGAACAGAAGACTTACAAGTTGGCGTTCCTTTTGTTTGCGGTTGCATCTGCGAAACCATGAACTTTTCCCACTCATCTACAGGAATCACAGGTGCCGATGATTGAGTGGCACTTTTCCTGTTGAAGAAAGAGATGCGAAAAATACACCATAAAATCATGCAGGCCAAACCTAGCAATATAAGATCACAAAATCGTTATATTGTTACGTGAGTATTTAAAACATTCTACTTCGTTTACCGACCTTGCTTTATCAGCGGATGATGTACGAAATGGAATCTGCAAAGTGAATAACAAACTCAGGTGTATAAGATGACGCCCACGACACAGAAGCTTAGTGGCAAACCGTTTACATACCCTTACGTTGAAGAACGGTTTACTTACATGCAAATCTTAGCTCAACTCTGCTGCTTGCTACGATTGTTATTTCAGTTAAGCCGCAGAGAAATACGTTCTCTATTCTAACAACAAGTCTACTTGACAACGCATTAATGTTAACCAGACCGGTAAAGTTGTTCTTGTTGTTGGTAAAGAAAAAAATGGCATGATTATGACGTGCTTTATGGCTACTCTTCTAGGATTGCGTGACAGCAAAACAGCGCTAGATGAGAAAGGAGATCACGGTCATGCAATGCGGCTGATGTTCACCAGTGATTATGCGCTAGTGAAAAACAGCTTCAAGTTTTCTTCACTGATTAACATTCTTTCTACTGTTATATGTAGTTCTCGCGTTTTGCGTTCTTTTAAATAAAAACATCACGCGTTCAGAAAGAAGCCATTCTCATTAAGGAAATTGGAACTCAACAGACGACTAACAAAAACCAAAACGCATGATAATTACATAACATTCTTCCAATCCTATAAAGAGCCGTACCTTAGGATCTGAATCAGGCGAGTTCAACCAATCATCCACATCTTCAGTTCCAAGACCAATACCATCAACAGCTGGTTCTTCCGTCATTAACGATTTCACTGGCATTTCAAGTTTTAATTTCACAGTTTCACTTCCCTCTTTATATTTGTCTTTACTTTCCTCCTTTCTCTTCTTCTCTCGCTGTGTCCTCTCTTCTTCTTGGTTCTGTCTGTATTCCTCGTCTTCCTCTTCTTCACTTGAAGTTAACTCGACATTCACAGCTGCAGCTGGTCTCTGTGGTGTTGTAAACTGTTCTTTACTATTTGATTCTTCATTTACGTGGTTTGCAATTACAGGAGTTGTGGGCTCGTCCTCGGAGTCTATATCCTCAGCAAATCCCGCCACCATTGGGTTTCTTCCATCACTGTCACTACAACAACACACAAATTAATGGTTGAAAAAACAATCCCGCACTATCGTGAGTAAATGTACCAAACTTACGACACACAAGTTTGACGTTTTTGGTTTGAGATCTGATTGGCCGGAAACAACTATATCTTCAATCTGATTGGCTACAGCAAGTTACTCGAGTATTTTCAACTACTAACAGAAACCGCTACGAGGAAAAACAAAGGAAGTAACTGTACATGACGTAAGTAATGGTTCTTAACTTTTCTAGAAATCCAGATTTTGGAAACGTCTTCCTGCCTTACCTATCATTGTCCTCGCTGACACTTAGTTCCACTTCAACTGGAACTGTTTGCTTCTTAACTGCAGGTTTATTTGTTCGTTTTTTGCCGCGCGAGCTTGCTTCCTCGTCTAAAAACCCCGCGTCCAGTTCGTCCTCTGGCACAAACTCGTCAATGTTGGTGGTAGAATGCGACAAACCATTTTGAGGTAGCACTGTTTAAATTATCACAAAGAAATAAAGTCAGTGTGTGTGTTTAAATGTATGTGCTAAAACAGTGGACACTGTAAAATAGAGTGGTTTTCAGCTGAATGTCGTAAAACCAAAACCAAACCATTTAGACTACTCAGCCAATCTTAAACCGTAGTTAAATATACCAAAGTAATTGCCTGATAACTTTCGGCACTCAGTTGATACTGAATCAATCTTTAGTCTATGAACTAGACAACTTGAACATAATGAAGTATTAGAATCGCAGCTAGTGGCTAAAAGGCCAGAAGGAAAATAATTGCTAAACAATAAAACGATTGAATGGAATTCTAACGTTTATTTTGTATTAGAAAAATGTTGAAAAGACCGAAAATCCACATTTCAAGCTAGAAACGCACACCGGCTGTTTCTATCAAAGAAGAAACTAATAAAAAACAATATCGAAGCAAAACAAAACAAAAGCAAAAACCAAAACCAAGAAAGATATTGATTGTAAGATATTGATTGAGTTTAATGTGTGCGCTCGTACCTTCTTCACTGGCTTCTTGGCCTGTTACTGAGGGCGCTCTTCTTAACGGTCTCTCTTTATGTGATCGTCCGTCGTTTGAGGAACTGCCATTACGAGGCTTGGCTACCAAAATAAAAAGACAAAAAGAAGTGATGAATGCTGAAGCGAGTTTATCTAATACTCTGACAAACGCGATTTGGTAATAAGTTTTCCCCAACGTTCGTGCAATCTTAGTTTTGTTCAAGTTGTCTTGTTTATAGACTAAAGATTGGTAATAAGTTTTCCCCAACGTTCGTGCAATCTTTGCAGAAGACTGCACGAGATACGTTTGCGAAGCTTTTTTTCAGACGCTGGGGAAGTAATGGTACACACTGGAGTTTGTAAAACAAGGGGAAATTTTAAATTTTAATTAATAACGGTTTCGAATTCTTCCAATCCTCCTCGTGTTCGAGGCTATGTAGACACGGAAATAACATCTCATGTTATACCTTGAGTGTTATTCAAGGTGCCACCTCCACCAGGCAGGTATTCATAGAATTGCCATAAGTCGTTACATTACAGCTGTATGAGCCATGTTGTAACATACACACCTGCTGTGTCAACATCGGAGGGGGTGGTAGATGAAGTATTCTGTTGACTTTCGCCTTCTGCGACGGCGGCCGCGGCAGCAGCAACTTTCTTGGCTTCGTTAGCTCTTTTCTTTTTCTCCAGCAAATGTACAAATCTATGGAGAAAACACTAACCTTACAAACCAGGCAGGAACGGTAGAGAGACGTTTTAAGTTTGTGGCCCGGAGGGGGGCTAGGGTTTAAACCTCCAAGCTTGTAGAGATACAATGGAGGGCAGAACTTTCAGATTTCTCGGTAGTCCACGGGTACGGACGAGTGACCCAGTGCCATTTTGACGGGAAAACGACTTGGTAGCCGCCTTCATTATTATTTTAAGTCTAAATGCCGTTTAAGACACAAACAAGGAATGGTTTAAAAAAAAAGTAGTAAAGTTTGTGTTTTTACAATATCAAAAGGTGCAAAATTGTCTTTACTATACTCAACAAGCATGTTATGTAGCTCCTAGGAGTAAAAGTGAACATTTTTTGGAATAACACCTTGGTATGCTAATCTTTTCCTGGCATTTCGTTTAAAACCTAACCAAGTGATTAGATGTATTTGGAAGGCGTTTAAATCAATCAATAACAAAACTCACTTCTCATAGTTTTGCTCTTCTGTTTCCTTGTGAATCTGAAGCTCTTCAAGGGTTGACTACAACAACAGTAAAACCGTTTATGTCACATTAGTTACCATGTAAAGTGATAGTTGATTAATTATGTCAGACGTTTTCAATTGAGTGTTGTTCAGTTCAACATGTACTGGTTTTTTTTTCCATGAATCAATGAATGATTCACAAGCTTTATCTTGGTGGACAACTCGAAATTGACTACAATCAACTCTTTGACTTCTCATAATATCATCCCATAATATAATATTGAAACAATAACTCAAGAAAGTCTGGGGAGGGGTGGTTAAGTTAATGTATACTCCAGTCTTTTCGGAGCTTGTATGACTCTTCCACTGCGAGTTTGGGCCTGAACGGTCGTAAAACCAAAACCAAACCAATTACCTACATGTACCAATTAGACTACTATACTCAGCTAATCCCAACCATAGTAAAATCAAAAACAAAAGCAAAGTAATTGTAACTGACTGATTACTTTCAACACTTTTCATGTAGTTGGATAACACTGTGTTAATGGCAGGCTGATTTTAATAAAGGTATAAACAAACTTATTCAAATACAAATTGTACCTCCATGTCTTCCGCATTGACTTGCAACTGCTTTAGAAGAGTTTCTCTCTGTTCAGGTGGGAAATAGGAATCATCGAGGCTTTTTAACAAGTTGAATTATCAGTCTTCTCAAACTCATTAATGATAGTGATATTGTTTTAAATATCTGATCTCAATTAGCATAAATATTTACAATTTATTTTTCTTCTGTTTCTTCTTAGTCTTAGTTCCGATAGAGAAGATATTACATGAAACACACAAGGCAGTGTTTGACCACATTACCAAACACCTCCAAGTTCATCAAAAATACTCCGCTGTGCATTCTATTTTCAACTCTCTTCTCAGTGTTTGAAAATGTGCTCAAACTTGGGAGTCTAAATTACAAACTTCCACACATGATGGTTTGTGGTTGCCCCTACATATCACTGACTACCGGTATCTAGAAAGATGTGTGAATTAAACAAGCTATAAGATTATTTTCATACACGTTTTGTATAAATTTGTTCATGCTAGATACTAACCTGTAATAGTAAAAAGGGTAAATTAAGAAACTTGTGAATGTACTTGAGTCCAAAGCCATTTTTCATGGATGTCTCAGCATAGTGTACAGGAGGACACCTATCGGGTCTAATTAAAAAAAGCCAACTTACATCACAAGAACAACAGACTATACATCTCATATCTAACACCGAGACAATGTCCAACCGTGTATGTCAAATTATTGCATTTTACCAACCAAACAGGGAGGGGGGGGGGGGGGAAAAAAAATGACTTTATAAAAGTTTCCTTACAGTCTTTATAAAAAATAGGTGGCTATTTGTTTTGTTTTTTATT
>Ga0126337_10000662_pt1 | contig 18437 bp, 6 predicted proteins | sample DipCmetagenome_FD_92527 | JGI IMG/M metagenome (GOLD analysis project Ga0126337, IMG submission 92527) | Coral microbial communities from La Bocana,Puerto Morelos, Mexico - Diploria C A metagenome | ecosystem: Host-associated > Invertebrates > Cnidaria > Coral | place: La Bocana,Puerto Morelos... | reverse complement strand
TCTCAGTTACAATCTTCATTTTGTTTATCTAGCATATCGCGGCCGCTTGTCGTCTTGCAAATCCACATGCGGCCCAAGCGCGAGATGAGAGGAAATAATTAAAATAGTTAAAATGTAAATGAGATAGATCTTGAAGGAACGAAGTCATCAGCGGTGCTTGAAATCCAGTAATTGGATCTCCTCTATATCGGAGAGTTTGACAGTCAGCACAACACAGCCAAAACCACAGGAATATTATGTTGTAACGCATTTGTTTTCCCGTATCAGGTGTGATGTAATGTCGCGTCGAGATGACCGCGATGTTGTTGTCAATTATAATACTTCAAACCATTTTCACTAGAGTTGTGACTTCGGAGGATGGATCAAACGTTGAACAATTTCACCCATTTTTGTTTTTCAACGGGAAAGATGTTTATTCTCTTCGCGAACGAGCGCGATCCACACACGCTGAAATAGCGAAAAGGATATCTATGGCGACCCAAGAGATGAAGAAGAACCCAGAAAGCTATTTACCGCCCAGAGATTGGCGAAAGTTCTCCAGCGCCTGGAATGAGCGTTACGGTAACGACCTCACCGCGGCAGCGTTCTATTGTGTTTTATACCCTGAAGATATCAAGGCGAGAAAGTTAGCGATCACATTTATGGAACGACTTGAAAATCTTCCAAATTGGCGGGTGAACGCTACGTTACACGACGACGTCCCAGTAGCACATTCTTTAACCGGCATGGCGACCGCTTACGACTTTCTGTACGAACAGTTAAACAATACTCAAAGAACACGTTTCTTGAAGAAAATCGCAGGCGTGACAAATGAGCTGTATGTAAGATCTTTCGACAAAACGCTTTGGTGGGGATCTGCTTACTTACAAAATCACGTGGCTACAAACTACATGGCAATTTTCACCGGCGCTTTGATTGTCGTTCGGCATAAGGAGCCCGAGGCGGAGAAATGGATGTCACGGGCTCACCTAATGTTGAGCAGAAACCTAGAGCTGTTTAACTATGTTGTGGACGGTTCAATCGATGAAGGGGTGGCTTATGGTACGTACACGTCACGCTCATTGATCCAGTATGTGTTCTTTGCGTTACGTCACTTTCGCATTGATTTCACCCGTAGTCCCTGGCTGAAAGAACACGTTTGGTTTTTGCACTATACGGTGCTTTCGGGGTTCAGACAGACTGTGGGTATTGGTGACTCCAATAGGAACTGGTTTTACGGCCCAGAAAGCCAGCTAGTTTTCTTGGACAACTACGTGCTAAGAAATGGTTTGGGCAATTAGTTGGCTGGACGGATCAGAGAACATAAAGTCTCAAAAGCGCCCTTCGCCCAGGCGCCGTCCCACAGAAATTGTATGCTTCACACAGAGTTTCTTTTCTATAATGCTAGTATAAAAGAGAGAGCTCAACCTAACCCGAGCCTGCCTCGGCTGCATGTGTTCAGTGACTGGGGAGTGGTCACCTACGGGGGTGGCGTGGTTACCCATAGGAACAACTCTCGGGATGAGCCGGGTACATTTCTTTCCTTTAAATGCGGTATGCTTCACGGAAGAGCAATAAACTCAGTTGTCAGGCGCAAAAACTTTCGTTCTTGGATAAAGGGCTGGAAGAACTTCAACCCTGGCCATGAGCATCCAGACCAAGGATCCTTCGTTTTTGCGCCAAATGGAGTGCCCTTCATTACTGAGACACTCTACGCTCCCAAATACACGTGGCTCAATAATGCCATAGTGTTTGGGCCGTCACACAACTCGGAGTGTTCCAGCCCCTTCGAGGGGCAGATAGGAGAGTGCAATCGATGGTTTAATTTCAAGACAATGACCGCTTGGAAAGCCAAAGGGGAGATTATCTCTGCGTCCAGTGAAGGAGGCATGGTTTTTACTAGCGGCGAAATGAGCCAGTGGTATCGAGAAGAGTTAGGCTTGCTAAGCGTCTATCGTTGCTTGGTAATGCTGACTCCGAGCGTCCTTCTTGTTGTTGACCACATCGAGCGCAAATTAGCGGGTCGAGCATCGATAATGAGCGCCTTTTTTCACAATGTAGACCACTCATTTAGTCTCAACATCGACTCCACAACAGCAAGCCGTGCCAGCGTCTCGATAGACGGACTGTTACACAATATTTACTGGTTCAACCTGGAGAGCGGCGAGGAAAGTTTGGCCCATGCGGGACATTATTCGACATCTTATAAATCAATGAGAACAAACTACCTCAATATAACAACGCCGTTAAACGGGCGTTATACTCGGACCGCGTACCTATTCCTGGGCCCTGGAAATAGAATGGACCTTGCCCCACGAGTCTCAACTTCACATGATCTTGGATTAAAGGTGTCGTTAAGAATCAATGGTGTTGACTATGTCGCTTCCATAGCAACAAAGCATAACCAACCTTACCGCCGATACAGTTTTTTGGGTTTTGGTGGATATTGCAAGGTTCAGATTGACGCAAAGAAAACTGTACGTTTTGGCTCAGATGTGATTTCTGTGTCCGATAAGCAAGCTGTGGCCGATTTTTCACCGACTGAGACCAATACGCCAGCAAGTTGGAGTTCTCTAACTTCCTTAATTTTGCCTTGCAGCATCTTGGGGATTTTGCTATTTTTGTACTCACAACTTCGGCGCAAGCTGATTGGTCGAAAATCTTGTCAGTTGTTTGTCTGGTGTCTTGGAATATCGTGGCTGTTCACAACATTAGCCATTAATTTTAGCTTCTGTACAGGTGAAGGGTGTCCATGGATGAACGCTACAAAACACGAAATTACAAGCAACAAGTATACCAGTTTTGAAGTAGTGGAAGATCCGCCATTTGTATTGTACACTTCTCTTCCCTTAGCCGGCGCTGAAATTCTGCAACACTTATTCACGAATTCTTCAGATTTCTTTAACGTAGAACCCGCAAGAGTCGAGCGTAAATTTATGGATCCTTGTTTCGTTTTTTCTCGCTTTCACCCTTCTCCTGAAGCGTTGCGGATGAGAAATTGGCTCAGAGCTCTTTCTAAAGACCCAAGATCAGTTTTCCCAGGTTTACGTAAAAAGTATCACAAGGCTCTACCGTCGGTCCGATTTGCAGACCCTGGCTGGGCAATGAAGTTTCTATGGCTCAGGAAAGTCCTGGAGACGAGATTTCTTGCCGTTGTGGTGGTTAGAGACCCCAGGGGGTGGGTGAACGCCTGGCTTCGAGAAATTCGCGTGGATGAAACACTTCGCGACGCCTTACATGCAGCGTTTGATACGATAAAGACCCATGGCTGCCACGAGAAGAACATGTCTTATTTTGCAGCTGAATTCCGCGAAATGCAAGGGATGTTCCATGAGCACGAGAGCAAAAACGGCAAGAACACTATAGCGCTGCTCGCCCATCTGTGGGCCGCTCACATGAACGCTGTCCTTCGCATGAACTCCTACCATCATAAAGAGAGCATACGCTTTATTCATTTGGAAGACCTGATCCTAAAGCCTCGAAAAACTGCTCGGAGTTTGTTTCGCTTTCTAGGCGTTCCTCTTTCACCAGCTGCTGAGCATCGCCTTCTTACGGTTACGCGCACGGGGCAGTTTTCTCTAGGCGTCTCTCGAGAAATTGTCGGAGCCAAGACTGTGGAGGCTTGGGAACGAGAGCTGAAAAGCGAAGATGCTGAAAGGATTAAAGACATCTGCGCTCCAGTCATGAAAAAACTTCGCTACGACACTGATGAAATAGAAATATAACACGTAGAAAATATAATGAAATAATGCTGTTGTCCTGTGAGGGATGTGTGAAGTCTAATTTACAAGCACCTTTATCGGCTCGAGAAAAAAATGACAAAAAAAAATCATCCGTAGTTTATAGGCCAAGCAGAACAGTTTCCTTTTACGTCAAAAACATTTTGAAAAGGAAATAGTGCGCTATTGATGGGCTACTTTGTACACTAGAGAAAGCACTATAAATACCATTTGTTCCTTGTTACATTTGGGGACGTTTTAACAAATTTATACAAAATTCATCCCGACTTACTAAACATTGGGCGGGATGAGTTGGCTTAGATTTTTCTGAAAAAGGGTCGGTCTTTATTTGTCTTAGGGAGTGTACATAGCAAAATTCAAGGGGCGGGGATGAGAGTTTTCGCTCAGCTTCCGAAAAAAATTCCTCTTTTAATGAAATGGGTAATAATGGATCTCAGATTATAGACAGAATTTCAGTCGCCTGGCTTGAGAAACATTGGAATCGGGGTTCGAAATGAAAAAAATATGAAAACTAGAAGCCCATCACTAGGAGTGTGCAATTCCTTTACGGCATTTTTACAGATCGATTTATTTTTAGGCATTGGTCACTGTGGTTCCAGTGGGATCTGAATTCGCGGCAAATTCAAAGTAGTCACGCCGGTTTTGAAAGCGCCGTGACAGGAATATGGAGTAGATGAACACTCCTAGTGAGGGGCTCGTGGAAAAAAATAGATATCAGACGATGCTCGGGTCTTGTGCAATTTCTTTTAATAAATAAAATCGCGTAACAAAAACTATGTGCAGCTGAATCGATGTAATAGCAAATGAATCTCACAGGAAAAATGAGCACGACTGATTCATTTACCCATAACTCGTAGCGCACGAAAATCTCAACAACGCTTATAAAAACGTTCAGAATACTTCAACATCTCCAAACCTACAATCTTGGGCAATCTAATTGAGCACCCCTTTCTCCATTTCAATGATGGGGAAAATGGTGCGCTCCCGGGATTTAGCGCCAATTCATCATTGATTCGGGGGGGGGGGGGGGGGAGGGCTGATTTTATTTCTTATCTTATTCTGTCCTAGATTGTAGCATACACTATGTCATTAGCACAGGTACAAATATTTTTTTTAAAAAATGTGGCTTGACCTGCACTTTATGGGCTGTGTAAGGTTTGCATGGCATTGTTGTAAAATTTGCAGTCGCATCTTTTTTTCCTTCGATAATACTTTCATCACATGACTGGACTTCGATTTAGATTTCCACGTCATGTGCTCCGAGATTTCCCAGATTCTTGAAATATACACTACCATTTTCCGAAAATAGGAAACTCCCGTAACAAGGTCGTATGGATCCCCGCGAGATCAAGTAAGGAATTCTCGTGACAAACTCGAGCTTGCTACAAGTTAAGTTTTCCCACGTGATTTCCTTTCTTTATAAATAGCAACACTGCCGTATACTCCCGCGGGTATATACTTATGTCAGGGTTATGTAAAAATACTGCGAAATATGACGTAGAACTTTTTGTCCTCAAGCTTCTGGCAGGGAAAATAAAGTGTTAACGTTCTCCCGTTTTTATGTTACAAAGAAATTACACAATATTTGAATATTTCCTTTGTTCTGTAATCTAAACTGATTACGAAAAGTCAAGAGTTCATTCAACGGGAACGAAACACGTGAAAACCACGAAAATCACGTTTCAGTTTTCGAAAACCACGTTTCAGTTTTTGTTTGATCGTATTCTCCGCCCCCACCCTCCCCCCCCACCAAAAAAAGTAGCAATTATCAGATGGCGTCTTGTGAGGGAACTCGCACTACAACTAAAAGGTGTTTGCGTTATTACAATATTTTTTTTGAATGAACGGCGGACTGAAAAATCTTAAATAAAAGTTGTTCTATTTTTCAATTTGCCACAAAAACATTAAACTAAGATGTTCGCAAGTCATCGTTCAATCAAGGCTTGACCCGGGATAAGCGTGAAGTTTGATTTCCGATTTGTAAATTTTCCGTACGTTTTCTGTATATATCATTTGATCTTCTGTTTTGAGTTTGAACAATCTCAAGCTATACAAAGCATGCACGAGCAGATGGAAGCATATTAACAGAACAGATATTTAAATACCCCGTTTTACTCTTGTGTAACCCTTAGGATAGCGTTAACCGACTTTCAAACAACCGTGCCCCGAATATATATGAGGACAAAACAGTACAAACCATAAAACAGAAGATATTCCACAATGGCCATACAGAAAGACAAACCCAGCGCCCGGATATATTCAAATATGACCCTAAAGCAATTATTTATTGGACATGATGCATAGCGAGAGTGTTCACGGCACTAACACGAGGTGTTTCTACCTATGTACTAAGCCCATGAATACTTTCTGAACAACCGCAAAAGTAGTCCAGCTTAGTCCTTTGTGGACTTTTTTTCTCATCTTGCAGTCATTTCTAGCTCCTGGCTGTCATATCTAATCTTGAACGACTCGCTACTCACGCTGGAGGCACGTGCTTGTTTGTGCCAAGTGTGATGGCCCGTGTGATCCCGACCCTGTGTTATGGTAGCTGGCTTCTGAAGAACAAATCCTATAAATATGACGCTTTATGGATACTATATCTTCAATGAACACACTCACAAGACGTATCGAAGTTGGCACACGGATTAAATTTTGTTAGGTTCAACTGGGTTGGCAAAGTGACAGAAGTAAATTGAGATTTTTACTACACAGAAAGTGAAAAAGCTGGTTGGAACTGAAAGGATGAAAGGAAATTAATAAGACGGTCCTTGATTGGTCGCCATCTCATGGGGTGACGAAAAACTGTACCATCAGGCATTGCGACAAAAACTCCTTGGCAGTTCTAAACAAAAACACCGTGAGCCGACAACATGAGGGTGACGAAGTGAGTGGTGTTGCGTCTTCTCTGTGCGGGAATATCATGTTAATACCTTTTATGTGTGCTGCAAGGGCAGCTTAAGCTCTCTGGTGTTTTAAGAAACGGTAAAATATTATGGGAGCTAAGCAGTCTAGCCACAATGGACGAGCGAACGCACGTAATGTCGGCAACGGGGCCGCGGTTGCAGCAGCCGGTTTACCAGAAGGTTCAAGAGTTGTTGCTCTGGATCCACGGATAAGAACTCGTTCATTGAACAATGTTGGACAATCGTTATCTATTCCTGGCCATTCGGCTTCGTTTCAAGAGTCTGATTTGTCCTCTTCGCCGGAGGATAATTCTCCGTCTCCGCGAGGACTTGCGATGCAAGGCGCGCATTCGCTCCCATCTCATTTGTTCGCCACTTACACTACGTTTCTAAACGGTGAGGGAGTAACACTTATTTTGTCTTTGCGATTGGCCAGTTTTTGGGTAAAGACGCTAATCGATCAATACTCTGCGAGAGATGCCACTGTTTGCTTTGAGTTTTGAGCTTACTATTTTTGTTGTAGTGCACTTTGAACGCGACAGTGTTTCTGATTAAATTTTCTTTGCAGGGGTGAAATGTCCCGTTTGTTCAAAAGTAGTTTTGGCCGACGATATTGAACTTCATTTGGTAATTTGCCTCACGAAACCACGTATTTCGTATAACGGTAAGTTTTTGATAACTTTTCGCTAGCTTTGCCGTGAATATTATTTAGAATTGAATTCACGAAGTTAACTAATCGAACGTAGGGCCCTGAGATTAGCTTGTAGTCTGACAACTATTCTGACCACTTAAAAAATTAGAATTTAGAGGTCTATTCGGAAGTATCCTGTTAATTCAGGTTAAATGGTTATTTTCATGAAGTCTGGAACTATCATTTGACTTCTGTGCAAGAAACTGGGAAATTTCCGGGCCTATTGTTTAGTTCTGACTTAGAAATTTCAGCTGTTTCTGACAAAAAATAAATTTAGACCCAGAGAATTCGTGGTCGCCTCTCTAAATTTAAGACGGGAATATAAGAGCACGCAAGTCAATGATTTTATTTCACTCATCACAAGGAACCTTTCACCTTGTCCTGTTTGATTACCTATGGCTGTTGAAGCCGTGTTTATAAAATCACGAGTACCGCTACCAGATGATGTTCACTATGTTGTTTTTGTCGATCTCAAAGTTCTTGAAAAAAAATTATAATCCAAAAATCAGCATCAACTAGGGGAGACAGGATACGAGATTGTCTGTAAGATGAACGTTTTTCGTTATTCGGTTCTTTTGTTATTTTTATGGCGCTTTTGTTGTAACTAGACATTGGGCAATAAATATAGATATCTATTTGTTTTCGTTCTGCTGTGATGATTTACATGTTTTCTAACCAATGAAAAGCTAGTTATTACGTGATGTTGTTAGATGTTCCTGTTGTCTTGACTCAGTGAAACTGTAACTTTGCCATGAATGCAATGTAAAATTTACTTTTGACTGCCGATCGCTGTTTGGCACCAATATTTAAATGGAATTTCTTGTCCAGACGTGATTGATGTTGAAATATTCAGTTCTCCTTATATTTCAGTCAACCAAGTTTCTATAATAAGGTCTTTTCATTCTTTTCTCATTTTTCGCTGCAATCAGAAGGACCTAAAGGTGACAAATATCTTCTTGTGTAATGAACCTAATCAGATAACTCAATATATAATGTTAAAGCAAACAGCAAAAACTTTGAATTGAATGGAAATATTTCAGTAGCATTGAGAATTGATGACCCTAATATTTGCTTTTATACATGGAACTGAAATTAGTTCATTTGCCAGCAAACCGGAAAGTAAGGACAACTGTGTCTAACAATAATGGTATTGTTTGTTTTGCTAGTGTTTTATATTAAAATTCACTCATTTTGTGGTGGTAGTTTCTTTTTATGTCAACATCAAAAAGACGACATGTCTTGTTTGGATTCATGCATTCCGTTTAGCATAAAGTTCATGACCTTTCTAAATTACAAAGATATGATGACTTGTAAATAAGAACCCTAATTGCTGGCTAAAATTCTGCAGAATACAAAGACTTGAGTGTAATCAGGGCACGTAGGCGGGAAAAGCGCTCAGAGTTTTTAGCTAAATTATGTAATATATAACAATTCATTTTTGTGTCATTGATATTTTGTATTCATTATTTTTTTGACAATATTGGGTTTTTATCCTGACAAATCTTTTCTGAATGGTTATTTCTGATCCTGAAAAATGATTATTTCAAAAAAGTGTCCAAATTTGGACAGATTGTTGCTAATTTTCTGGTAAACTTGAGACATGATTAAATCTTCATTCTCTGTGTATGTTTACCTGGTGCCCTTGTTTTCAGCCAGCTACCTCTTTTCTAGTGAAAATAATTTTTGGTCATATTTTCTGCATTATTCCTTCTCCTCTACTACTATTGTGTGATACTGCGGATAAGATTTGGAACATTTTTCTTGAACTCTAAATAGGACATTTTAGAGGAAATTGTTAACAGTACTTTCTTTACAATAACTACAATTTTTCGCAAGTTCATTGGCTCGTTTTTATCATCAATAAGAATATAGACGATTAAACTTGCATGCACTGCATTATGCAAATGAGCTACTTGCACACATCAGACTTGCCTTTCAGAAATTTCATTTATTCCTGCCATTTGACCAATTTCGTGTCTTGTGGCTCGTGGTTCCACAGCCACTTTGATGATGTTAGGACACAATTTATCATCAATAAGAGGACAGATACATGAAAAACAGACGTCAGTTGGTTAATTTGCGAAATTTTATGACCAGTAACAGTCTTGCTGACATCATAAATTTGATATTTCTCTTTAGAGGATGTACTGAAACAGGACAATGGAGAATGTGTTATATGTCTGGAAGACTTGTGTATAGGTATGAAGCATTCTGTGGTCCTGACTGCAAATACATGTACTTTAAGTGAAAAGCTAATTTTTACTCACTATTATATAATAACGGTTAAATTTATTTTATTTAATTCTCATTGTTTCTTAGGTGATAAAATAGCAAGGCTCCCATGTTTGTGTATATACCATAAGAGGTAGGGAACCTTACATGTATTTTTGTGACATCCTTTGATGCCGTAATCCCATCTCCCTTGTAACTACCTGTTTTTACTGCCAGTCTTAAGTACAGGTAATCAAAAACGATTATTTTTAGATACTATGGTAGTTAGGACATTCAGACCACACAAAGCTCTGGCCAAAGAATTGCAATGTATTCAGCTTAAGCCAGCAATGCCCAGCATGTCTCAATCATTGCAACAGGGTGTCCAAATGCATGTAACATGTTGCGCCCAACAATATTGATGTGTTGCAATCGCTTGGTTGGGGCTTAACTAAGGACTACTACTTCTGGATTCCTTGTGTGCAGTTTCCAATGCAAGAAGTAGAAAGAAGTTTGCAAGAATATTCACATTTATTTCTCACTTAAGGATTATTCACAAGAATGTTATTGTTGTCTTTTTTCAGTTGTATTGACAATTGGTTCCAAGTGAACAGATCTTGTCCGGAGCATCCAACAAATTAGAACTATGTAAGTTCTTGAATCCCACTATGGAATGATTTTACTACTTGGGTAGATCTCCCTCCATCTTGCTTGATAAGTAATTGTCTGTACAAGGAAAAGATGTATGTTGAAATTTGTCCTAAAAGGCTACACTTATTGTTTGTTGAGAAGTTCATAGACCAGGGATGTGTCACCGTGTTATTTGTTTCTGCTGACTTGTGCAGTAATAGACTTTGTATGTAGTCCCTACATGTAGTTTGTAAAATCAATTGTTTTTACTGATTGCTATACATTACATTAGTGTAAACCGAGAGAATCGTGTGGTACATCAAAGCAATATTCGGTACTCAATGATTTTTATTCTCGTCAGTGATTAATATTTCTCAATATGTGGTTTGGTTTGTAGCTGATTTAACAGGCACTCAATTTTCAAGCTTTATTCTTCTGGAATGCCCATGGGTCAATCACAGGCCTGCAAAAATGAGGCAAAAAGCCATATGATAAACAACTTATTCGCCTCAAACGCTCAATCTTTGCAGGAAATCTCAAACCTCAACTTCAACATGTTGACTGAGCAATAGCTTTGTCAATATGGCAAAGTCTCAGTTTGAGATTTTTCTGTAAAGATTTCACTCTTAGTTAATAAGCTGTTAATATATCACTTGTATCAATACTGCAAGGACAAAAACTAATTTCATTGTTCTTGGGATTTCAAGGTAAATATGTTGTCAATTTTCTCTTGCAGGCTTTACATCCTACTCAGTTTTTTTCCAAATTTAATCATGTAAGACAGGCTAGTTAATCTGGTGACTTCACATAGCACAGCAGTATGGACCATTTGAGTAGAGGAAGTCCCAGTGTATCAAGGCTCCATTTCTGGAATTGATAAGTCATGAAAAACAGCAGTTAGAGACCATTCTGTAGAAAGCTGTGGTGGGGCTGGCTGCAGTTGGTCTTTCATTGAGACACAGGCACAGTTTGTTTGAATTTCAAGGAAAAAACAGCCAGTGCCAAAACGTAAAGAACTTTAACAAAACAAACTGAAGGATATCCTATGTTAAAATGGTCCCATTGTAGAGACTGAGAATTCAAGATACACTGGAATGGAACAATTCCTTGTATGAGTTCAGTTTCTTCAGAGGATGGATAATTCTGATTACCAGATAAATCTCTGTCAAAAATACATCACATCACTTGCTTGTGTCAATAATAACATGTACCCTCTTACCCTATCAGATAGCTTTAGGCACACATTGAACAGTTGGGTCCGCCGTGCAAAGATTCAGCTGTAATGTGGACATTACTAGAATTAAAATCAACTACGCATAGTATACCTATTGCCCTAGGCCTCATTAAGACAGGAAACCTTTGATCCACTGACTGGCTATATTCCCAGACTATGCAAACTCGGAAATTTTATGGAGGCTGTTTTCTATGAAAGCCAAGGAGAGACCTTATGTTCGTACCCTACAGCCTGGTCAGCTGTCTTATTTACAAAGGCTATCCTGAGTAAACAGAAGCAAGATGGTCAATAGGGTTTTTGTGGTTTCCTTATGTCTATAACTTCTCAAAAAGTATTCTAACCAAAACTTTGGATTCTGACACTTTTTGCCATATAGGTGAACGTTAAAGTTCCCATTCCTGTGCCTAATGAACTTGACTGTGGAAATGGTCATGACGTAACATCTCTTCAGGGGCATCTTGAAGCTTCATGTTTTTATTTTGCTTTTGCTCTGCTTAAAGTTGTTGAACTCCTTACCAATACTGAAACAACTGAACATGGTGACCCATTGAGGAACCCAAATTTTTTTGCACTAAATCATGGTCAACTTCATTGGGTGTGGCCAGAGGGGTGATGTAAAAGCTTGAATTGAGGGTAAAAAAGCATCATAATCTAACTTTTTTTCTTAGAACCTCTTTTTACATATTATACTGAAATATCAAAACTACAAACCCTGATACATGTAAGTGAATGAAGACAGTGAATTTTAAGCTCGTTATGAAATGTGAAAGGTGAGTTGATCACAATGACATGCTTGTGTCATGTTGATCAATTCACCCTGTTGACCACATGGACATTTTAATGGAGAGAGCACTACAAATGTTGTGACTGGTCAGTTAAACATGACAAGCTTCTCCTTGGCTTGTTGAGTTTTTCACTTTTGAATTGTTTGTAACAAAGCAAATTTATTCATAGATATTATAATTAATCTTCTAAATTTGTATCTTATGCAAGGCAAGATTTTCAATTATAGTCAACTGTTGTTGGGATGATCTAAATTTAAGTTTTTTTAGTTCATCACTAGTGGCTGATGATACAGTATTATCTACAATTCTTATGTCTTGTCAGGCGACAACTTGATTGTTTGGTGGCACTTAAGGAGGGATTTGGTTAATATGTTATTTTTATTAGCATTTTTTTTCAATGTGGTGGAACGTACATGTAGCAAACACTTAATTCCCAGCAATGAAGTGTTTGTGGCAGTTTTTCTTTACCTTCAGCAGGCTTTGAATGCAATGGGTTGGGTAGCCAGATTTCAGTAATTTTTCATGTAGATATTATTAATATATATTTTTAATAGTAATTCCCGTAGATGTAGATAATGTTATGCTATCATTAGGTCAGAACAATTGTTTTCACATTGTTGTGAAAACACAATCAAACCAGCCACTTAAGGTTAAGTCTTCATCCAGGAATGTCTGGCTTTTTGTGAGTTGATACTTAATGTGGGGAGACAATGCGGTGCTTTCTGTGGAGGCAGCAGCCAGACTTCTGGTTTCTCATATTAGTTTCTTTCCAACTGTAATGATATAAATGAATTCATCTTCTGATGTACATTTCTTATTCTATTTCATGGCAGTGTTGTTGCTATCTTGTTTATTTAAAAAATGCATCTTCTGCTAAATGTTTTGAGACAGACTGTATTATGATAAAGCTTGATATTGTATTAAGTTTATTAATTGTTTATTTTTGTAGAGAAATGATGTTGCTTTATCAATTCTGTTGTAAAGGATAATTATGTTTAACCACTGTTTATACCCTGGGTGCTAGAGGGCTTCTGTCTTGTTCATAGCATAAAAATCCAGGTACATGAAGGTTGTGTCAAGGGAAAAATAGTTCCTTCGTACAGGCTAACCTGTTCAATGTCATGTCATAAGACACTCATTTGGTAATTCCTGAATGCACAAGACTAATAAAAGGCATTCAGGGTATATTAACAGTGGATTTGTGACTCAGTTTTATTTGGGTTCCTCGTAGGGCAGTAGGAAAAGAGTATTGGTGTCAGTTTTGGAACCTTTTCAGAGAGCCTTTCATCAATTGGACCTACCATGCTACATGGCCCTCCCCTAAGGGGCAATCTTAGGAAGATTGTGTAATGAGCCCATAGCTCACAATTCCATTTAAGGGGGTCATTACATTAACTTGAGGTATTATCATAGCTTAAAAGCTATGAAAATTGCTGTTCTCCATAGAGATTAGTACTGCAGTGGTACCTTTCCTTTAGCTACTATGTATTAAATTATTTTCTATCAATGGTTGTTTACAAAAGGCCTCATTTTCAGCTTATTTACTTAAAGGAACCCTAATAGGTCTGATGTCAAACATGTAAAGTAGATAACAATTTTAGCTTACATTAACATGTATATAATTGAAGACCTGACAACACTTTGTAGTTCATTAAAGTGGTAAGAGCGATTTAAATTAAATTAGAAAAACAAGACGAAACTTTCGATAATATTAGTTCTTCATACTTTTTTAGGGGTGTTGATTCAATACTAAGAAATTAAAGCACGACATCATGAAATTTGGACACAGATTTACAGTGTACATGTCTCCTGGAAATATGAAGGAAACGTAATTGCATTCCATTGCCCTACGTTTAATCATAAACACAGGTTATGGTTTGGTCTATAATTTTAGGTTTCTAATTTTGTTTGTTTTTCCTATTTGTGTTTGTTTTGATTTGTTTGTTTGTTATAAGCTTGAGACAAGTTTTCCTCTCCCTCAGCCATCTTTTACCAAGTATGAAAAAATGTTGTCCCTTCTGGCCGAGCTGGCCAAACCAGAAATAGAGGTTTCCAATGTATGTTTCCAAACAGTCATCATTGCAAAAACGTTAATTTGTTGGGCTGATCCCTGCCCCCTCCATTCCCACTCAGTCACTTTGACACCTAAGTTACCTTAAGCGAGAAAGTACGCTTGAGTTATCTTAAGTCAGACGAAATGGGTGACCCAAGAGAGTTTCCTTAAAGAATCGATTTTGATTGGTTCAAAAAACAACGAGAATAACCGGAAGAACAAACGTTAGTCAGTTAGGAGTTCTAACTTTCAGTGGGTCGCTTGTTGATAAGCGCTGGTCAAGGATTCTGGGTTCGAGACGACTGCGATTTGCAATGAGACAGTTCGCTGACATGAATATAGAAATGTTTGAAAATTTTCTCAGTTGGGGGGGTTTGGTTTGGAGGCGGAGGTTAACTTTGATCTTCCGTTTCAATAGGTTGAGAGTAGCACTTGACTTATCTCTTAATATATCCTCTTTTGACTAGAGTAGAGAAGGAGAAGCCATTTTGAAGAATTTTAGAAAGTAGCCCAAAGGAAATACGCGTGCTGATTGGTTAATAAACACTTAGATTGTGAGCTCGAGATTTTAATCGCTATAATAGTTGACGAGTCAACTATCACGCATAGAAATCGAGAGAATAATCTAATTGTTTTAGTATAAATCTACTTGTCGCTCAAAATTTTTATTTAAATCCTCTTCACAGACACTTCGAAAACGCAAAGAAGCACCCTCCTGAACTATCACCCGTTGGAAATCTTGTTTAAAAGAACGTGAGTAGCGCAGCCAATTATAGAACGGCTGTTACGATATAACGCGAGTAGATTCATACTACAGTCAAACCTGTATATAACGGCCAACCCTGGAACTTGAGGATCACTAAAAATACTCCCTGGGCGTGGTCAAAGAAACGCTATACGCGTTGAAACAAGTTATCGCAAAGTTGCTACTTTGGATGAATTTGATAATTGAATGAAAGGGGAGTTCGACGAGGAATCAATATATCCAATTTTGTGACATGGAGGCAAGAGATACGAAATAAGGGTGCCCTCGAGGTACCCGAGGAAAGTTGAATTTAAACGTTTAGCTTTGTTCTCTCCTTCAGTTTCAAAGATGTTGTGGTTAAATAAGCTTTTCTTCGGAGACGAAAGTGTATCATCCCGTCTCATATTGATGAAGTTAATTCACGCGAAAATATATTCCACTTCTGAATCAGAGTTAATAAAAATCTCAGTTGAATTATGAGCGTGGATGAGTGAGTGTTAATGAAAACTAACAACGGGCGTTGTAAATAAGTTAGGGACGAGTTAGTTTGACCTGCGAGGACTAAGTCGTATCATGATTGACACTTGAAAAAACACGTGTATAAAAAAATGCTAGGATCGGAAGAGAATCGGAAGGAACGGAAAAGGTCTTTGTCCAGTTCTGTGCGGAAAATATCTATCTGAATTATCTCTACATTGTCATATCTCGGAATCAGTCAAGGAACAATAAAGAGTGTGGATCGATACAACAACGGGCATTTTGCACGGTAATGCTAGATCATAGTCTGATACTCGGGACTAGAAGAAGAAGAGAGTCATGTGTGAAAGCTGGCATTTAAAGCCTCGATAAGTGCTATCAAACAACAATATTCATAGTTCTTTGCAAGTTATTTTCCTTTTTTTTCTATTTGAAATAAGCTACCTCACTGCTTTATTATTAAAATTATGTGTAATGTTGTATCGTGAGACGTTTGGCATTTATAAAAGACTCAGCGATCAGTACCTCATCTAAAAGAATTTGCATTTTAAAGACAAATTTAAACTACGTTTTCTTACAGTGTTGTTTTCATTTTAGCACTTCGCGCTCGTCCACTTTTTATTACACGCTCAATTTCTCCCTGAATCGTACTCCACTCGGTCCAATTACTAATCAGTCAATACCAACTCGGCCTGTCGTAATTGCTATTTTATTTCTTCAAACTTGGCTGGAGTAGTATGAGTCGAAATCATAGAGGTCTGATCGCTACTGAGTGGCTGCAATACTGACTACAACGGCATTAGTTAATTGAAAACCACGGGCGGCCCAGACGTTGAATACGATTATAACAATATTTTGGCCGTTTACAAGACAATGTATGAGAATGCTTCGAAAATTACTCTAAATGCTATGCGTAGAAAATAATTTGAATAAAATGGCTTACATTATGTTTGCATTGCCTTATTTTGATGTCTCTGGGTTCCTGGAGGTGGTTTAGAGCCATTTTGGGGAGTTTTACTTTCTGGCGGTAGCCATAATGTAAGCCATTTTGTTCAAATTACTTTCTACACATAGCATTTAGAGTAATTTTCGAAGCATTCTCATAAATTTCTTATAAACGGCTAAAATTTTGTTATAATCGTATTCAACGTCTGGGCCGCCTGTTCCAAGCTTTAATATCGAGCCCAGGTCTTTAAAATCAAAAAGAGTGAGACCTGGGTCCGAGATTAATTAATAGCACTCACCATCTGATGACCGCTTGTATTAGTGCTTCTCATTGTTATTTACATACCGTAATAAGTTCTCTTTTATATAGATATAAAAGCAAGCATTTGTAAATCACAAAATTAGTTCCAGTTGTTTGTCAAGCATCATTAAAACACATCATTTGTTTTAAAGTTCAGTGCAACATGGATTCTATTCCTGTCCTCGTTGTAATTTTATTATGTGAAATTCTATCATCTCAAACAATTGCTTGGGATGAAAACTCTCTGTCTCGTCCCTTAATAACTCGTAATCATCGCCGGCTTAAAGGCTTCACCTTCAACACATTTAACTCTGCCAGCCTGGTATCTTGTGGCTTGAAGTGTCAAAGAAACCCTCGATGCGTTTCAACAAATTTTCGCAAAGATTCAAGTTTGGACGGAAGTAAAGGAGTTTGTGAGTTGAACGATAAAGGAGTAGAATGGCCTATCGAAGGAAAAGAGCCACAGTACGATGAAAAATCAGTTTATACCCTGTTTTACGACATGAAGGTAAGAAAATAAGTTAGTAAAAAAAAGAAAAATAATGTGAATTACACAAACAAGGGCTTCATATTGAACTTGAAAATGAGAACAAGCTGCTACATAGTCTTTTAATTGTGTTTTGGTTCAAATGTTTTGAAATTTTCCATGTCATTTGTCTTAGGTTTTCCAGTTTGGATCATAATTAATTCATGTCAGCCGGTAATTTCTGTTTTATCGCAGATGTTAAAGAACGAGTTTTAATTTATGCTTTTACATGTATTACGGGTTAATCCATATTATCAGGAGCCCATCACCAGGTGATGGGCTCCTGATATTATACATAGATCACGGATTTACAAAAAAAATACATGTATCATACATAGAGTGCTTGGTAGTATGATACGAACTTTGGGAAAAATTACGAAATCTCTGATATTTATTTATTGTTTGATCGCCATTACTGGCGAGTACTATCATGACAATGTATGTCACTTACAAAAAACGTTTTCTTAAAACTTAACACATGCACGTCCTTATATCGGCATACAGAATACTCCTTGGATGGTTACTTTTTCTTATTTGCCGTTTATTCTCGAAATTGCCTCGCATCTAGTCTGTCCGCAAACTCTCTATTTTGTCTTGAATTCATCGAGATCGCACGCAAAACATTAACCGCGGGGGATAGAGGCGAACTCTAAACATAAGCAGGGGGGCAGGAAAAGTAAAAGAATAATCTTTTCGCTCGCTTCGCGGTCTCTCTCGCGCGCTGCGCCCGAATTAAAGAGATATATTTTGCTCCACAAGGGATAATGGGCTATAAATATAATGGAAATAATTAACAATTATTGGACTCCATTTGTTTCTGTATGTCACTTAAAATTAAGCTCATGCACGTCCATATATCGGCATACAAACAGAGCGATAGAGTCAACACGAAACAGTACCGCCCCTTCACGCTTACGTTTTTTAATTTACATCATGATAATTTAACGCGATTGGGGCAATTTCATTAGTTTATTCTCGAAGTTGCCTCGCATCTAGTCTGACCCCAGAATATCTCGAGATCGCACGCAAAATATGAAGCGATCTGTTATTTTTTACACAAGAGCGTGGCTGCAATTACGTTTGAGGAGAGTTTTATTTGCAGCATTTGGACATTTAGATGGTACTACACATGAACAGACCATTACTTGTAGGCAGTTATTTGCAGGTCACGTGCTGGGCTCTGGGCCAATGAAAAGGAAGAAATAGTGCATTGAATG
>Ga0126337_10000659_pt1 | contig 18459 bp, 14 predicted proteins | sample DipCmetagenome_FD_92527 | JGI IMG/M metagenome (GOLD analysis project Ga0126337, IMG submission 92527) | Coral microbial communities from La Bocana,Puerto Morelos, Mexico - Diploria C A metagenome | ecosystem: Host-associated > Invertebrates > Cnidaria > Coral | place: La Bocana,Puerto Morelos... | reverse complement strand
TTTTTCAATTGCCACGGAATGTTATCATCAATTTTCTTCGATCAATTTTGTTGCCTCAGGGCTGCCTGAAGTTTTTTCAAATCATTTTAGCAGCGCGCTTGCTGATTTTGACCACTGTTTCTGCTGCCAGTATATCTACTTACAATAAACCCCGCTAAACCAAACCCACGAAGCAAACAATAACCTTCACTTTCCTGGGAAGCTATGTGGGCAGAAGTTCTAGTGGCTCAGTGAAATGATAGACACAATCGTCGTTTTTCCTTTTTCTTCTTTAGTTCAATCAACGTCTTAGATAACTTAATAACCTGTACCGGCAAAACAAGGGGCAGAATTTAATTCATTCCTGGTTCACTTTAGGGTGATGGTTAGTATTCCATGCAATCTATGTTAAAAATTGAATTACTTACTGTTTCTTGGTCTTGATGAAATCCGTGTAACAATACTTCGCAATTTTCTTTGTGTTGGTTTCGAAGTAGTTCCTAAAAAACGTTCCTTAAACTTAGTTAATTACGATGCGACTGTGAGGTCGCCGTAAATACAAAAGATAACTGATCAGGTTTTATCTGATTTGTCTAGTGCACCGCGGTTTTTCTTGTAAATTTATTTATGCGAATTATGATGTATAGACAAGATGCAAATAGATAAAGGGCATTTTCGAGCCACTGTATAGCCGAAAATTTGAAAAACAAGGAAACAGCAACGAAGGACAATACGTATGGTTTCTTAGGAAAACGTGAAGCAAAATGAATCCGCGCAATGCACGATAAAGGAGAGGAATGAGATTTTCTGGCGTTTGTTGTTGCGGGGCCGTTGTCTCCTTGATCTACGTTTGTGGCCAATTAACAAGTGCGATAAGACTGAACATTGTGCAGTGTAACTTCGTTCAACTGAGATAATTAGCGAATCGCAGAAGTCTTTTTTCTTTTTCTAACTTCCGTACGGTCTGTAAATTTCCAAACGATTGACTTATATTCGTAGTTGTCGGTTTAGCGAAAAAAGGCATTATTGAGTTCAAAAGAGTCCGGCATATCTTTTCTGTTGACGTAGTGTCTCGTTTCCTGATGTTTTACGAGTTTCAATAACATTAACTTTAATTTTGGATTAAATTTTAGATTTTTAAGTGTTCTTTGAATTTTTCAGCAGAGATATTAGCAATCAGTTATCACTGTCAGTCGTCCGATCCGGTTCATGTCCGCGCGAGTAGCGATTTATCTAAAATCTGTTCCATAAAATCGCATGTTTTCACTTTGACCATGATATCGTAGCCATATAAGTGTCAGCAACTTGATGTCGTGGAATATCAGGACAGGATACACAGCCTCTGATTGGCTAATAGCGAATTTTGGCACGATAAGAGTTGCATTTAAATGGTATTGAAAAAATACAATGAAGACTCAACGACGTCTAGCATGCGCAGGATAATCATTTAAAGGCTTCATGCTTGAGCAATTAAATCAAACAGGCGTCAAAGTTTTTTATACGGACTGCTGTACATGTCGGTGTAATGACCTCAGCTAGAAAATTTCACCACAAGCGAGCCAATAAAAACATAGGAAACCCTATACAAGTGATTATATGAAAGTCATATATTTAAAATGCGGAGAAAGATATCAAAACAGGATTGAAATGATTGTACAACCGCGAAAATCAATAATGTCTTCATAAGAAACCGAATATTTAATTTTTACCTAAGTGTCTACCCTTATAAAGTTATTTTTAAAAAACTTAAAGTATTCAATATGTAAATTTTCCTTACAAAGTCAATAGCTTTCCGGTGGACAGACAGTAGACAGAAACATAGAAAGCCAAGAGATTGTTGTCTTGATTTATCACTTAATTCTCAAAACCAAAATACAAATGCGTAAGTCAATCAGTTGAGAGAGTTGACTGTGTGGAGTTGAAATGCATTCACATTTGTTGATAATTAACGTAAACCCTTAAGCGCCTTTTGTTTTGTTGGCGACGTTTCGCCTCAAGGGAGATTGTAGGCATTCTCACTTGTCAGCTTTGACGCACTTTTACTTCTATAAATACTTGTTTGTTTAACAAGGTGAGTCATTTTAGCTTTCGATAGTCAAAGCGGTAAGTTCTGAACGTTATCTTAAGTCAAATATCGACACATCCTTCATTTGAACGCGTACGCTCCAGTTAAATCGACACCTGTAGTGGTCTGTGGATACAAAATTTCAAAGTAAGTTTGCATTATATTTTGGATTAATCCTTATCTCCAGGTCGGATGAAGCCGGATATATAACTCTTTTCTTATCCTTCCTGCACTAAATCCGTCACAATCATCTCAATCTGTAGCTGGGCATATTCCGAGATTACTTCAGTTGCTTTAGAGTCACTTCAATGGTATAACTTTGGTGGCTTGCGCAGTTTAAATTAAGTTTTTGCACTGTTAATTCAGGCGTCTTTCCGATCTGCTCCAGCATATTAAAAAAAGTCAATATCTGGAGAATTTGTTCCGGTAATATTTGAAACTTAATTAAATAGGCGAACAACGTTCAAAGTGAAAGATTCGAATCTCTAATTTGAAGTCCCAGATTATCTTCTTGGTTCCCGTTGCAACGGGCTTAAATGACCACTTTTTACTCGAATTCTCAATTAGTTATTGAAATTAATTGCCGCAACACTTTCGCTTCCATTGCCAGCAAAAATGGTTAATTTTTATTTTTAAAGGACTTCTAAATACCAAAGCCCAAAGCCTAACTTACATAACCTGTCTATCGTAGTTCTCCTAGGTAATTTCAATATTCAAGGTTTTATATGATAAAATCTGTTTTCAGCTTTTCCGCTCCATTTCATTTTCAAGGAGATGAGATTTTGAGATGCGTGGTCTTCCTAGCTATTGTTAATATAAAGCTGCACTTTCCTTTTTTGTGAAAAAAGGCTTAAGTCCTTACTAATGTTGAAAAGTCAAGGAGGAAACAGCAAATTTGAAAGGGTGGCTTGTGTATCTGAGATTAAATACTTAAAATTTAGAATAAAATTTTATGGAAACGCCACCAGTAACGCAGTGCCTTCAACAACCAATCACGACTGTGAAGATGAAGTTATACTATAATTTACATTACAGACTATCTCATTTAAGATCTGCGAGGGATTAATGCTTTCACAAAAGAAACTTTTAGGCTTTGCCTCCGAATTACAACATTACTTTTATCGTGAAAGTTTTACTGGAAACTTAAAATGGAAACTTAAAATACGTAATATTAACATTATTCATATTTTGGGGGCTTTTTGTCTGCAGCTAAATTTAGGGAAAATCGCACGTTCCAGAAACACGTTCAACAACTTTGTAATTGGTGAATTACGTACAAGATAAAAATTACGTACGTAAAACCAAATGGAATATAACGGGAAAACGTGATCGCGGTTTTTATTTCTTGTTCAAATCTTGCAGGGTGATAACAAGATGCTCAACAACACAAACTCAACAGCGCCCCGACATTCACAAGAAGACCTTGTGAGCGTTGACGTTCAAGCAATCGCTGAACTAGTTCCTGTTGCATTACTGATCATTCTTGCCAACGGATTGGTGTTGGTTTTATTTGTAAAAAAAGCACAGCTCCGTACACCGGCAAACTACGTGCTTTTCAGTTTGGCAGCTTGTGACTTCATCACCGGAGTCATCAATATCCCCGTGTTCATCGTAGTCGCGTTTACGCTTCTTATCAGGTCGTCCGATATTCATTACATAGTTCTTCTGGTGAGCGTGCTCAACAATTTTACAGCCATATCAGCTTGCTATCACGTACTAGCGGCAACTACAGAGAAATATCTGTCGATAATTTGGCCAGTGAAGCATCGATCGATAACCAGAAAAACAGTTTCGAAAGTGCTTCAACTTGTTTGGGGCGTGTCTTTTATTGTGGCTTTCATTCCCTTTGCTTGGGTTAACATGGAGGATAGAGAAACGCGAGAGAAATTATCACTATGGCATGTTATATTCTGCCTCGTGGCAGTTTTCTTGTTGCCGTATGCATTTATGATCTATGCCTTTGTGGTTATTTTTAAATCAATTGCTAACCAGAGGGAAGCGACAAGAAACATTATCTCGAGATCACATTTTAGTCGACAAGCTGCACTCGAAAGAAGATGCTTGATTTTGTTCGCTTCTATGGCAACTGTCTTCCTTGTATGTTGGTTGCCATGGTTTATTTTGTTGTTACTGTACAAGGTGTACGACAATACGGAAGATATGGAAATTGCGGCTCACGTGTTCGTCCTCGTTAGGTATGCTACTTCTATCATAAATCCTATGTTGTACACGTTTTTTAGACGAGATTTCAACAAAGCACTCAAGTCTCTGTATAAAAGGAAGCGATCGCAACGCTTTTCAAGAGATAGTGATGTCAACAGGCAAGTTTTGACTAAAGACGGGGATGACACCGCTGAGAACATCGTCTGACTCGAGCTCTTGCAATTGTTTGTTACAAGACATTGCCTCGTAGAGCTTACGTCTCGATTCGTTTTGAAAACCGATCACAGTTTGCTTGTAATTCAGTTCTGAGTAAAATACTTGAAGGAAAAAGCTTTTGGCGCTTTTACCGAATGATTTACCTAATGGAGCTCATTGAAATACTCTTTCTCAAATTTCTACTGAAAAGATCCTTATTTTTTAATGGTAATGCCACTGAAAGAATATTTTACCTAAAGCAATTCAATAATCCATTCAACATCTTTGGGAGGCAAGAATTACATTGCTCAGTTTTTATCCCTCTTCGTCCTGTAAGAGACAGCTTAGCTCATTCAGTCTTAACTACAAACTATGAATTCTTCGTACATTTTAAAGCTCACTTTATGTTCGTCATCCCATTTGCTCTGACGAAGGGCTAACGCTCGAAACGTCAGCTTTATAACTCATTACGGTGGCCAATTTACATTTTCAACTTAGTTGATATAACGAAATTAATCTGTGTGAAAGTCTGCTTTTGGTCATTAGAAGGAGGAACTTTATGTTCGTTGCTGTTAGAACTTAAGTTTAAAATTGACGAACCTGATATAATAAAAAGACAGATGTGACCTCTGTACGGAAATTAACACCGACTATTAAAGTTTAAAAGCCTTTTGTTATTCCGCATCTGTCAAGCCTCAGGGCTATGTTTTTGATCGCAATGGCAACAGTAGCCTTAATGTCACCAGGGCAGAATGGTCTAGAATGATAAAATGAAAACTCTGCCTAGAATTAAATGATTTATTAGACACCATTGTCAAATGAAATGTATTTATTTCATCGGTTCGCTTTTTAAGTGCGATATTTACATGAAAAAGAGCTTCCCTCGATTGCTGGTGCCGAATAAGTTCGAATAAGGGCTCCATATGAGAGCATTTTTAAGCTTATGAAAAGTACTTTTAAGTGGCGCCTTGCTAAAGCCACAACACCTACAAAAAAAAACAACTCGGTGCTTAGTCCAAGCACTTGAATTCTTTGGTTACATTAATTGTGAGTGGCTTACACCCCAATGTAGCCGGCTGATTGATTCCATTTAGCAAGGAAGCAGTGATATTTATCATTTTTGAGGCACGCCACTCGCGCCAAGTTTCTTTACTAGTCAAGTTGAGTTTTACAGAAAATTATTAAAAAATGAAAAACAGCCTAAGATTCCCAGTTAAGAACTAGAAATAATTCAGCCCACGAAACTTTATGTGTTTCTTTCTGCAACTTTCGTCGTGACAGTTTTAAAAGTGCGCAATACAATGACACGATTCTTTCAATGTTAAATGGCTGCGAGTGAATTACATCAAAAATCCGGCGTCTTGACTGAGGGTTCTTAGGGATTCTTTAAAGAGGCGAATTTTACTGGAAAATAAATTAGGATATATTGTTACAGTGATTGAGTTTGTATAAAAGAGGAATGTGATTATAATTTTAGTTGACATTCGACTCTTCTCGTGTGTAGTCCAAGGAAACAATCGTGCAAGAGATGAAGATGCCGAACAACACAAACTCAATAGCGCCCCAACCTTCCCAAGACGACATCAACGGCGATTCAATTGCTCAATTAGTTCCTGTTGCATTACTGATCATCCTTGCAAATGGATTGGTGTTAGTTTTATTTTGGAAAAGAACACAACTCCGCACACCAGCAAACTACCTGCTTTTCAGTTTGGCAGCTTGTGACTTTATGACCGGAGTCATCAACATTCCCTTGTTTATCATAGTCGTGTTCACACCGGTCCTCACTTCATTCACGTTTCGAAACCACATGGTGAGCGTGTTCAACAATTTTACAGCCATATCAGCTTGCTATCATATTCTAGCTGCCACTACAGAGAAATATCTGTCGATAATTTGGCCAGTGAAGCATCGATCGATAACCAGAAAAACAGTTTCGAAAGTGCTTCAAGTTGTTTGGGGCGTGTCTTTCATTGTGGCTTTCATTCCCTTTGCTTGGGTTAACATGGAGGATAATGAAACGCAAAGAAAATTAGAAGTGGGGCATGTTATATTCTGCCTCGTGGCAGTTTTCTTGTTGCCATATACATTTATGATCTATGCCTTTGTGGTTATTTTTAAATCAGTTTTCAATCGTGGCAAAGTGAAAAGAACCATTATCTCGAGATCATATGTTAGTCGACAAGCTGCTCTCAAAAGAAGGTGCTTCTTTCTGTTCGCTTCTATGGCAACAGTCTTTCTTGTTTGTTGGTTGCCATGGTATATTTTGATGCTACTTTACAAGGTACACGGCAATACGGAAGATATGGAAATCGCGGCTCACGTGTTTGTCCTCGTTAGGTATGCTACTTCTATCATAAATCCCGTGTTGTACACGTTTTTTAGGCGAGATTTCAGCACCGGCCTCAAGTCTCTGTTTAAAAAGCAGCGTTCACGGCGCTTTTCGTTCCCACTGTTTTCAAATGACGGTGAAGTAACAAGGAAAGTTGTAAATACAATTGACGATAACACGGCTGAGACCACTGTGTAACTCGTGTGTACTAGAACGCATGTCTAGCATGTATTTCTCGGTTCTTATAAGGGCTAATCATACAACTGCAATCTAATGGACTCTGAGAAGAAGCTCAATGTTCCATTGCCGCGTACAAACTATTACAAAAATGGCCTTAGCTATTGTGGTGCCATTCTTTGGAACAGCCTTCCTTGTGACTTAAGGAAAGCAGAGTCCCTGAAACAATTTAAACGCCTACTCAAAGGAGATGTAAAAGGCACGGCATTCGTTGAGAGCAGCTTTTTGATCCAATTATTTTTTCATATTAGACATCAGGCAGTAAATGTATTAGGACGTTTTTAGCTGACGAATTTTTTTTCACTGTGCTTAAATAAAGATCATGTATGTCTGTATGATCAAACATTTATTCTAAAACAAATGTCTTGCTTGCAGCTTAGCACTAAAACCATTTGACACTAGTAATGGAGGTAGGCGTTATTAGGACTTTCAATGTAATGCATGAGGAATCACATTAAAAGCTAAATGCTTTTTGAATATTTTGATATACTTTTGAGTTGATGTATCACATTGTATGTTCAAACAACATAATTAATTGCATTAATAATGCAGATATGTCCAGGATTGAACGCTAATGAGATTCAAATTCCTTATGATAGGCATCACAAAGTGTCCTCATTGATAAAAAGGCACCAAAACACACACAATTCTGTCAAATATGAAGTAATATGAAAATGTCAGATAACCCTACCAAATATGAAGTACTATTGAACAATACTTGCGTTCAATCCTGGACATAAGTGTAATAATGACAAACTTCGAGCATCTCTGTGAAGGTGGTTAGATCATAATGACATTAAAGAGTTCAAGAAGTAGGAGATCCAAATGAATTGTACAATGTAGTTCAATATTCCAGTCAATATATCTACTAAAGGAAGTGCATTATTTGTTATCATTTTTTAACCTAAAGCGAGCTAAATATTTACGAATTCTCCATCCTTGTGCCATGCTTGTGCCACGCTTGTTAATGATCGGTCTGGAGAAGTTCACGTTACATCTTTCATTCTACCAGGGAAAGAGCTTCACTGCGCTCCTCTATCTGTACGCAAGTATTTTCTAATTTACTTTTTCCATGCTTACATCAGGCTTTGAAAACGAAATTTGTAAATTGTCTTGTAAGACAATCGTAAGGATGAAAGGAAACTTCACGCGAAAAAAACACGCAGGTGCCAAAGGATTGAAGAAATCTTGCGCAGTAGGTTGGGCTTGAGCTGTATCAGTATGTATCAGTACTATTGTACAAACAAGACAAGACAACGTTTTTTAACTATAGAATTTAATATCTAAATTAAGACAAACCAACAGTAATTGGTCACCTAACTAAAGATCCAAAATAGCTGGGTGGCCACCATAAAAAATATATGTTGTTTACTGTTGGGAAAAATTATTAAAACAAAAGTGAGTGACGATAGGATAGAAAACAAAAACAGGCATCGACTTTTAAAGCGTGTAAACGCTTTAAGTGTTTTGCAACGAAACTAGTGGCTGAGGAATTATTAATATTTTATTCCAGGAGCCAGGTTCATGGCCTTCTGATTTATTCTTGAAAGAATGTTTACATTTGGTGTTTCAAGCACTGCATTTCCCAATAACAAAGGGCGTAGCTCTCAGGAAGAAGACCCACTACCCCCCGCCTCCTACCCAGAGTAGTCTAGACCTCCTTCTCTCTTCTTTGCGCGCTCTATATCGGGGTTGACCCTAGGCAGTAGAAAAGAGGGTCTCTTTCTACTGCCTGCGCCCGACCCTTATATAGGGAGGGGAAGGGGGAGTTCAGAGACCAGACCTCCGCCTTCCTTGCCCAAACGCTGCCCTCAAGCAAAGCATGTTCATAATTGGAAAATGACTTCCATCATTATTATGTACCATCATGACAGCGACTTATTCATTCGTCTTCAAATGTAAACCTATCATAAAAGGGGAATTTTTTCATCATTGAGTTCACTCTGTCTATCTGTTCATCCGTCCACACAATGCGATGTCGAGTAATTGAAGGGACTGGGTCCACTATAGCCGCGCAGTCCTGGATGTATTTTTCTTCACAAGTGATATCGAGGAAGTCGCATATTCTTCTGAGTGACTCGGCGGGATTTTTCACGACATCCATGCTGACAACGTTCATGAAGTTTTCTGGGAAGGTTTTCTGGGCCACATAAGTTCCCTCTGCCCAGTTATTGTAAAGTTGTATCTTTATATCCAGAATCCCACTTGCGTTAATCTGCTGACAGTTGGACCGATAAACAGTAATGTTACATCTTTCTTTGAAGGTAGACTGTAGCCTAGTGTTAGTCTTCATTCAGTCGCCTAGAATTTTTTTTTATTAAGGCTCCAATCAATTTGATGAAACTTGCAGCTTTCCCTTTCCCCACTCCTCCCTCCCTCCCCCGATATTGTCCCTTTTCATGCCGAAGATTTATGCACGACTTCTAAAGCTGTGTAGATGGAGGCATTAAAGCTCCTGGTATTACACTTTGGTCTGCTGGAGGTAAGTAAGGCAAAGAAAACTATGGTCCTCCTGGTTCGGGTGTTACGCTGTAACGTGATAGGTAGAGTGAAAGGAAATTGCAGATTGTAGCAACCTCTGAAACCAAGTCACGATGTCCGTATAATTTCATAACTCAAAGCTGAGACTGACTAACAGGCGTAGTCAGTGATTGAAGATTTGCAAAACTTTTGCCTTTTGCTTTTTACTTAAAAACTGCTCTACGTAATCTTTATCAAATACCAGATTTAGATTGAGAGTACGTGGGTCAATGATTAGAAGATAAGTGGATTAGTAGCGAGTTTAAGAAAATCACGAGGGCAACCGCAACGGGAACGTCGCTAAACAAAAGATTTCATGAGCAGAACACTGAATGGTCTTGCACGCGCGTTCCCATTCTTGGAACATTTCTTCGCCGTCCTCTCAGGCAAAACGTGAAATGACCAAATTCTGTGGTGTCTGGAGAACGTGAACGACGACGGCTAATTTTGTAAATTTCGTTTTCGAATTTAACGCTGTGTTCCATATCTAGTTTCGAGATTTGACAGTGACCAACAATGTTAACGACTTTAGAGTACCGCGAGATTCGTGGGTAAAACTTAAGTTTTTTGTGTACGATACCTTGATGTTAGGATCAGCATTCCTTGCCTGTATATCTCTGTGACGTAAAACAAAGGTTGCAATGTTGTCAAAGGGATTTCTAACAACGTGGATGAACTTGACCTTCACTCCTAGTTTCTCTTCCATCTCGTAAATTGCGTCTGTGCCTCTACGACGAAGCATTACTGCGGTGTCCCATGCTGTCTTGTCACCAATAACCTTAAGGATGTTGCATAAAAGAAAGTCAGAGAATATCATCGCGAGATGTTTATCACTACTATACGACTGATACAGAGCAAAAGAGACTTTAATATCTTTTCAACTCGAAATCGAAATGCAAACATGACTTTACAGGGGTAAACTAAACTAAATTGAAACTGGCGTTTTATAAGGGACATAAAACGAACACAAACAATGACACACGACCGAGGCTGGCACAGATCGCAAACCTGTACCTTGCACCTTTATACATCGATGCTGTAACAATGTTATACCTGAATATATCGATCGTATGCTCCTTGCCATTGATCAGGAACACTGTAACCAAAAACCTGGAGGTTGGTAACGATACCTTTCGATTCGCGGGATCTTCGACCACTTAAAGAAGACCGCACAGAATTTCCCATCATGGTGTCAAAAAATTCATACTTCGATTTCACCGTCTTCCAGTCTTTGTTTGAAATCCATTTTCTCAATGCGTAGGATTCGTCTGCAACTATCATGTGGGGATGAGCATCGAGTAACGAAGACACTAAGCTGTGCCGACTGCGCGAGTACCCAACAAACAACAGCAACGTAGTCAAATGACCATACGCTCTGTACTTATTGTCTTCTTCACTAGTGGGCTCTTCTGTAAAAGATCAAATAGAAGCGTTACGTGAATCATTTAAGAGGCAAAATTAATATGGCGCACGAAGTCTTTGCAGTGGAATGTTTTTCAGTAGTCCCGACTGATGACGAAGTATGAACTCAAAATGTCACAGATTTATAGGCGTTGGCGCACCTTCGGACATGGGCGGTGACCTTCTTGTCCGAAAAAAAACCCTCATGTCTGAGTGAAATCGGGATGCAAGCTCACTCAAATTGCATGAAAAGCATAAACGTCCACACTTCCCACATCTAAGCTTGCATACTCAATGACTTCAGTATCAACAGTCTCAATCTAGTAAAATCCAATAAATAAAGGGTTAAGTTTCTAAAGAAACTGTGGTGCTTTGTCGGTGGAGAGTATAACAAGATAATCTGGTTTTATCCTCTGGGTTGATAATGTGAATTGGCCACTGTAAAGAGATTCCAAAGCTGACGTTTCGAGCGTTAGCCCTTGGTTGGAGCCTCCAGAATCCTTCGAAGGGCTAACGCTCGAAACGTCAGCTTTCGAATCTCTTTATGGTGGCCAATTCACGTTATCAACCCAGTTGATAAAACCAAATTATCTAGTAAAATCTAACACTTTAAAAAAAAGTAACTCCCCTTAAACTTTATTTACGAGAAAATAAAACTTTTTTCATGGAGGCCGTATCTAAAAATTTACTTAAAATAGGATATTACTTAAAACTGTGGCGGCTTAATTTAGATTCGAAATCGGTCAAGATACCTGTCTTAAGTCAATAGGTAAGTTGTTCCACAACTGAGCTCCGCTGTACAAAAAGGTTTCTTAAGATAATCAGTTCGAGGTTGTGGAAGAACTCAATTGTTTTCGGTATTCCTTAAACGATGAGCACATTGTCTCGTTATACGAATCTTGAGTTCATAATCAGACCTCATACCATGCAATGTTTTATACATGTTTCTTTTTTTTTGATAATTAAAATTATGTATTCAATCTTTATTTTTCATGGAAAATAAGTTGTTCTTTGAAACGCGAGAACTAACTGTGAAATGTTCTTTCCTCCTTGGTTAAAAAAAGCGTCATGTTTGTATGTTATAGTGTGTTATAACAGATCTAACCAAACTCTCCTGATTAAGCGATGACCAAATGTAGGAAAACGATATATTTTGAAGTTGTAGAGAAATAATATTGTAAAATTTAAACGTACAATGAAAATGAAGGCGTTAGAGACAACATCAGCAGCGCATAACTAGCAGTGTGTATCGCGCATGTTCAGTCTGCAGGCCAGTCTATAATCAGAAACTCAACAGCACAAACAATATACTGCAAATCACTTTAAGTACTTAATTAAATTAATTTAGCAAGTTCTTGCCATTGTCATCTTCTTGTTGTATAGAGTTGTTCTCTTCAATGTCTTGCTTGTTTTCGCCTTGTGAATCAGTCATGCCCCCGAAAGTGTTTGTTTCATCTGAAAGATATTTTTGATAGTAGAAAAAAATTTCATATTCACTGGGTTTATTTGTCACGTTTTTCAAATATAACAACATTCGCGTACAGAGTAATTTATAACGTAAAAACAAATAATCACTATCTTCAGAGTTGACATTCAAGGAGACCTCAGTTACAATGTCAATTTCAGATCTTCAGATTTTAGTTACATCTAGGAAACTTTAGATTAAGATGTGTACACAGCTTAAGAGTAGAATAAGTTAATTTATCCGCTCTCAGTCTGTAAAACCTTGTTATTAGAATTTTTGGTGAACTGTATCTATCGCGTATTATGTTGTACGAAGTTTGATTTTATTTATTTCGATTTTATTATTATTATTTAATTATTATCCCATAAGCTACTGACTTTGATTGTAATTGTAAAGTATTTGCATAGCTAGAAATCCACTAATTGTCCATGGCGCTTTTATTTAAGATTAATAAAAAGCTGAAAAAATGGGAAAACTGGAAAAAATGATAGGGATAAACTTGTTAAAATTAAGATATTCAAAAATATTTGTTATCTACAGAAGCGTTCTTACCATTGTCGCGGATTTGATTCAAGGATTTGATCTCTTCTACGTTTTGCTTATTTCCAGTGTGTGAATCACTGCCAATGCTTCCATGGTTTGTTTCATCTGAAACAGAAATTGTTATTTCTGAAATATCCTTACCATTTCTGCAATCTGTGTCGAAATTCAAGTAAAGCCGTCTTCCGTGTCGTATGAGTAATCGTGAAACTACATTTCTGGTGATTTATTTTTCGTTTTATTCGAGAAGTTAATATCTATGGTCGCCAATAATATTATATTCTTCAGTTTACGATACATACCTATCAAAAAAACCTGGCCAGTTATTCCATTTATATGCCATATGGTTAATAACACTGCTACAGCAACCGAACAAGCCGCTATCAACACCAGATGGAATAACTTTGGAGCTCGAGCAAGCATTTCCTTTCCACTTCTGGAAAGAAGAATCTAAAAAATTAATAAGATTTTTTTTATATTTTAGTTGAAACTCCTGCTTCTCGCAGTCAAGTAACTGCGGCTACAGTTCACAAGTGTTTAAGCAACCAGTTTATCTTACGTTCCACAACACATACTGAAAACGTTTCATGTAACGCTTTATAATTTATTTATACGTGGCGGTTCTGTTTCTCAAATAAGGAAACATGCATGATCGATAATCTTAGCTCAGCATGTTTCTTTTCGCACAGTTACATAATGAGTGATTGTGCTTCTCTTCAGGAAAAATGCTACGCCTAAGCCGATAATAAAAGTAACCTAATTTCTCATGATCTCGTTCTTCATATATATAGTCCACTCCGTCTTGGGGCGAATAAGGATTTCACATAAATTGTACTTCTGCTAAGTACACTAACTTGGCTTATCCTTCTGTCGTAGAAAACCAGGATTTATTCAATATATTTAATTTATACTTCACGTGCATGAATTCAGTAAAGATATAACTAACCTAAATTCAGTAAATAAGCTAAAGTTACATGAGTGATATAAGTAAAATGACAGCATTTACTTAAAGACGTGAACTCTCAATAAAACTGCATATCACTAAACATCCGCTCTCCGAATATCGTGAGTCGAACAAATAACCAGTTGCCACGAAAGCAAATGAGAGCTATTTTGAAAGTCTTATACACACTCTAGATGCCATATAACCACTGTCAGTTTTGTGGTTCTATCTGAAAATGACTTCATGAAACCGATTATTTATCTTACCTTTTCCGCATCGAACAACTTAAACGTGGCGCTAATATCTTAGTGAAGGAGGGATTAACATAAAAATTTGAATTAATCTATCAGAACCTTAACTTGTAGGGAATTTTTATTTGCATATTTTCATTGACACCCGATGGAAAGAATGAGCTTTGGTAACTAAGTTGGTCCTACGTGTGAAGTTTTAACAGAAAATCTGATTTTGCGTAAGTCTTCATTATAAATTTATAAAAGTTTTGAAACGCGTTTATAAAACTGGTCCAAATTTTGTGAGCATTTGTAGCTGTTATTTGTAGTTTCTTTTTTCATGCATTTTAATAGTACGTCGTCACTAAGAGACCGTTCATTTTACAGCAAATATTTCCCTATTTTAAAGTTGCTGTTTCTTAACCAATTAAAATACTCTAGTACATTGTTCGATAGCCTAAATTAAAAACCGAGGCATGAAGTCGATAAGCGGGTAAATTTCCGTAACAAAACATACATGGGTTTACATGTAAGAGGGGGACATGCAGGGGTTCCGAACACCAAAACACCGCAAAAAAATAATTAACATCGCGTCACCGCAAGAAGAGTCGACGAATCACTGTCACCGCAACACGTATTTTTAGCTCCATGAATTGTCATCTACACTTGACATAATACTATTATACCTCAACAGTGTACTATTTGTTTGCCTAACCATGCACTGACTGGAGCCCGATCTTGGCTGGCGGAATTGCTTTCCGTAGCTAGCGGCTAAATTCGCGTTTGATATCGATAATCGTTTGAAAATTAGAAGGTCGAGAAGGTCGATGGACCTTGGAGCGGGAACAGACCGTTATCAGAGTGATCTCTAGACCCTAGCCTGTAAGGACTAATTTGAATCAAGAATAGCAACAAAAAACGTAAAGGTTGGCACACATGAGGGGAAACAACAAGCCGCGGGGACAAGTCCCATTGTAAAACTAGCCATTTTTGCCACAAAATCTAGTCGCGGGGACTAAAATTTAGTCCCTTTGACTAGTACCACGAATTTAAACTGGTTTGAATTTTTGGGACAAGTCCCTGCGACTTGCTCAGGACTTCTCAGAACACTCAATCTGAACTGTTCGTGCAACTAGTCCCTTGCAACCAGTCCTTTGGCGTAAGGTCTTCTTACAGAGATTAGTCGCAAGGACTAGTTCCCTCATAAAAGTCTAATTTACAAACTTACCAAATACGGTCCCCTAGCTTAGAAAGCCTTCTTTCTTGCCCGCATGCTGACGATGTGAATTTTTATTTGGACCGGTAGTATTTATCACCTTTTCCTTTTTCGTAGAGAAAAGTTACGCTGTCAATAATACAATCTACCTCGTCGTTTCCAGAATTTCCAGGATTTTCAGGATTGGCATCTCTGTTTTCGCTCCCTGATTTTATCTTTTATTGTCGCTAAGACTGCGCTACGGGTGGCATGAAAACAACTTCGGATGGGCAGCTGAAGCATATTGAAGATTAACTAGACAGTGCTGCTCTGTATTTTGTTACAAATTAAACACAATATGTTTGTCATAAATTAACCAGGATTAAACAAGGATTAACGAAGCTTGCATGCTAAATTTAGGTCACATTTAGATTTGAGAACGGGGTCAAACAAGAAATTCCAGCAAACCGCAAAATAATTTCGTTTCACCGAACACCGAAGCATGAGAAACACAAACATCGAACACCGTAGGGTTTGTGATCACCGCAAAACCGAAAGGTGGTATTTTTATGACCGCGCGCATCACCGCGTTAAAAAAACAAACACCGCAACACCTGCAACACCGCAACTTCATGTAAGACGTTCCCAAGCTCCGTGAATATTGCCTCCAGTCTCTCTCAGTTTCTTCACAGGGAGAGGTGGCATGTTTTTTCAATATGGCGGACGTTAGTGGGCAAACTTTCCATGATGTTGATCTATTCCCTTACTTAAAACGTTTGTTTTGTGAAGCTTTGAGAACAGCTATTGGTCTGGATCAAAGTAAATTGGATTCATGCTCTTTGAAGTTCAACAAGAGACTTGTAAATGGAGATTTAATCATTCCTGCCTTTGTACGAACCTGTCTCGGCGATGTTATGAAAGACAACAAGGTAACTAAGTCTTACCTGTAAGCTTATTTGTAAAAGTTTATCAGCTTTTTATATGGCTCTTTAGATGAAGCCGAGGATATCAGCAGCAGAATAACCAAAATTAGGGCCACAGCTGTTTTTAGACTCCTTATCCAGTTGACCTTTTCTTACAAAAATGAAGCCTTAGTTATTTACTTATGCCATAGAAAATACAGACAATCAAAATACAGGAAAGCCTTTGTATAATCGCTTGATTGTGTTAGCCATGTTATATTTTTTCTATGGCATGGTATAAAATAGTTATGTAACACTCTCGGGGATGCCATGGATATACCACTTGTCAATTTTTTTTTTCGTGTATACGCTCACCTAAAGTTATCTCACCTAAAGTTATGCGAGGCTCTCTCTTGGTATGCCTTAGAATATCTTAATTGTCACTTCTATTTTCTTGGTATACATTCAATCTATTTTAAACAGGCCTAAATTTTATTGGCCTTGCAATCAATTTTCCCTGTATGGGAGTGATTGGGATAACAGGAATTGGAGTATGAGATATATGATATGGGAATGTGGGCAATTTTCTCTAAAATTATGGTGTTTAGCCTTAAACAGAGTAACTAATAATGAGGTAAATAGAATGGCCCTTTAAGTTCAATTGTGGAGGCACAGTGGCCTCATGGTTAGTGTGCTTGAATCCAGATTGAGGGAGTTTGTGTTGTGTCCTCGGGCAAGGAGCTTTACTCTCACAGTGCCTTTCTCCATCCAGGCATATAAATAGGTACTGGTGAATTTAATGCCAGGGGTTAACCCTGAAATGGTCTTGTATCTCATCTAGGGGTTGTAGAATTTTTCTAGTCACTTCATGCTTCATGCTACAGAAACTTGGATAAGCTCTGGTTGATGAGTCATTTAGCTCATATCCAAACAAGTTCAAAGTCACACAATATTCATGATATTAAATTTTAATAGGCTATTGATTTGTTTATTGCCTCAGACTCAAATTGAATTATTACTGATAATTCTATCATTTATAAACTATTTTTCTTGAGGTATCTAAATATTTTTGCAGTTGATAACATAAACAACAATCGCGCTAAAATAGGCTTAGAAAACCAAATATATAATCAGAACACAACCTTGCAAGGGCTTGTAAGGGCTGCATAATAACCACCTTGCAAGACTTATTTGTTTTGTCAGTGAAATAATGAATTATTAGAAGTTTATAATAAAATATTAGTATATTACTCAGGTGAGTATAGAAATTCTCATGCTCTCCTTGGTTGAGAATGGCACCATATTCTGCTAATTCCTGAATAATTTTCAAAATGGCCACCTTGCTAGCCATTTTGAAAATTACCAGTAGTTGGGTTTGCCACCTTGCTGGCTTGGTTGATGTCTCTGAAGAAGTAATTAATGTATTGAAAGAAAATGCCATTCAAAGAAACACCAAACATGCATTAATTAAAGATTGGAGTGTCACATTTCGAAAGTAACATGTAAAAATTGGGCTAAATATAACATAAAATGTATGATCTGTGCATGTAGTTGTTCATTGATGGGTGAACATGAAAAATAAAATTTAACATTTTAAGGTTGATCTTTTTGTTTTTGTATTTCTATAATCACCTGAATAATTATACTAAAACAATTATTCACCTCAGGCTTGTTAATATTGATGAATACTCACCAGTATTCACTTTGCCTTTGGCGAATAATTGTTAAATATTGTTCAGTCAGTCAAATCTCTGTGTTATGTACTTGGCATTTTTAGGCTGAATTTGGAATGCTCTGTCAGGAGATCACTGAGTGTATATCAACAATTCAGTTTGTTCAACACTGTCAATTGACGAGTGGAGGCCATCTTCTACTGACTCTAAAAAAGACTGATGTTACAAGAACTGTACTTCAAAATGTTATAAGTAAAGCAGATCGGTATGGAAAATCAAGTGGAGAAAACTCTCAGGGTGTGCTGTTAAATTCCTCTGTGTTTTTGAGTTCACAAGATAAGGATCAAGATCATTTAAGTCTTGATCATCTCAGAACAGTTCTTATTTGTGAACACACCAAGCAACTTCTCAGTTCTAATAGGTAAGTTGTGTTTTAATAATCGCTTGCCACTTGTTAAACATCATCTATACATAAGTCACTCTGTATTTCAGGGTTCAGTAGGAGTTCACAATATATGCACTGTCCTGTGTGACAGTAGTAGGTACAGCTGGCTATTCATATGCCCAAGTTTTTCCTCTTGACCCAGACTTGGTATAAATAAATAACTTCAGTAAAATT
>Ga0126337_10000658_pt1 | contig 18466 bp, 8 predicted proteins | sample DipCmetagenome_FD_92527 | JGI IMG/M metagenome (GOLD analysis project Ga0126337, IMG submission 92527) | Coral microbial communities from La Bocana,Puerto Morelos, Mexico - Diploria C A metagenome | ecosystem: Host-associated > Invertebrates > Cnidaria > Coral | place: La Bocana,Puerto Morelos... | reverse complement strand
CTCAGCTCGTTTACATCATGTCATCTTTGCCATCTTCGCAATCTTATCTGAAAGAAATACATCAACTTCTGTACAATTTTCTGTGGGATGGGAGAGGGGATAAAATTAAAAGAAGTGTGATATCAAACGAATACAAAGATGGTGGATTAAAAATGTTAGACATTTGATCCTTCAATCATGCTCTGAAATCAAAATGGGTAAAGAAGCATCTTGATGAAACAATAAAGCAAAATGGAAACTTTTTTTGACCTTTTTATAAACAACATGACGGTAAACTACTTTTGACTGGCAATTTGAAGCAAGTTGATGTAGCTGGTTTAAAAATTCAGGACTCTTTTACCAAGGAAATAATCGAAATCTGGTCAAATTTAATCCATGAAGAAAACCCAACACACTTCGGCAATGCGCCAATTTGATACAACTCCCTTATAAGAATTGAAAACCGGCCAATCTTTTATTCCGATTGGTCTCATGTGTGGGAGTTAATCAGGCCAAAGACTTTAAAGTGCTAGATCAAAAGTTTGACTTTTTAAAGTATAAGGATTTTAAAAGTCGCTATAAAGTAGACAGTATTTTAAGGTATTATGGTGTAATCCGCCCTGGCAAAACTTAAAAAGTCTTTTCAGGACCAGCCTACGATGAACTCTGGAGACCAACTTACTCGTAGTCAAAAGTTACTATCGTCCTCAAGCTTTTGCAATGAGGCGTATAAGTTAATTGTCAAAGGAATTACTTCATCACCTGACAAAAGCCAGAGTAAATGGATAGCTGACTGCGAAAATTACGAAAACTTCATAGAGTGGGATAAGTCATATATTTTGCCTTTTTATTGTACGAAAGAAACCAAACTTCAGACCTTCCAATTTAAGCTTCTTCACAGAAGAATTACAACGAATGATTATCTCTATAGGTAAAGGTATCTCTTTAACAGACATATGTACTTTTTGTGAGTAAAGAAAAGAAAGTCTGATTCATCTCTTATGGGACTGTGAATTTGTTCAAACCTTTTGGCAAAACATCAAACACTGGTTGATACAGCATCAGATCAAGCCACAGAACTTTTCTCTGACCCTGCCAATCTGCCTGGAACTAGTTGATAACACATAGGATATACACCATGCACTTCTAGTTGGCAGATATCACATTTATTCATCGAAAATAAAAAATACGTATTTTCATAAACGTTCCTCATGTGTCAAGAAATCGAAAAATGTTAGGTTTATAAGACAAACAATGTTAAGAAATACAATTCGAAATGGAGCCTATTCAAATGAACTGTGACTTCAATCCATCTCTTTCTTTTAGTAGCTCCCCTTTTGCCATTTTCAATTCTCTTTCTAATTTTACGCTTTACTTTCCCAAAACCCTATACCTGGACTGGCGGCCTCCTTATTAGTTTGTGTTCTTATGTGTCCTTGTTACTTTTCCCCTTTCTCTATTGTTTTCCTATCTGCTACACGCTTTTTATAATGGGCATGCTTCCCCAAATCTAGACAATATTTCAGATCACCTAGAAAAAAAATCATAATGTCGTTTTTAAAAGTGTGTACCAGCGGTAACAGCGTGTGGCAGCTAGTAAGGTAGAAATCCAAGAGGTTATTGTAAAAACTGTAAAAGGGATTAACCGTGCCTAAATAATAGCATATATATACAATCGGGGGAGGGGAATTTTTTTTCCGGAATGTAAGTACTGTAACTCCAAGTAAGTGGTAGATAAATGTTGTACTGTAGCATTGCATTGTAAGTTTTATTTTCTTTTTCATTGTAAATTAAAATCAACAAAAAATTAAAAAAAATAAAAAAATAAAAAAACTGAGTAATTTTGGTGCCCCCTCAAATTTCTTCAAGAGTATTTAAGCTATTGTCACCAAATTTGGCACATAAATTGTGTATGTAGTAAGGTGCAAACTAATTGAGCAAAATTCCATTTGTTCAACAAGCACTGGTTTTATAAGTAATTTGACTTTTTCGAAATATAAATAGTTTCCATGGTAACAGAATTTTTCAGCGGGCGATAATCGTCAATTAGTTTCTAAATTTGGGTGAAACACCACCAACACCGCACGAACGAATAACAGCACAGATCTATACCTGGCGTGGTTGTTTATATATCAATCGTCTTTCAGATGCCAGTTTCTTGAATCAATTTATTGAATGGTTACGATTTCTATTTTTGATGGCGTGACACTGCAAACCAGCTATAAAAACCTTTTATACTTACTTACTCAAACAAAACATTCAATATTTAAGTCCGAATTACATCAATAATATCAACAAAATTATAATTGTCATCAAAAAATTAAAATTAAAAGTAAATATTAAAAAAATTAAAAATATAATTCGTATCGAAATATTTACACTATAGAAGTTATTTTAACAAACCATTAATTTAAATGTTCTTTGAATAAGAAAGTCTTTAATTATAGAAGATTTAATTTTAATAACTTAATTAAAATGTTTTTTTCTCCCAATTGCAAATCACAACCGCTAGATTCCCAATAGAACCCGGTCTTAGCTTAAAGCGTAAACGATTGTGACTAAATGATCATTATCAGGTAATCTTCTATTACAAAAATATTCAACTATGACAACTTACTAAAAATTTCCTCGAATGGTTTGATGTTCATCGTAATAACATACAATAATTTAAAAATTAATATTACCATTTGTTACGCATTTACTCAATTATTGTTCGCAACGTTTCCACAGCTTAAATTTTACGTAGAACATATAGAAAAACGGTGAAAGAAATGTCTTAAGTTTGCTATCTACAACATTCACATCAAAAACTTCATCGTTTACTTAAAGTTCCAGCAACTGATCGATTGAACAGCGAGTATCCGAAAAGCACCGAGTTGACTATCACTGCTGGTTGAAATGTTACATTTTAGTATAAATCTACTAGCTTTTGCCGTTCTCTCACTGGCTACGCTAGTGCTGTCTATTCTCTTGTATATAGTGAGTACCTCTGCTCTTGATTTCTATGCCTAATAATAATAAAAAATCTCGAATTCTTGAGCAAACCGTGAAATACATATCCATCGTCAACCGCTTGAGAAGTTTCATCACACACAGATTCTAATAAAGAGCTTAAGGAACGACGACGGCGTCGCCGAGGACGACGCCTAGTCAAAAATGAATAAAAGAAATTTACAAAAATTTATAGCGAACGTGCACAGCTATTGTTTTGCTCATTAAACGTTTTGTTTTGTGACGTTCTCGCTGTCGTTCTCGTCGTGGTTTGCTTAACAGGACTCTAATGTGCACAGCGTGTTTCCACTTGCCGGTGATTAACAAATTCAACAACGTCTTTTGTTGTTTTTAGGTAGTGGAGGCCTGGAGCTACCTGTCTTGTGTATGTTGTGCAGCTCAAGGATTGAGCGCAAAAAGATTTTCAAAAACTTACGGCCCTGCTCTATTTTGGACACATATAGTCCTTACGAACCCGAATTCTGACTTAATTAGGTGGAGAAAGTGATAACCGTAAATTCACCCTTGCTAATGGTCAACCAATCTTGTCTTCCTCCTAAAAAAATCTTATTTCCGTTAACTTTTAACAACAGTCTAAACTTGCTTGTTCTTATGCAAATTCACACAGCACACAGCAGTAAAAAAAAAAAACGAACAGACGCACATATGCTCACGCCTCGTGTATCACTGAGCACTAACAGTTTGATACGCGTTAGTTTGAGAACATTGCAGGTTGACGGATGTACTTAAGGGGACTGTTTAACAGTTTTAATCCACAGATAGCCTACAACACTATCAAAGGTAACAGACGGTACAGGACGACACCTCTAATAACTCAAGGTACGGTTTCACTTCGATTGCTTTTTAATTTATTTCCAGAAAACTTTTGTAAAGCGTGTACAACGCGTTCAGAAATAATAAACGTTTTCCAGTGGCCTGGATTGATTATGTACGTACTTGCCGACTGTCCGTCTTCGTATTCGTTATTCAGCTGTGACAAAAAGTATCATGTTTACTCGGCTGATTTACTTCTGGCAACACAAACGAAATAGAGCTGTAATTTAGAGCACTGGGGAACTTCAGAACATTTAGTAGCTATTGCTGCCACATTTATTTGCTTAGATTGCAGGATTATCTATTTAGTAGCGGTGAACATTGATTGATGAATTATAACATTTCACTGCAATGAATTCATCAGTATAGAAGAGACCAACACTGGACAAGATTGCCAATAACTAAAACTCACATTCATTGCGCCCGGTATTCCTTTTCTGCAGATGTCAAATTGTTGGGATCAAAGCTTGCGAACCTCTGTCATTGCAACTTGAGAAGCTAAGTAAAGTTCAAAAGCGGTTGTATCGAGATCCACTTCCTCCTCAAAATTGAATTCGTTTTGACACGTGCTACTGATGTGCGTCATTAGATTGAAATTGAATTGTTTTTCGAAGTTTCAGGCAACGTGGTCTAGAAGAGAGCTGCCAACCCAGGCCGGAGTTTGAAAACCAGCAGGAATTTTAGTAAAGATAAAACGACCATCGGGGTTAATCAGTGAGTTACATCGATTAGGGGAATTAAGGGTACTAGTTCAAAAGTTAATTACTTCCATAAACTTTGGACGCTAAGAGCGAGACAAAAGCTTGCCAGCAGACAAACCACCTTATTTAACATTGTTTTTTTTATCAGCTGTGATGATTCGTGGATTGCTCGACCCTTCTTGTGTAGGCACGCTGGCAGACTGTTGAATGCCAACATACTAACAGGTATTTGCTTGGTGTCATCATTGTTTTGCGTTGAGATGCAGCAGTGACTGCTGAACATCTGCTTATGCTGTGCTTGTGGTGCGCTTCAGTCTTCAACACCTGTTCATGTTTGTAATACTTGTCGTGTATTTAGTTACTTCAGTCGTTTTCGTTAACAGTTCACTAGTAAGGTTAGCACAACTGACTTAACTAAGTTACGTGAGAGGTGCTGTTCAGTTTATTTCAGCTTTGTCATCGCTTCAAGATTAAATTTTTCAAAGCGAACTGGATACAGTGATGGGTTGTCACTGAACCTCGTTTACGACACTTCCACGTCTGTTGGCCAAGCTTTTCTTTTTTTTAACAAGCAAGGAAAGAAAGACCTCGTGCACTTTTCCTTAAGTGAAATGCCATGTTCGATGAATGCAAAAAAAGTAAAAGGAGAATTGGCAGGGAATACTGAGGTCGTGTCAGCTTCACATTGTCTTCTTTGTAACAGCTGTGAACATCACAAAACTCAGTCATAAAATTACCAATAAATTACCAATCTAAAAGTGTTTAATGGTTCTACCTCAGTTTCTCTCATCCTCATTCCAACAGTTGTCTTATTCTATCTTCCCAAAACAGCTTTAAGAACTCATTTGAGTCTTACATTTATGAACTAACGGTGCGACATGTTGTGCAATCTGGAGTATTCGTGAACACACTTGAGTTGCGGAGGAAGATGTACCTCTTTTCAGTCTATGAAAAGCCAACCTTGTAAACGCGAGTTGAGAATTCCCATTTGTCATTTTTTCAACATTAAAAACTCCTCCCATATTATTTTTGAACAGAGCAAGAAACAAACGATATCGACAAAGCCTTTCTTTAACTAAGGTAAATCACGAGGGAAACATTGGGTCATTGTCTAGTCAAGTGTCTATGTCTGAGTACACCGCTCATTACCCAAGACAACCGACAGCTCGGCGCACGGCTACTTTATAGCGATGCAGTGAAGTGAACTGTGAAGACTAACTCAAGAAATAGTCCTTATTCCGTTAAACCTGAGTAATACCTGTACAATGTAGGCTTTCAGTCATGTCAACGGCTTCTCTTAATACTAACACTGATAAGCCTTAGTTAATTAGCCGAGGGTGCAAATACAGACAGTTCGGAAAATTCTTATTGAAGGAAGTCCGGCGCTGTTCTCACTGTGACAACCCAAATAGCCCAAAAACTTCTCAAAAAGAACCAAAATGTTGACCCACCTAACAAACGTGTCCTTCTTCGAGCCATTGTGACTCTTTTCGACTGATAATTCTAACTAAAGAAGGCTGGTTTGAGCAACTCAATAAAACTCTTTATTTAAGCACGTACACGGCCTCGTGGAAGAGATTTGGACCGGAACACAATAACCGGCATTTTGGTACTGCTAGTACTAACTGTCAGGCTACCTACTATGTGGGTCGAACGTCTTTCCAAATTTCACAAGGCGACAGGTTTTTCAGATGTCAGCTGTAGATAAAAGATCTTTTTCATATCCGCCATATTTTCCCTATTACTGTTTGTGTTAACAGTAGGACTCTATCAGCTGAATAGCAATTCTTCCGCTAACAATACAGTCGGATTAATAGCACGCGGGTGTTCTCTCTGAGTAACATCACGCAAAGCCAGCCCCTGTGTTTTGTAACAAACAAAGCACTAAAATAAAAACGATATCAGAAATTGTTGAAGGTGATGACCCAACTGGGAAGACGAAAAATTGCTGTAACGAAATTGCTCTCTCGTTCAAAACTGATTTACCCTTCGAACGCAGGATTTCATTAATAGTAATAGAAATAGATATACACGGTTGTAACGCTTCAATACCAAAAAAAGAGTAGCTTTTTCGACCTGAACGGTGAAAAAACTAGAATAAATTAAGACCAACACCTAAACTTGTTCTAGCGATGAAAACCCCAACGAACACATTCAGTCACAAATACCATGCGCCTAGGCATATCTGTGTAGCTGCTTCTAATCATGACTTAGTTTAACTGGTTTGGTTCCAAAATTGGTGCGGCTATTCCATTTAAGTATTCTATACACTTCTAGTATCTACTGCCTTCGGAAGTCAGTGACACCTTAATTGAACGTAAGTAATAACACGTCCATGTCATTCAGGCTAAGATTCCACTCTCAATGCACTTGTCTTGGAAGGAAAGAAAACACACAAGAACAAGTCCACACTGAATAGAAACAGCAGTTTGAGTAACTTTCAGTAGCGTTTACTATCTGCTCTACATCAGCCGCTAACGAATAAAATCAACCCTCTCCAGAACTAGTCCTTATTTTCGCAGAACAAAAGCACAGGTTTGTCTATAGGTTATAAAATGCCTGGTGATGAACATATCAATTCTCCTCCGCATTTTCTCCTGCTCGTAATTAAAGAACAAACGCACATGCTTAAGAAAAAATCTCTCGAATTGTCGCTAACAAGAATTCTGTCATAAGGCACTTTTGATGAGCTCTGTACTGAAGCAAAATTTCTTAATACATCCTGGAAATAAATGATGTTTTATGGAAAATAATTCTGGTTAACAGCGTTATAGAATGAAGTTAATGAACACTAAATACATTAAATGAACATTAAATTAACAAAATTAGCAATTAACAAATCAAATTAAACAGCTAAAACAAACCATCGTTTTTTTTGCTTTGTTTATAAATTGCGGCGTTTGAATTGCTTGAAGATTTACAGTTTTACGGTACCAGTGCTACATCTTTAATTACCACGTGGCGAGGAGCAGTCAAAGAAATTTGCAGCACCAGCAGCACTAGTGGATTATGAGGTCTAACAAAGATTGAGGCTTCTTCACCAGGGTTATATAAATGTTTCGACACTCACTACTTCTCCGTTTCAGCTTGAGCTTGCTGAAGAGGTTCGCCAACTTTTGGTATCATGTCTACAATTGTGTTTTGGTATTACGTAGAAGGGAGGGTTCATCTCTTGTGGAATGCTCGCTTTTCGCAGTAGGGCCGGAGAACTGTTATAAATTTTTAACTTTGTTTTGGTGCCAGAATTTCCACATTCAGTTCTTTAAAAGATCCAAGAACATTTCTCTTCTTAAGAAAAATAAATTTTTCAGACGAAAGTTAAGTACCTAGAGGAAAGTTTAGCAGCAGAAAGTCAATATTTCCCAACTTATTAAATGCTTCATGCTTCTTATTTTGTATCCTTTCCAAGCAGACTTTTGGCAGGTTTACTGTTGTTTTCCAAAGGTCCCACTGTTGCTTCTTATTGGATTGTTTTTTACTGTTTGCTGGTATTGATTTTCAGATGAAGAGAAACTGAACGTCGTATTAAAACTACTTTAAAACTATTTTCTTTACTTACTGATACCTTTTCGTATACAATTCCTATGTATAATTACCCATCCAAGAAATTTCGTTGCCATTTACTGTCAGCGCTCTGACAACGTTGAAAATGAGGCGACAAAGAAACATTCCTTTATCTTTAGGCGTAAGTGCTAAGGTGTTTGGAACACACAAACACACACAAAAAAACTCATTCAATACGTTTTCAATCTAGTAGAATAGTCACGGAAAAAGCACTTTCAATATATTCAACATTTACCATTTTACTTCACATTAAGACACACATGGCTCAAATTGATGGCGAAATTGTCACCGATTCTTTTTAAGGAATCACACAAACTCTAACGCTTTAATGAAAACTGTGTGGTTATATTAGTTTATAGTTTATTAGTATCTATGTATAATTCTAAAAAAGTCCATTTTTCGTACTGAACTGTTTGATTGCCCCAGCGGCAGCAAAGCAGTCACTATTTCTTGTTGCCTCGAAGGGCCATTCATGGTGTTTGGCGCGAGTAAATCACTTTACAGCGAGGTTACTGACCTTCTCTTCAAGACAGAAAGCAATATAGAGCACTATAAAGAGACTGAATAAAATGATTGTCTTTCAGATGTGTTCTATATAAGCGCTAAAAGCCAGTGGAACACCATTTAACGGGATCCTTTTGCTTCGGTTCTGTAACTTTTCTGTTATCTCTTCGTAGCCTTGCTTTAGCCGAAATCCCTAATTACACAGAAAGAATAGCTTTTGTTACATACATAGCTCACGACGCTTTCTTCTTATATATGTTCACAAATACAGTTCAAACATGAAGTACAGCTTTATTAAAAGTTTCGGAAGAAACACATGTTGCCGCACATGTATCGACCATTGTTTTTAAAGTATATATCATGCCCTTCAAATAATTTTACATCCCGGCAACGTTTGGTGCCGGGAATATACGCTTTGTACTGGCTGCATTCACACCAGGGCTTCCTCTTAACGCTGCACAGTTGAGTTATAACTGTTTCGCGACCCTGCACTTGTACGGAGCTGACTGATCGAACCGCAAAAGCTTTTCAATCAAGCTTCAGATTCAGTCCTCTCACGGGCTCAGTCTAATAAAGATATCCAAGTTAAGATTCCGTGAAGTGCAGAGAAAGCTGCCGATAGTCGACATAAAACACTACAATGTATCGTCGCAATAAGCCCATATTAGTATCTGCAACTAGAACAACAAACCTTGACCTCGATTGTCTTGCTATCATTGATGAAGACGAGGATTCTCAATAGACAGAGGCATCAAAAACATCATGCCATAAGATTGTGACGCAAAATCACCTTTTTAAGGTTGAAGTCAGTTAATGATAGTACTATTATTCGGTGCTATTGTTTCTTGCACAGGCGCGATTCTCCTACTTACCGAAACAAGCACGCACACTTGCTACAAGTTTTTTTTTTCTTCGAATGCAGGCCGAAGTAGTTCGCCATATTTCCTCATAGCACCTGACGACAGGCTGCGGCAGTGAATGATTCCAAAGTACAAATGTCAGCTATGTACTATGGACCCATGGAGTACTCATATCGTATCCAACACACCAGCAAGAGATTCTAGTTCAGTCAATGGTAACAAATTATACATCCATTGTTCATCTAATTCACCCAATCACTCAAACGCTTCAACATTCATTCTCCATTTACCAAACTAAGGAATCTGTAAACACACCACGATTCACTAGCACCCGAGCAGAACCGAGCTGGAGGACAAGAAACCAGACGGTTCACTGTGAGCTACACCACACAATCACTGTGTTAGATGATCAGACCTGCCATGTTAATCACAAACCAACCTCGCCATGTCCTCAATCAAGTCCGAGTCACATGACGGCTAGCCGTGTGCCTCATGATAAAACAAAGGTGCCTTGTAAGCGTATAAAAAGAACTGTACCGCTTTGTTTCACCGAGACGATTGTCTAAGATTTTAGTAAACAAATGCAGTGCATTAAAAGAGTAATAGTAGACGCGGTTGAACTTGCTTTCAGAACTGGGCCGGTCTCATTTGAAATGGAGTTAAAGGATCCGTTATCTTTTGATGGGCCAGTTATTTTCCCTTCGAGCCAGTATAGCTAGATATCTGTCGAAAACTCACAAATCAAGTGAAGGAATGTAGCTCTTGTCGCAGACCATGAGTGCTACTGTTTGATTTGCTGGGTGACAGCGGAGAGGTTAGATATCTAAATTTGGAATCAATGTTTGTAAAGATTTCCATAGTAGCTAGAATCCAGAATGAACACGATGTTCTTTGAACCGAAGATTGAATCGTCTAGGTACAATAAACAGAATAAGACACCTTATGCATCATTCAGACGGCCCCTACTGGCCCTACGAGGCCTAACACAGTGTCCGAGCGATTTTCTGAATGTACGTTGAACAAGGTTCTTTTATACTCAAACCGCAAGGGGTGTGCCTCCTTGTCACTTCTTTCTTTCCAACTTGGTAGCTGATATTGTAATTTTGAAAAATCACGATCATGGTGGAAAAATAAACGACTTCAAAGCATAGCTATCTTGCACGTTTCGAGAGAGGAAGGGTTCACGAACGATCGTGAAAGCCTGGATTGCGAGTTTGTTATTGCAATAAAAATATCTCGAACAAGAACACAACAGTCACTAAAATAGCAGCCATCTTTGTGTGAGATGTGAACTCATATTTACACAAGACTTCCTGAATTGTATCTTGAAATCAAAGGCGTCAAGGCACTCTTCATCGATAGTTGCTTCTTTGGATGAGGAAAAATTTAAGGGGGTAAAACATAAGGACTAAGTGGAAGCAGCTGTCGGAGAGCCAAGCTACCCAGCATCGCACTGGCTGTTCCAGCAAAATTCGGTGTGCGTCATCTGTTTGTGAAAGACCACTAAGAAAACTGCTTGAAACATTTACTTACGCTTTCCACTTAAACTGATTAATTAAAAGCATCTATATAAAATTTGTACATTTTCATGTTAAGAGCATAACCAAGCCTCGCGTCCGCAACAAATCCAACTGATCATGGGCATACCTCGGTCAGTCTCTCAATTTCTTGTTCAGTCATGATGCCTTGGTTTGTATCACCAACTGTGATGACCAGTGTGACGACAACATAAAACAAAGAGGAATTTCTCTGCACAAAAGTAGCCGCCATCAACAGCTTTACCTTGGAGTGCAAACACTATGAACCACAAGCTGAATACATAAAATCTGTATTTGCAAGTTGGAAATTCAACCTTTTCAACAGCTACGAGTTTGCACTGTCGTTCATGTGCTCAGTAAAATCTTTCCCGCCTAGTCGGTTATGAAGAGCAGCTATCGAGTGAAAAAATCCCAGTTCGGAGCCTCAATTAACTATCTTTCATATTCATTTGTGAGCCCCCAGAACGGGATGTCTGGTATTCTGGTTGAACAACAACTTATGTTCTGTCGAGGCGTGAAACTGCACAAGCCAGCGAATGTAATCCTTATTGTTTGGACGCTTTTTACTGGTTCATAAAAAAACCTACTCTTATCGAGTCGTTTACGACGGTCGAGAAAATGTAGTCAGCACGAAGTTTATGATGAAACCCCGTTGAAGAGCTAATTATTCGGGGACGCGTGAAAGAAATTACACACAGGAAGTGGGCGTGAATGAGATAAAAGGCTTGGATCATGGAGATGTCGGGTGCGGCCAAGTAGCAGCGATTGAGATTTCACTCAAAGTTTACAAACTGACAACAGTCTCCTGGAATGCTCCTTTTTCATTTATGGTGGCTTCATTTTTCTCAGTCAACCACGTTATGTGAATAGATAATGTTGTTATTGGGTTGTGTGACAATAAGGCCCTTGTCACAAGAGAATAATTACGCGCTTTAGTCTAGAGTGTTTTTATGTTGACGTTGTATGTTTTGTCCCGCAAAGTTACTGACAATGTATTTTCTCGCTTTTTTCCTGCAGACGAAGTTCCCTTGAATAGTGAATAAAATAATTCCCAGACACTTTAGGCAGCAGTCATCAATAAGGTGACCCCGTGGTACCTGTAAGAGACTGTTTCATGTCCAATTTTACAAAATAGAACAATATCCTATGCCTTTGTGTCACTGTGTTTACATATAGAATGTAAACAAAATTGCTTATTCTACCCTTCTCATGAAAATTTTAATCAGGAGATCTGCAAAACACTATTTTAATTTAAGGTCATTCGACGTCAAATTTTGCCAATCGGTTCGAAGCTGCGATCGCGTTATGTGCTGTCAAATGGACACGAAATTCGGCAGCTCAAATTAATGCAGACTTCGCTGTGATTAGAGCGACCCCTCGAATTGAAAAATTTGCAAGATAAAGAACCAAGTACTTAGTCTGCTTAGGTAATTTATTCGTCTTTCGGTGCGAATCAGCTGTCAAATTGATTGGCAGTTTCTCAAGGGTCTCATTACTATAATCCAATGACAGGATGGAAGACTCGCCAGGCTTGGTACAGAACAAAGGGAAAGGCGGGACTCATACTAACATGTGTCACTTCGATGATGGGTTCTAACGGCGTCGCGAGGGAAACTTTCGTGGACCAATCACGAGAGACCACAGCTCAAATCAATCACAAGCATAGGTGCCAGTTCCAAATGGCGCCAAATTACCACCCATCACGAACCAATCCGAATATAATATCCACGTGTCGGTATTCGTTGGCCTATCTCTTGTTTAGTTGTAGTTGTAGGAAAATGGAGGCGGATAGCCAACAGCCCTCAGGAGCCTCCAAAGTCGACCTCCCGAACGATCCAGGGTAAGTTGCTGGCTTCCGCTAGCTGAATTTCAGCCAGCCGGCTTCGTGTTTCATTCGATCGAAATGATGGTGTGACTTGAGCAAATTTCTTGTGAGCATAAATTTCATCTGCCGTCCGTTCTTCTCCAACAGGAAGATGTTCGTCGGAGGCTTGAGTTGGGAAACTACCGCAGGTTAGACATTTTTTTAGCCCAGTAAAAACGGTGTGTGTCAATGCATTCGCTGAACATTATTTTTCTCCAAAATCGGCGATCGAGTTTGGTATTTTGCGGCGACAAAATGAGCTGAGATGAGTCACGTTTCAAACAATCGGTTGTGGTTAAGTTCACAGTTCCGTAACGGTCCATTTCTTGTCTGTTTTAGAGGGACTGCAGACGTACTTTAGCAAGTATGGTGACTTAAAGGAGTGCTTAGTTATGAGGGATCCGAACACTAAACAATCCAGGTAAATGATGCTAAGGCTGCTGATGAAACCCCTTGTCCTCCTTCCAGCTCAGACAGCAAGCGCGATCAGCTTTGTATTGTAAATGGCATGTCTGAAGAATATGCAATATGCAACATAATGATGGTGGCTTTTCTGTTTTTGTATCCATATTGCAGGGGGTTTGGGTTTGTAACTTTTGAAGATCCAACCGCTGTTGATGCAGTGTTGCAAGCTGGCCCGCATGAACTCGACCACAAAAAGGTTTGTACGGAAAATTCTGTAATTATTTTTTTGCGCGCGCCATAGAGATGGATTCGCTGAAGACCAACTTTCACGCTCCATCTGCAAACGTCTGGCGTAAACGTATTGTGATGTGGTCTGGGCATCTAAGGCTTCGAATTAACTCCTACAATCGATTATACTACCAAAGCTTAGCTAACATGTTTCAGATTTCAATTTATGGTCTTTTAGCTGAAGATGAGGCGTATTTTCGCTGAAAGCGATGTTCGTGTCTGGGGACAATTTAATTCACACGACTAAGCCATTGTAATGTAAAGATGTTCTCCGAGCTTCAATGTAGCGAACTTAACCAACTGCACGCTGACACCTTGTACATCCTTAACATCCATGCAGATAGATCCTAAAGTCGCCGTGCCAAAGAGACCTCAGCCAAAGGTAAGAACTTGTTACTATTAAGTGCGTTAAATTTAGCGTGAAAGGGTGTTTAAATATCGTGTGATGTCTAGCTCGATCAAAAGATCAGGATTTCGAATTGTTTGCTTGACAACAGAGCTGCATCGACTTTCGATTTTAGAGAGCGGACATTTTTTTAATGCAAAGAACCTTTCAAGAGCTTCAGTGCAAAGCAGTGTCGAACGGTTTCACGCTGTTAAGTCAGCATTTTGAGCGTAATTTGAAAAGCGTTAGCCTTTTCAAGGCCTCCCCAAACGGAAATTTAACGTTCGCAAGCCAACTCCGGTCAACGGGAAGGGCAGTTTTATTTCTCGCATGACGCGGCGAGTCACAGGGTTCTCGTGATTCGGAAAGCGAATTCATACCGTCGATTTGGTAGAATTCTAACGGCTCAAAACAACATTGTGTGCGTAATTGCTGCTCGAACTTGTTTGCTTCGTCACAACGCCCACTCCAAAATAAATTGAGCGAGTGAGTATATGGGCTGGAGGAACACGCTTACCTCCTACAGTGGAGCGACCGCTCGAGAGCGCAGTTTATATTCCCACAAACACGCGATATTTTAGGGGTTTCCCCGAAACCCGCTTCGCCGCAGCGCTTCGTTGTGTATTGCAGAATGTTTCTTTTCTGGTTGTTTTTTGTAAAAATTGAATAATTACAGGTTCTCGAAGCTCATTCTAATAAAGACAACAAAGGAAGCTACTAGTTGAGCTGTGAATCGGTTCACGCGCTGTGTTTTACCACCCTTTCTCTGTCGAATGGTTGACGACACCTCAACCAAGTCCCGCTGGTTCGATCGCAGACGCTCAGTGGCTTAAACATAGTATTTTAGCATGTCAACTTCGAGTAGACCGGTTTCACAATTTATTTTATGTTAAACAAACAGCGTCCAGTGAGTCCGTAGCTGCCTTGGAAGATTGTTATTTAGCTGGTATGTTTGTTTCGGGTCAAAACAAGTCCGGCTAAACTGTGAATGTTTGTATTGTTTCAAAGGATCTTTCTTATAAATAATTGCTTTCCTAGGTGAACGCTCGAGCTGCCATGTCTTCAGCACCTAAAACGCAGGTTGGAAATGGTAATTCAAAAGAAAATATTTCTCGAACTAACATTGCCACCCGAACGCCCATGAATCGACATCGCTAACTTTTTTAATTCTATTTACGAAAGCGGGAACATTATCTCTGAGATGCGGTTATTTTTATCTACGAACATACTAAAACCCGGGTTTCATTTTAATCTCACGAGATGAAATAATATTGCCCTCGCGTCTGTCCATTAGTTATATTTTGTGACCGACGGCTAGCGGCGGGGATGTCACACAAGCACAGCGAGTCGGTCAAATCGACAAACATCTTTTGCAACACCGGACATCAACCATTATCTCTCTACCCCAGAAAACGAGAAAATAAACTAGTTATGACACAAATCGAATCAGTGGTTTCTTTTATCAGGTCGTTTCGAAGTCCTTTTTCACACCTATTTGATGCGAAAGTAAATAGATTCAAATTGCTGTTTCCTGAAAAAGCTATTTAAAGCTTGCTAACTATGAAAGGTACATTGTACGCAAAGCCGAATTTTCGATTTAGCTCGAGGTGGAAACTGGGGCTGCTGTGTGACAGTGCAAACTGCAGTTCAATCTCTCAAGGGAAGGCTTTCAGTGTTTTTGAAAAAAAAGAACCGTATGATGAATATTCATTAAGAACCATGAAGGTGTCGCGATGTTTATTTTCTATTGAATGGCCCCAAAAAATCTTGCCAGTATTACTTCTATGTTGAATTATGCTTTACGCCTAATTTCGAGAAACTGGGCTCCTTCTTCACAAAGGTGTTTAGAGTTTTGTCCTGTATTCTAATGCGGATTTTAAATAAACAAATGATGCAATATTGAGCTGTTCTGTTAAAGACATCCGTAATATCCCAGTAGCTGGGAAACATCCCAGGAACTACAGGGTTGTCTAATATGCCCTGTAGAGAAACAACACAGCTCATGAAAATGTTGATAAAGAGATAGGCACTTCTTCCTCAAAGAGCTTGTTCCATAGGTTTGCTAAAGTGAAAGACTTCCTTGTAATTTATTCAAATTAGAACACTAGATTTGAGTTGCTTTGTATAACATGACACCACTTTATACATTTGATATATCTTTGCAGGATATGTTTTGCTCTTTCCTTGCATGTTTGCCTGAGATCATTTCTATGCAGTCATTGAATAGGTCACCTTTATCAATAGCTGCATGACATTTGTGGCCAAATTATTCATAAACCTTTACCATCTTGCATTTCAATAACTCATGTTACATTACACATTATTGTCTGACTGACAGTAGTGTGCATTCGAGACCAAACATTTCTGCGACATGATGGTGTCGCATTGTCTTTGCAATGCAACCTAGTCTCATGTTCAATTACAAATTCATTTCATGTTAGTCATATGCTATTTTAGTAACGCTGCATGATATCTTTTTTTCTCACTACCTTTGTCAATGTGTCTGTAACCTGCTTAGCTGTATTAAGTTTACAAGGAAAGCAGGCAGTGTCTATGTAACCTTTACCCTTGACAAAAATAAGAACTGGGTATTATTACATAGCAACCTTAGCCAAGTATTTGCATGTATGTCAAAATTATGTTCTGAATTATACATGCCTGTGAAAGAGACTAATGGTTGCATCTCTACACTTGTCATATCATTCAAGTGGAGTCATTTTCTCATCTTGGTATTTTACATTTGAGAGATTATAAACCCATCACTGGTGACCAAATTTCTGCTGCAAACAATAGATAAGACTTGACCCGGTTCTCACCTGCCATTCAGATAAGGCACTTACGAAGCGTAACCAGGGCAAGGCTCATTACGTGCAACACCCAAACCCTCCAACAATCCAGCAGTCCACCAATCCACAAATCCAGCCCTTTAATATTTTATAATTACCACATTTATGACAACATTATAACATTCATTTTTCAGACATGACTAAGATTCAAAAACAATCTTATGTACAAAAAATGACTTTCACTGCTGTCAATCACCTCTCGGGAAACTGAGGTTTACTTCAATGGGTTCAACATGTCTGTGGATTGGGACTGGAGGATTTTGATCCATTTTGCTTGTTTCTTTTTTAAGGCTCTTTTGTTGTCTCCATAATGATGATTGTAGGGAGTCAAAAATGTAATCATTGGTTAGCTTTTTAACTTCAGAGTTTGAGTAATTGAAAGGCACGTAAAATATTTTGAAACACAATGTTTTCCATTAGACTTTTCAAAGATCGAACAAATTAGTGAAGCAGCTGTAAGTGTAACACATTCCATATTCACATTTTACATGCTATCAAATCTGTTGGTCATCTGAAGCTACAATTTATGACAACTTTTTCGCTTGAATGGCGGACAAAATGCCCTGGTTGGATTAGTTTTATAAAATATTTGTATCCTACCTTTAGTTTGACTATATGGTATGTAAAATTGTTGGAAAAGTTACCAATCAATCGTTTGTTTACTAGTGCTAAAATGACTGATTAACTCCCCTTTATGTAACAAAAGGAAGATCATGTCCAAAATTTACTGAAAAAGGTTCAGAACATGTGGTCTGACCAGGCTCTGACATTTCATGCGCAAAATAAATGGCCAAAAACCTTCAAAGTTCCAGTTATTGGCAATCTAACACAAATGACATCATAAGATACATCTCTGCCCAGCATAACTTATGGTCATTTCATTCCATAACATGACACTTTGTCCAAGAAAATTCATCACATCATTTGCATGCTTAGTTAATTTTGTAATTTGGATTGTTTGGCTTCAAAAACATACCAAATCATATACAGTTAAAATGAATTCCTTAAAACAGTGATCTGCAAATTCTAGCTTTTACCTTTAGAGTGAAATGCATTAGCCTCTTATATAATTATGTAACACTATGTTGTACTTAACTGTAGTGATCATTCCTAGACTTCACGCAACATGAATTCATTCATACTCTGTATACAGCACTTGTACAGTCAATTGCCCTTGGTTGTAACTCCAGCTATGGCACATGAACCTGTATGCATTCAAGTATATAGTATAACACCATAAGTAATTATTGATATCAAATGTGTTCTTACAGATGGTTACAAGAACAAAAAAGATTTTTGTTGGTGGTGTGTCTGCTTCCACTACTGAAGAGGACTTGACTAATTATTTTAAGCAACATGGAGAGGTAAGTGGAACTCTCACATTTACCACAGTGAAGTTTCATGCCAAAGCTTAAAGAAGCCAAAATGTCAATGTTGTAAATCTAGAAGTGTCCCTTTACTAGTGAATTAGCCCTACTTGGGAAACTGAAGGGGAAACAAGTTTTGATCAGGCTTTAACCTTGGAATTATGCTGTCTTCTTTAAGTGATGCTTAAAAGCAGTTTTTAACTTTACAGTTGACTCCCCCCCCCCCCCCCCACAACCCACAACCCCTTTTTAAATTTTTCTCTAATATTTATTTGAAAAACACAGACCTCCCCCAAATTTTTCACCTGCATAACAGGCATTTTTTTTTTGTGTTTTTTTT
>Ga0126337_10000657_pt1 | contig 18467 bp, 5 predicted proteins | sample DipCmetagenome_FD_92527 | JGI IMG/M metagenome (GOLD analysis project Ga0126337, IMG submission 92527) | Coral microbial communities from La Bocana,Puerto Morelos, Mexico - Diploria C A metagenome | ecosystem: Host-associated > Invertebrates > Cnidaria > Coral | place: La Bocana,Puerto Morelos... | reverse complement strand
GTGACGTTTTTTTGGCCACTTAATAATCTATCTTTGGGGTAGAAAAACCAATTTAAGTTGGCTAATCAATTTTGAAAATTGGCATCTTAAACCTTCTTAATGATATTAGTTTCTCTTTAGTCAGTAAATAGTGAAGGGAAAAATTAGAACTCCATTCCAAGATCTGCAATACTTTATGACAATTGTCATCCGCTATCGAAAACGTGGTGATATTCATTTGTTTGCAATATTATCGAAATTACCTCTTTCTCTTTCTACTCTTTCTTTTTCGTCTGGTATATTCCCAGATTACTTCAGTTTTTTAAGCTCTGTTTATATTATGAATGCAGTTAAAGTTGGCCAATAAACGAGTCGGTACAATAAGCGCAGATGAAAGTTGTGTTTATTTGAAATACATCTCACTTTTCAGTTCTTCATCCTTTGCCTCTTCTCCAAACTACTGTTCTTTCAATACGTTCTTCAGCTATTCACATTCGGTTTCCAAAACCCTCTTCTTACAGTTGCTGATTATATGTGTTTTTCAACGTTTAATTATCTTCACATGTATTGCGTATCTTTCCGTTAACAACTGATACTAGTATCGGCTTTTGCTAACTTTTTTTTGCTCCAAGGTAAAACTAAAGTATTCCTAAAATAATTCAATGTAGCGTTCACTGGTAAGTATTAAGACTAGGTGTTATAATTACAAACTATTTACCGGGTAGAAACGTTTAAACGAATAAAAACATTGTAAAATAACGATTCTATTCTTTAAGTGTACTACAAAACTGTAAACAAGAGACAGCGCGAAAGTTGAGATAAATACCGTACCCTAATCTAAAAGAAGCATGTTGTTTCGCACCTCGGATCAGGGTACTACTTGAATTGAAGACACACTAGGAAAATAATGTGCACGGGATCAACCAGTTGTTTTGAACTTGTTTATTGAGCGCAATCAAATTGCACAAAGCTACAATCATGGACAAAAGTGTTGGAAAATATAAAGGTAATTTCCATATGTCTCAACAACTTTTGTCCATGATTGTAGCTAGTCAACTGAAAGTAAAGGTATACATGGGGTCGACTATAGCAACTTATAAAATTGAATCTAATCAAAAAAATGGAAACAACCAAAACACTTTCTTTAACATATTGATAATATACTTACAGTTCTGTAGGGCGTAATCCGTTTAAGACGACTGAGCTATTTTCCTAATTTTATGCAGAAAGTATAAACACACTGTTTTCGATAGAACTCTCTCTCTCTGATCTTTCGATATCCTTACACGCCTAATTACACAAGCATTAGCCCTCATCTGATTGGTTACTAATGCCAAGATGGCAGGAATCTCGCGTGTCCGGTTTTATCGCTAATAAAAACAAAGATAACGACTAAAAATAAACAAACGCCTTAACGAAGTGCAGAACACATGTATTGAGATATCTACAGAATGCTTTAGGACACTATTTCCTTGAATTCTGTCAGTAATACATTTACTGGAAGTTAGGAAATTCAGCTAATAGCATATCCATAACTACAAATGTCAAAGCGGAGCCACGATGTTACAAAAATGGACGGAGCAAAATGAATCTGTCTTTCCATTATTAGTAATTACAGGATCACATAGAAAATCACGAGACTTCATAAAGGCTTTTTCACCCAAAACTTATATTAAGTAACCAGAACTAAGTAACATAGTTAAGCGTGCACAAATGGCGCTGCTTATGCCTCAGCAGGCAGCTACAGAAAAATTGTATTCGTTGTGTTACTTAAGATATATAACTTCAATTAACACTATTTTAATCTTAATGGAAATGGCTTGACATGTTTGATAATGATAGAAGTCGCTAGATGTTTTTATGGCGCTGATAAGTAAAATCTCATTTTTCGATAATGAATTGTTTTCACGCAATGAACTGTAAATCGTTCAAAAAGGGAAAGTGAAAACATGGTATGATTATGCTAAATGTGAGCTGACTTGTTTTTAGTCGTGCCTTCAGACATTTGGCTTTACTACAATCAAGATTATGCGAAGGAAGGTCATCTTTTAAATTGCAAAAAAGAAAACAATAAACCAAGAGACTCTACCGGACTTGGAGAAAAACAGTAATTACAGAACATCTATCAATCTTTGGTTCTGGCAAAAATGCTTTTATCTAATTTACACAGCTGTCGAAAATAGGAAATCACTCTACAACAGCCTTCTGTATAATAAGCAAATCAGCAATCGATGGATGTCTACTGGGTAACAATTCAGTCTACCGCTTAAATACGAATATTCAATATAATTTGACTTGATTGCGTTCGAATGCCATCAGGCCATCTTGAATCTGAATTATTCTGTGGCAATGCTTGTAAGAAAGCCTTACCGGAATATTACCTTTCAGCAACTTTGCGTTAATGGAGTTTTGGATGGAATATCTAATGGTCAGCTACCTCGAATAATTATTATATATGTTGCAGTTAAAAATTAAATTCAGGTAAATTTAATTTTAATCTAGTGTGATTCTCAATTTCCATTGTCTTCTAACCCAAATTTTTCATAACCAATGAAAACTGGTTACAAACCATCCTGGTTCTTACTATCCATTGTCAAACTTTTTCTATTTATAATTTGCTATTAACTAATTGTGTTTTGCGGCTGCAATGGCATCGTGTTAAATAACAATCACTAAATTGCAATTTAGCTCTAAATATATAGCACAGGCGTCCCAAATGATTCGAAGACTCGATCAAATATTAATTATCCATTTGTTCAGTATTTTTTTAGATGTTTGTAGCAGCTTTCTCTCAAACCCCCTCCCCCCCCCCAAAAAAACAACAAAACAAAACAAAAAAAAAACGATGAAGTAGGCCAAATAAACAACAGAAACCAGGAAAGTTGAGTGTATTTTCTCTATTCATTTAAGGTAAAATTTTATTTCGTTGCGCGTTTTTATCCTTCGTTATTTTAAACGCAGTAAGTGTCTTTTAGAGCTCCCAGATTTTCAACGGCCAAAAGTGTAACACGGCACCGCGCACTTTACGTGGCACTTTCCACTCGATACGCATATGGTAATCAGTAATATTTGATCAATCCCTCGAATCATGACTTCGGGACGCCTGTGAATATAGTAATTATTTTCTCACACTATCTTTGAACCTTTATCAGTTAGTCCCCGTTAAATGAGAGATTCACTCGTATTCCGGGAATAATTCTCACGTCACGAAGAATTATTTCTTCTGATTGACTCGTTTCCATGTCGCCTCTAGTAGTAAAACATCTCCTCCAAAGCATAAATATTTCTTTGAAGCCTTGGCGAAAGCTTTGAACAAATGTTATACAAATAATTGGATTCATCGACGCAGATAAGTAGAGCATAGCATCAGAAATAAACCTTAGCATTTTGAAAACAGAGCAAGATATTTGATTATTACTTGAGGCGTTAAGTACAGCAGATGGAAAAATACAGATGTAGAATGCAGCAATAACACAGACAGTCATCTTAATTGCTTGCTGTTTCCTGCGTTCTCTCTGGTGCACCGATGTACCACGAAGGGATCTGTCTTGTTTTCGAAGAGTGACTGCTATAACACAATATAAAATTGTTATAGCAATGAGCGGTCCAACGATAAAAAGACCGATAAACACTTTTTGATATATCGTAAATGAGAAAATAAGGTTGTTCGAATATGTGCACTTAGGTTTCCCACTTCTTAGTTCCACCAGTTCATACCCATACAAAAGGGGAACATTTGTCATCCCTGCCAAGATCCAAATGGCAACAATAACTATGGTGCGAAATCTTGACGAGACTAGATGAGCTTTCATTGGAAAGACAACCGCCACAAACCTGTCTACAGCGATGCAGACGAGGCTCCCTGAGGAAACACCATATGACGTGCGGGCCAAGAATTTCATCGCTTTGCAGAAAAATCCCGTTGTAGTACCAAGAGGCCACTGTTTCGAACTGGAAGCTATCTGTGCCATCCTCAAGGGAATCACTAATAATGGATATAAGAAGTCGGAAACAGCCATGTTGACAATCAAGTAGTTTGTCGTTTTTCTCAAGTCTTTTCGCTGGTATACAATAACGAGTATGAAAGCGTTTCCAATCAAACTGGACAACGTAATAGCGGAGAAAACTAGAGTTAATCCGATCTTCACGGAGATGGAATTATCTAAAATATCACATGATTTGTGATGTAGGCTAAATGTGAAATTGCTGAAATTTCCGGAAGTGTTTAAAGCATGGATTGTGGCATTGAACCAAAAAGAAGACATTGTAGTCAGCAAAGATGAAATCGAAAAGGTATCACCATTTTTGCTTCGTGTCAGAGAGCAAAACTACATTAAAACTGATTGATATTTAGCTTAACACAAGTCGACTCAAATGGAGCCGTTTCCAATTCATTTAGTCTGCCTACTAAACAAATATAAAGGCGAGTGCCCAATTAAATAGTTTGCCTACTAAACAAATATAACTGCGAATGCCCACTTGAATAAGGCTTTTTATTTTTTCCAAGCGGGCACGGTAACGAATCCTGCAATCTGATTGGTTCTTAGCGCGGTCCGGATTTTCCTATCTCTGACCACGGTCACAGTAACGCTTGCGTGAGTTTTTTTCCGTGACTTTTTTTTCGTTTGAGAGCCTGCGGCCTCAGGCAGCATTTTCAAGACCTCTGTCACAGTTTTTCACTATATGGACCTCCCAGCCGGCAAATAACATATATTTATTCATATAGCCTGCATGCTAAACAAATATAACTACGAATGCCCACTTATATAAGCCTTTTTCTTCAAATAGCCTGCCTACTAAACAAATATAACTACGAATGCCCACTTGAATAAGCCTTTTTCTTCATATAGCCTGTCTCATACTAAACAAATACAAGCGCGAAAGCCCTTTTAGGAGAAGACTGCTGGTTATCAGTAGTGATAGGATTACAAAACATTATTTTGGAGCTATTTACTTAAGTCTCTATGGAGAAAATGTTTCTCCAATCATTTGTCGAAGAAGAATAAACTTTGTTATATAAACACCTTTAAAATAACAGGTGAACTTTCAAGCGAAAACATGATGTATTATTTCACACGTGAAAATAACATGTAAGTGAAAGATCACCGTTGCTATGGTTACATATTAAATCGCGCCTTTCGCAGCGAAAGTGAAATGGTTTCCTACTCATTGGCGTCGACAAATGTTTTTGAATGTATCTCCGCGCGGGCATGAAATTTTCCTCAAATCTGCTACCAAAATCGAGAAAGTGTTGTTAACCTATCTTCCGGTCTAAAACGCTGCTGGATGTATAATGTCTCTCATTTATGATGCGCTACTAAGAAAATTTTAACTGATTTTTTTTAATGTATTCTATCCGCCTGGTAATCACAGTAGTTCTATGGCAATTTTCGGCTTCATGTTTTTTTCGGCTTCATGTTTTTCATATTTTTGGTAGATCCTCCCTAATTTCGGGAATAACTCTTATATTTCGCAGCGTTATTTCTTCTGGTATGCTTATGTCCATGTTACGTCTTGTAGTGTTACATTTGTTTTAATACACAATAGTTCTTTAAGGCCTTGACGTTAGCATTTTGAAAAAATACCGCTTGAACAAAAAACACTGTTATCAAACTTTAAATCATATCAAACAATTGTGTTCTGAGGCTGCAATGCCGTCGTTTTGAATCAGAATCGCTCGAAGCAATTTCACGTATTGAAATTTTCTTGTAAGATATTTTCACTTGAAATCACTATGTTGTTAGTGGTGAAATCTGTTGCTAGTTACACAAGATACACTGGCAACCTAATCACTATGCTGTTATGGAACTCACCATCTTAGATTTTTTTGCATATTTGTGATGTCAGCGTGGCGATAATTATGTCCAAAATAGTTCCAAAAGAATAAAAGGAAGCAAAGATACTAAAATACAGTTAGAAAAGGGAGGTAAACCCCAAATTTCTCAATTCGGGAAAGCTTACAATTCAAAGAGTGGTTGCCATGGCAAGATGAAGTGTTGTGGATAACAGACGGTATATAAATCTTCCTCTAAGCGAAAAATCTCCAAATTGAGCTTCCATCAGCACTTCTTCACTTACGTGCGAGGTTAGCAATATATTTGTATAATACCACTTGTAACCGCTAAAAGGCGAAGCGTAACTTTTCATCACTATGGATAATTAAAACTGATTAAACAATTTATTAGAAAACTGATGTGGGTTGAAACTGTAAACGACGAGATTACAAAATACAAAATTACTACAATATCAGCACTGATATGCGATTGATATTTAATTGGTCAATAACGATTCATTGGAAATAATAAATTATTCCAGGGAATAATTTCGGCAAGGCTTTTTATAATCTGGTCGTAAGTTTTATATTTGTATGCGGGAACTAGTTAAGTCATTTGTCAAATGTTAAGAGCTTTTGGGTTTATTTAATTTTATTAAATAAATTATTATTATATTTAAACGCCTTTTCTGATTTTACCCAGAAGCATCGAGTGAAAGTGCTTTATGTTTTCTAAAACCTCTAACGATTTCTTCAGATTTTTACAATTTTTCTTTGTCAGTACAATTTATAATTGTAATTATGATTTTATCAAAAGAAAATCCTTCTTTGTCATTTAGAAACAAGTTGTCTGACTCCTAGGTTCTTTTGCCCTACAAGTGACCGTTCTTGTTGCTCTCCCGGTGCTGGACCTCATATTTGGTTCTGACCTTCCGCAAGGTTCCTTTACAAATAACAAAAGAGCCTTGCGAAACCTGTTGAAAGATTAGAATAAATATTGATTATTCGACTTGAACGAATTTCAAAAACATTAGAATGTTGTTGTATTGCGATAATAGGCATACATGACCTCGATTATACTGCATGGAATGTCCGCAGGAAAGTTATCAGTACCCTTCGTATACTTCCCCTGAATGCCAAAAATATTCTCCACAATATTCACACCAAAATAACAGTACGAGAAAATCACTCAAAAATGACTGGTAATTTCTTATTTAATACACTTATTATAACTCAATAGAGAGGCATATTTTTTTCAGATACCAACTTTGAAAAGTTGCCATGTCGGATCAAAATACATAAGAAATCGCCGTAACAGAAACTAGGGCAAAAGGAGTAACCAAAAACACGTCATAAGACGCGATCTACGTCTTCAGACGTGCAAATGTCAGGCCGGAATTTGGGTGTAGAAAATGACGTAATTTGGTCTAAAAATGTGTCGAAATTTTAGGCTGTATGCTGGATGTGGTGGAAGAAGAGTTACCTGCGAGTCTTGAGAGCGTAGATGATAGGATTCACCATACTGTTCAAGTGTGTAAGAAAAAACGCGAGGAAATGAGGCCATGTACCATGATTTTTTGAAATCATGTGTAAAAACATCGGCACAACACCCATGCAGACAAATGCTAACACGGTCAAACCGATCGTCTTGGCCGTCTTCACGTCGCTTTTAACTTGTTTTGCCACAGAACAAAACATTGACAAACGTCTTGTATGGCGTCGAACCGAGCGCCTAATATAAGCTCCCATGATTAGCATGAGAGCGAACGGAACCAGATAACCAGGAATAATAAAGTATCTACCAAATTTCTTCAAATAGTCTATCCTGTACACCAGCACTGGAGCGTCGCCAAGATCAATGTCGAGTCCTAAGATGAACATGCCATATGTATAGGCAGCCGCCAAGAGCCATACGAACAACACTGCTATCTTTGCCTTGTTGATTGTCTTCCATGAATGGTAGCGAAGGCCGTGCACGATGGCTCCGAAACGATCCATTGTTAGAACGGTGAGGTTGAACACGGTTAGATACATAAACAATACGTACCAAGTTACGATGAACCACGAGACTGACTGTCCCTTGAGGTACGGCACCTTGCAGATGTACCACATGATCATAAGAGGCATATTGGTCAGTGCATTGAGGACGTCTACGACGGCTAAGTTCGCGATTAAGACATTAGGCACTGTTCGAAGAGTCTTGAACCGGACTAGTAAAAGGCATATTATACCGTTTCCAAGTATTGATCCGATCATAATCACAGCAATCAGTACAATGTGTGAGACTCTTTCTGCATCACGAGAAGAACATGTTTGGATTGTCTCATTCATCGCTCTCCCTCTGCTCGTGGAAATCAATTGAATACATCTTCCTTCATGGTACTCCGTGTCTGTTGATGGTAAAGAAGGGCGGTCCCATATCAGATTTGCTCCTCAGACAATAGTTCATAAACAAATGCAATATCACAGGAAGTACGTTTGTTTTAAAGCACACAGAGCGGCAGTTTTAACTTGACTGTTGAAAGCAATTTGCATTTGCTTTGGTTTTGAATTAATGGGCTACGAAATTGGCTTAAATTCGTGCGTCTGTCAATAGGATGTAAATCCAAAACCAATTGTGACTCGCTCGCACTCGCTTCACGTCAACTACACGTATTTGCTTGGAGTTTTGATTTATTGCGTCATTTGCGATTTGCTGGAGTGATTACTTTGGTTATGGCTCAGTACGATACTCAATTGAAAACCGCTCTATTGGCTTTGTGAAGGGGGGGATGGAGAGTAAATGGTTATTGTTGGTTAGTCAACTGTGAAGGCAGAATACTCCTTAATTTCAATTGAAGTTTGATTCTAGCTTTCGATAAACCCTCTATTGTGATCATTTCTTTCCATTTATATCCAACACCTTGTTTTTGTGCAAATGAATATATGAAATATCATAAATTTGAACTATGGAGAAGGATATGAATTTATGATTGATCATCGCAGTGATACTCACATTTTGAACAGTTGTGAAATTAAAGCTCGAAAATATTCAGGCCTGAACGTGAACAGGCCTGCACCTTGTTTTTGTGTTGTTGAATCTCTATTTTGTTTTATTTGTTTTATTTTTTTTTTATCTGAACTACTCTTAGCAATATTCTCCAGTGCATCTTTGGGCATACGAAATTCAATATCATCATATTTAAAGCGCCATTGACAATAAGTGGATTTGGCAGTTTACAAATACTTTGATTATCAATATTATTATTTAACCGTCATGTTACAAATAGTTACTGTCTGAAAAATGTTTTTTCAACGTGAGTACCAGGAGGAAAGTTCACATAAGATCGCTAGAGGCTGATGAACCAAAGGCTTATTAGATCTCTATGCAACAGTTCAACCAGTTCCCTGAATAAATTATCCGACTTTACACATCGCCCTCCAGGAGGGAGGCAAATACGCTTCTAACCGCATAATGCTCGGTGAACTGTTATCGTAAACCACGTTCAGTTCTAAAAATGGCCTTCACATGTATCATGACTACAGTTATATTGCTATCAATGTTGCCTAGACAACGTTATTGTTTCCTGCAACAAACACAGTATTGCAAGCTTTACGTAATATGTCGCTTTCTTTCAATTGTTTTATATTTTGACTGGTATCGGCATGCGGGGGATATATGCTTTCCGTTTCTCCGACTTGCGATAGAAAGATAGATCAAAGAAAGTTATCAGAAGAGACGGCTCCTTTAAGGTGGGGTTCTACCTGAAGGCCGTTTTCCCGTCGCGTAACTTGAGTTTAATGCGAATATCTCGTTCGCGTTTCAAGCAATCGAAAAACAGTTAGCTCATCCCACGAATCTATGTTTTGCGGAGTTGTGTAAATTTTTAGGTAATTTTGGGGATATTTGGGAGGTTAGAGTTTTTCTCAATGGATTAGAGAGATGAGAAATGGTGAGGATTTGATGTGATTTTAAAAATAGAATCTGAACTTAAAAATTAGTAGATGGACACCCAAACAGTCCCCTGACAGCCTGGGATGCTCTCGCGTTCGGGTCAACTGTTTCAAAAATAATTTTCTTTCTTCTATCCCGTCTTTAAACTTCTTAAAATTTCACTCGAATTCAGGTAGAACCCCACCTTAAGACCCCTCACATCAGTGGTTTCAAGCATGTTTCAGCAGGAGCCCATCACCTGGTTTCAGCAACTTTTGGCTTGGATAAATCAGCTCTACCACTCTTTTTTAATTAATTTTCTAATGATGGCATGGAGCAAATTCTAATCATTGGTAACATGGTTATGCTCATTTTCTTAAAATCAAGAGCATGATACGTTGAAAACAGCGTATAATATTTTTTTTTATTTTTAAGCAAAAAAATCCAAAATGAGTTTGATAGACCTCAATTATTTTAACCATCAAATTGTAACCAGAGTGTTGGAAAATACATATTCGTACGCATACGTATTTCCGGCAGTCCCGGAAATACGCATGCGTTCGCCGTCCAGTTGGAACATAACTTTTTGCCAAGTTTCAGTGAAATAATTTCTGGTAATTTTTTGCGAAAGTTAAGGTAACTCTGAACCCGCTCCCTCAAATCTTTTCAAACTTTGAAAAACCATAAATCGTGACATGCTGATTAGGACAATTCTAGAAACTGTTGCCAGTCACCTTACACATTTAGGTATCCGTCTAAGACGTTTAACTTGTCAATCAGGTTAAATAACGGCCGATAATCGCATACCTTATGAAATGTTTGACTGAGTTACCTGCATTATAGTGCTTCGGAACTGGAGTGTAAAGCGTTCCGCAAGAGAAGCATACTTGCAAAATTAAGACTCAAGAGCACTTGAAAATTCGAAGAAGCAATGTGGAAGACGAGTGCTCGACACAGAACATACTAGAATGAATTCACTCAACTGAGTACGTCTCAGAGATATTGTCGTCCAATGAGAACCCAAGTATTGTTAATTACGAAGTCAATGTACTGATTGTCCTTTGATTTAATTGCAGACTATAAACGTAAGGTAAACATGACAATTTTTTTAAACTTTTTTTCGCTTCGGTCACGTCTCTATCTTATTTATAGAAGGTCCGGAGGACAGAACAAAAAACATACCATATATTGCATATTGTGGCTTAAAAAGGTTAAAGAAGAATTTAGCAATTTTAAAATATCTGCCAACCATTCTCTTTATGTGGTTACCATACAACTTGTCCAATGCCTGTTCTTTCTTCGTGTACTTGAAGACCGTCCGCGGCTTGACATTCAGCTTTGGAAGAAGACAGAATAATTAAACAATAATACAGGGACTTAAAGCTTTATTTAGAATACGACATGTCAGTTTATCATTTCAGTCTTAAAAGGATTTAATTTTAATTCATCTCAGTATTAGAAATATTTAACGTCAATTAATTAATTCATTAAGACTTGTGGCCAAAATGTAACAAAGAGAAAATAACAGAAAATGAATGTAGAAATGCTCTCAAGTCGCAATTTTTGTTTTTAGTTCCCCTACGGGAGTCGAACCCATGACCTTCCAGAACACCGGTTGGAACGCTCTAACCACTGAGCTATAGGGGACTCGTGGTGAGCGAAGTCATATACTGGCTTCTTATGTGTGACACATGTCCTGCCAGAGGCACTTCAGAACACCAATGCTATTCATATCACAAATTCTTAGAGTTCCAAATCTGGCCAGTTCCGTTTTATAAACCAATATTGTAAGTCTCACAGGAATGGATTTTTCTTTTAAAAAACCCGACAACTTTAAGTTTCCTATAGTATTTAATGACTTGTTAATACCACACAATAGCTCAAACATTTTTAGCAGTGACACAGCAATTCTAGCTCGATTTGACTAGCTCAACTGAATGGGTCGTGACAAACGGTCCCAAAACTGTTCCTCAGACAAGTGTTAAAATTCTACAGCCCAGATTTCGATAATATGACTCCGGAAAAATCAGTGGCATACTCCAAGGAGAACTTGGCAAACCTCTTAGTAAGGGCTCACCTCAGTGACTATATATGACGAAAAAGACATTGTTCAATTAGGGTTAATTAGCAATGAGGCAAACATACTAGACGGAATTTATTAATCTCGTGTAGGGGATGCGTTTTGTTGCCTGAACGAAATGGTACTTACATAATGAGTGAGTTCCCTGGAGGTGAGCGACCAAAGAACTAAAATTTACCAACTGCTGTCTACTTGGAGTATGGCCAGAGGCGTTTAGACAGAAAGCAAAAGCCGCTACCGTCATCGTCATTGTATATCGGACTTTAAGGTCTTTAAACGTTCCTTTAGAATTTTAATTTTTATCTTCAAAAATCGTAAAATTATAGGTTTTAGTAACATGTGCGACAAATCTTGAATCCCATCGCAATGCTGGCAAATTTCAAAATAATATTTTATACAGTGTACTTCGATTTTGTATGTAACTTTTGCCTGTGACTCATCGATGGTACAGTTATTAACGACGTAAAACGCAAAATAGCTGTAGATTGTGTGCACGAAATCTGGGAGTTTGATTTCCTGTGTGGTTTTATAGCTAGCACGACGACCTTTCATGTACGTATACGGGCCAATTTCGTTCTCAGGTTCTCTTGTCGTTCGAAGAAGAGAAGCCCTGGGAATTAGTTTTATCCGTCAGCGCACAATTTCTTTCGTTGTAACACAACCCTCTGGGTCGCTTAAGGTGGGGTTTCACCTGAATTTGAGTGAAATTTTAAGAAGTTTAAAGAAGGGATAGAAGAAAGAAAGTTATTTTGGAAACACCACCAGACAGTTGACCCCAACGCAAGAGCATCCTAGGCTGTCAGGGGACTGTCTGGGTGTCCATCTACTAATTTTTAACTTCAAATTCTAATTTTCAAATCACATTGAATCCTCACCATTTTTTATTTCTCTAAATATCCCCAAAAATCACCCAAAAATTTACAAAACTCCGAAAAAACATAGATTCATGAGATAAATGGACAGTTTTTTTTCGATTGCTTGAAACGCGAACGAGATATTCGCATTAAACCCAAGTTACGCGACGGAAAAACGGCCTTCAGGTAGAACCCCACCTTTTAGTAATCCGGAGAACTTTCTCTTGTTTTCAAAGGAGATTAATACAGTATCAATCTTAAAACGTCCTATTTCCGAGTCTGCCGAATTATAAGGCTTTTAGTTGCAATGTTGAAAGTAAAGTTTAAGAAAAGGAATAAAAGAAACGTTATTGCCCTCAGGAATAAATGGATCTTATGCAACTTGCCAAGCTTGTTAATGTTCTACTACCTCAAATCGTGGAAAGAATAAAAAGGAACAATTAAAGCTCTTCTTCTTCGAAGCAATGATGAATGCGCGTAAGAACAAAAACGCGCAATTTTGGCATCATTGAAATGGGGGGAGGCGTGGTCCAGATGTTCCATTTATTTTGTCCCAGATTTCAATCGTGGGCAAAGTAAAAAGGAACAATTAACCCCCTTCCCCCAATGCAATGATGAAGGTGCGAAGGAGAAAAACGCGCCATTTTGGCAAAGATAGTAGAATGAGAGATTGCGTACGAGTCTTGTATGTTAGGCTTGAAAAAAAACCACAAGTGCAGGCCATATTATATGGGCTTCTTTTCCTTCATCTGCTCTTCAGAAAATCGATGTCACCACCTGACATACCTCCCACAGAATATAGATCAGTTGGGAACATTCATTAGGTGAATCTTATGAGGCGGGTTTGCAGTTTCACCTGGAAAGAAATTCGGACTTCTTTTAAGGTTTCACGTACTTTGGTTGTGTTGTTATTAAATAAGCAACCACGAGAAGAGCCAAAAAGTTCCATTTGTGGCTTTACTTTGTAATTGCCAGCAAACAGAGTTCGGCCTTTGAGTGTACGTTATCGGTTTATGCAGGTTAAGCAGGCGAAAAGCATTAATGGTTAAGAATGGAACTGGTGCAGTTATGCATCAGAAAAACAGCAAACGTCGCGGAAACGTTTTCAACTATAGAAGTTAAAATTTAGAAATTCATCTGCTGTCTTTTCCACACAAAGCAACGAGTTCGCAACAAGTTTAATGTAAACAGTTCTCCAATACAAAATATAAATTGAGATGATGTATTCACTTTGTATATCTTACAACTCTCCTTACAGTTAAAAATAAATACCTCTGTTGACAGTAAATAAATTAAATTACAAGAGGAGAAAAACTGTCTTTTTTCCTCTCTCTCTTTAAAAAACTATTCAACATTGTCGTTGAAATCAAAGTCTTTATAACGCTCTAAAAATGTTCAATGCTGTTCCCACATCATTGATCGAGTTTTTTTTTATGTTGGCAGGAGTTCAATCTGTGATCATATTCTTTGTCACATCGTGGGGCATGCAAAGTCAGTCGCCTTCAGGAATTTTCTAAGGGACGATGATCTCAGCATATCAACTTCTACAACTGCTTGAAACCTCGCGTTAAAAACCTTTTCTTCGAACACTCCAAATTTCCAAGCAAAGTTTTCATCCTGAAACAACGGCTGAACTCCTGTGGAACTTGGGAGTGGGCAAATTGTACTTGATGCGAATTTGTTGACGTAAAAGTTTTCTCTGTTCTCTTTCCTTCTTGGCTTGTTTCTCATCTTCTTCGTCCCATTTATATGTCCTAGCATTGTAGTCTCTATCTTTAAGGTTGTATTTTTTCTTGGTGTCTTCAATGCGCTGTTTGCTGTCTAGCGCTCGTTTCTCAAATTCTTCGCTGTTTTGCTTCACAGCGAGGATTTCATTTCCAGTTATTGGTGTTGACCTTCGTTTCACGACTTTATTATGGCCATTTCGAGGCTTGGTTTCTGGAGTTCTGAAAAAGATGAAATTGAATACAGTATAAATTAAAAAGAATGACAAATTTTGGACACACTGATGGAATTCATTACAAAATCGGTAAGGCAAGATGTTGGATATTCGCGTCTGTGTAATAGAGTACTGTAACCTGTCAGCACAAAATTAGACAATATAGAGCGGTCAACTCTAACGTTTACCATATTTGGAAACGACAAGTCAATTTGGAGTGCAGAGGAGCTGAAGGAAAAGTTAAGAACGGCTCAGAACAGAGCGAATAATTATAACACGCTGCTTTAACGACTCTATAAAGTGCATTGTCGTTTTTTCTTTTATTTCCACCTCATATGGTCTTTGTATTTGAGAACACTATATTTTCAAAAGGTTACTAGTCAGCTCACCATGTTATAAATTACTGTGATATCAGATGCAGAATTCAGAAATGATATCGTGTTGTGACCGTGTGGGAGAAATTTTTATAAGAAACAAAGGCAATAAAGGTCAGCTGATTACGAAATATGAAACAAAAGAAATTTCGATATTGTGTTATGGTTTCCTTTATGAATCAGCGCATTGCACGATCATTTGAGCAATACGGTTTTGCCTTTTTTTAGCCGAGGTTTAAAAACGATATTTAGCCTCTGTGGTAAACCTTGATATCCAACGCTTCTAGCTGCCATTTTTAACAACATTTTTGAAGATATTTCATGTGTGAAAAAATTAGCCCGGGGGAACACAGAGCAATTACAAGGTTCTAAAATTTACTACGAATATATTTACATAACAAGAAGAAACTAAAATAGTCGCTTATTATGATTAGGAAATTTCTAGAAATCGAGGGAAGACACCTTTAGAAAAGTATAGTCAATTTTCGACTAAATGTGAGTCTAGGGACAAATTTATAACAAAAGTAGGTCGATGGACATGTACATATCACAATAACTGTTTTGAAAAAAGTGTAATACAATGTGGCTTCCCACTCGGATGGGTGTCGACTACTTTAGTTGAGATCCCACATCCTGAGTATATGTTGTTTTGAACAGGAGTTTTGGTAAATGCAATACGGCGAATTTGAAGAGCTGACTAAGAAAGTTTTTCTTCGAGTGACTGATAGGGTACGTTCAATTTTTACTTCAGTTTTAAGCTGGCTTCTTTTGCACTTAGTCGGCTTTTGATCTTAGACGTGATAAAATGAATTTGTTGTTTAAAAAAATTGCCGGAATCAAACAAGAAAGAGACAAATGTTGACTAAGATTTGCGTGTTGTTTAAACAGGAAAGCAGCTAGACGTGACCAGAATGGGAAAAAACGATCGAGACAAAACAAATGATAATTTGTGTAAGTTGTTATGAAGGTTTTGACATTTCCAGTTGGATAACCATCAATCCAATCGACGTATCTGACAAGTGGGTAAACCACGAAATTTCAATTGCATATATGTTTTATTGTAAAGCGATGCCATCGAAAACGTAATACACACAGACCTACTATACATAAATTTGTACTACTACTACATTCTTGTACTGTTCTGTTAGCCTGAACTTTAGAACGTTCTGTTTTAAAAAACCTACCGAGAGCAATGATCTGTTTTGGCCGCGGAAGTAGCTTTATAAGTCCAGTCGATGATGACAAGTTTGCGCGATCGAGTAACGGTTAAGACCCTCGCCAAAACAGCTGTTTCGACAGTTGACTTTTTTCATTCAATTAATGTTTTTTTGATCAAGTTTATGCGAGATTAATGCGTTAATAATACAAATTTTTGACTCATTTTAATGCGATGAAGAAGTAGTTAACAAGTTTAAATTTGCATGTGATAAAATTCTTATTGAGAATACCTAGGCTTATTCAACGATATTTAATTACATAACCTTCAGTCGAGCATTGTATGACTAAGGTATGGAAAGAAATTAAATACTACCAGTTTAGCCGGGCGACAAGTAAAATAGTCAACATTTCTTTAAGGATGGCGCGAGATAAATCTCGATATCATTGAACTTTTGAACACATAAAATTGAAATAAATTCTTCTATGCATATTAGTCAGTGCGTTTTCCTCCGAGAATACTTGTATAAACACCAGAAATGAACGCTACTTTGTAAGCTTTTAATCCATATTAAGAAACGTCACTGAATGCCGAGTCCAATATGTTTATCCTTAGACTTTTAGATAAGACTTTTTGGGCTCTGCCATGTTCTCTTACCTGCTGTTTTCGTTAAGTACGAGGTTCGTTTGAGCAGTTATTCCATTGTTGTTTTTTCTCCACTCCAGGTACGAGATGTCGTTCAATAGAGCTCCTTCGCTCAAGCTCTTTCTTTTATCCTTGAGGTATTCATGATACTCAGGGGCATCCAAATCTATGATGATATCGACTGGTCCTGGCTCTGAGTCCGAGTCGGTCATGGGATCTTCCTTCTCAATCGTATCTACCGTGTTTCCCATCGCGAACAAATCGATGTGATCGAGTGAAACAAGTCGTTTGCGAATGAATAGATTTCACGCAGCTCTGCCTATTTATACAATCGATGGTCTCGCCTTTGTTTCCATGTGCCCACGTAAAACCAGATAAGTGCTAAATTCGTCCATGTCTTGACGCTTTCTGATTGGTTAGTGGCCGACCCGTACTAAGTCCGAGGTCACCACGAACGTGAGAGCGAGATCACGTCAATTCGACCGGAAGGCGTGTTAATCAAATTACCTGAAAAAACCACAACAAACACGACAAAATAGTGAAAGATAAATAACACGTAGTGATGTTGTATATTTATCACATTTTGGTTATAACTGCTGAATTTTCAGTTGTTCAAAGCAAAAATATCAAGTGAATGTTAATAACAAAAAGTATCAGGGACCCACACGGCGGATAAACTTTGCCCTCGACAGAAGTCGCAAAATCCACTTAAATACTACTTTGGCCTGTTAAGTTTCTTTCGATACACTGAAATATCTCTTTCTTTCGAGCAAGTACTGATTACAGGTGTCTGTTTACATCAACGAAAAATCATTTCCTTTGTACAAGTATTTTATATATCGTAAGATAGGCAGGGTGGCACGCGTGTGATGATGACAATTGTCTACGAATACTACTTTCCTCTTCGCAATGCCGCGTGATATAAAACAAAAGAAAACAGCAGACCTCTGCAAATTTGACTCAGCCTCCGCTTAAAGAATTCTTCTCTTTGAAAAATAAAAAAAATTCGAAAGCCGATTACCAGATGAGGGATTTGATGACATCCCGGCGCAAGTCTCACGATACGGACAATTCCATTAGTTCTCAGTGAACTGGGGACTGGATGGCGGCGAATTTCGGCGGATGGCGGATGGCGGACGGCGGATGGAAAAATGCGGATATAAAAATTCGGACGACAAAATGCGGATGATAAAATGCAGTTGGTAAAACGCGGATGGTAAATTGCGGATGGTAAAATGCAGATGGAAAAATGCGGATGGACAATTGGGAATAACAATATGCGGAAGATACAATCCTTATGAGGGGAAATGATGTTTTATTACAGTTTTACTTGTAAATAACCCAGGCCATATTATAGAATTCAGGCCAAGAAAAGTCCAATACTTTTATTTATTCAAACAAAAAAACAGATCCAACCATTTTTAGGCCGACCTGATAAAAAAAGAGAGCGAAAAGCCTTGATCGAATAGTGACAATACTAGATTTTTCTTTTATCATCAGTTTTCACTACCATCGAAGGACTGTCGACACTGTCTACTCCTAGGGAAATTTCTGCTGCAGAAAACAGGCACTGACAAATTAAATGCTACTTCAGCAACCGATCGCGCCCCACTGTGCCCTAGTTGAAAAGCTTGCAAAGAAAGACCGGTGACCCTAGCGCAAGTGGAGAGCACGGACAATAGTGGTCATATAGCGACGATTCCTTGAACAAAGTAAATCCCTTTATAAACGCCGCTCCATTCATGTGCCGAACC
>Ga0126337_10000655_pt1 | contig 18484 bp, 13 predicted proteins | sample DipCmetagenome_FD_92527 | JGI IMG/M metagenome (GOLD analysis project Ga0126337, IMG submission 92527) | Coral microbial communities from La Bocana,Puerto Morelos, Mexico - Diploria C A metagenome | ecosystem: Host-associated > Invertebrates > Cnidaria > Coral | place: La Bocana,Puerto Morelos... | reverse complement strand
TTTCATTTGTATCAAAATCAAGTGCAAAAAGTGGCTCTATTACTCCACTCGGGTGGAATGGAACTGCAAAAAAATTTACTACATGCTTGCACCAGAAGACGAAGCTCAGAACAACTTTGAAAATGGTTTAACCGTCCTCGACAATTATTTTGAGAGACACGGATTCCAACAAATGGCACAATGAGAAGGTGAAACAATTGATCAATCTGTGTGCCGCCTATGGCAAAAAGCTGTCTCGTGCGAGTTTGAAAAGTTGGATGAGGCTATCTGCGATCAATTGATTGAGAAGTGTAGAGATCCGGAACTCCCACGGAAATTTTTGGAGAAAGCCCAGGATGGAACCCTTAGTGTCCTTCAAGATGTTGCACGAGTATATGAATCTGTCAAATTTCAAATGCAATCACTGGAAACCTCGAGCAAAGATAATCAAGTGAATGCAGTGCGACCTGTCGACCCCAAATGGAGAAAAAACAAAAAGAAAAAGAAGGGAAAACCTGAGAAGAAAGACTCTAAGCCAGGAGAACATCAGAAGTGCTACAGATGCAATGAAACCGGTCATTTTGCCCGCAATTGCCAAGCCCTACACAAAACATGCAGTAAGTGTGGTTTTACTGGTCATCTGGCTGTTTGTTGCAAGACAAAGAATCCTAAACATCCTCCAAGTGGCAGACCTAATCCAAATGGTGCGTATCAAGTGGAAGAGTTGGATCAGAGATGGTTATGCCTTAACCGTGAAAGATGGAAGCAAATCAAGTGGCATTCTAAATCTGCAGGCGGGAGGTGTAGAGTTGAAGGATGTACTAATCGACTCTGCAGCATCATGCAACGTAGTGGATAAAATTACATGGGAAAGTTTGAAGCCAAAGGGGGTGAAGTGTACATCTCGAAGATGCAGCAAGAAGTTATTCACCTATGGTCAACCTGAACCAATTGAAGTACTGGGAACATTTGCAGCTGAAATTCACTGTGAAGTTTCCGCCAAAAGCTGTTTGGATGAGTTCACTGTTGTTAAGGGTCCTGAAAAAACTTTGCTTGGAAAATACACTGCAGAGAAACTGAACATATTGAGAGTTGGACAACCCAGTAATCCACTGGCATGTAAGTGAAGGGGATGCTGGAGATGTTTTAAAGGATTTTGCTGACATGTTCCAAGGGGTTGGAAAACTTAAAGACTTCCAACTCAAGTTGCACATTAACAAGAATGTCCAGCCTGTGGCCCAGCCAGTGAGACGACTACCCTTTGGTCTAAGAGACAAAGTAGACAAGAAATTGGATGAGTTGCTGCAAGAAGACATCATAGAGGAAGTACCATGTGGTCCTACAGAGTGGACATCACCTCTTGTGGTTGTTCCAAAACCAGATGGTGATATTCGTATTTGTGTAGACATGCGAAGAGCAAACGAAGCAATCGAAAGAGAGAGGCATCCTATTCCTACCATAGAGGAAGTTCTCCATGACCTAAATGGTGCAACTGTGTTCAGTAAATTAGACCTGCACTGGGGATTTCACCAAATTCAGCTTGATGAAGAGTCCCGTCAAAAAACCACGTTTGTGACACACATAGGCCTTTGCAGATGCAAGAGACTAATGTTCGGCATTACATCAGCCCCAGAGAAGTATCAGAAGATTGAGTGATGTTCTGCAAGGGTGTGAAGGTGTCGCAAACATTGCAGATGATGTGATTGCACATGGATGCGGAATTGAACAAGATGACAAGAATTTGCTAGCTGTTCTCAATCGCCTCGGACAGTGTGGACTAACCCTGAATGGAAGCAAGTGCCAGTTTTGACTCCCAAAGTTGACCTCCTTTGGACATGATCTGAGCAAAAATGGAGTCACACCAGCGAAGAAAAGGTGGCAGCAGTTCAGAATGCGAAACCTCCAAAGAATGTAGCTGAAGTCAGATCATTCCTAGGTCTTGTACAGTACTGTGCCAAATTCCTGCTAAAATTGTGCAAAAGAAGCTGAGCCTATCAGACAGCTGACTAGAAAAGACGAACCATTCATATGGGAAGAAGCTCAACAGCAGTCTTTTGAGAAGCTTAAGTACCTCTTGATGAAAGCTTCAAGAATGATTGTAAAACTAGTATAGTGGCAGATGCAGGTCCAACTGGGATTGGAGCAGTTCTGACATAATTTCAAGATGGTGTCTGGAGAGTGATTTCCTATGCATCCAGGAATCTAACTGATGTTGAAAAGCGATACTCTCAAACTGAGAAGGAAGCGCTTGCTTCAGTCTGGGCCTGTGAGAGATTTAATTTGTATGTTTATGATCATGACTTTGAACTTGAAACTGACCACAAACCTCTCGAATGCATTTACAAGAGCACATCCAAACCATCTGCAAGAATTGAGTGGTGGGTGCTCCACTTGCAAAGCTACAACTTCCAAGTAGTCCAGCATCCTGGAAAAACTAACATTGCAGACGCCCTTTCAAGGCTTAACTCACTGAAGCCAAAGGATACGAGTGGAGAGGAAACAGATGCTGTGAAAATGATTGCAGACGAGAGCCCACCCGTGGTGTTAACAGCCAAAGTAGAACGTGCATCAGAAGAAGATCCTGAGTTGACCTGTGTGAGACATTACATTCAGAGTGGAGACTGGTCTCAGTGCAAAATGCCCTATTTCATGTGTGTGTAGAATGAACTTTGTGTGCTTGGTAAATTGGTGTTACGTGGGACAAGGATTGTCGAAACAAGTCTTACATTTAGCCCATGAAGGTCATCAAGGCATAGTCAAGGTGAAACACCGGCTCAGAACCAAAGCTTGGTGGCCTAAAATGGACACTGATGCTGAGCAAATCTGTAAAAGTTGCCATGGATGTCAAGTAGTCAGTGGATTCTGTGTACCTGAACCAATGCAGAGGGTAGAACCACCAACAGGACCATGGCAAGATGTAGCTATTGATGTATTGGGTCCACTTCCTTCTGGAGAGGGCTTACTTGTGGTAGTAGATTACTAAAGCCGTTTCTTTGAAGTAGTGATTATGCACTCAACCACATCCCAGAAGATGATAGAAGCACTAACTCCAATCTTTGTGTGTTACGGCTATCCATTCAGCCTCAAGTCTGACAATGCCTCCCAGTTTGTATCTGAAGAATTCAAAGAGTTCCTGTCCAAGAATGGTATTGAGCTTCGGAAATCTTCTCCTCTTTGGCTCCAAGCCAATGGCGAGGTTGAACAACAAAACCGAACATTGCTTAAAGCACTCAAAATAGCCCAAGTAGAAGGAAAGGGGTGGAAAGATGAATTGAACAAGTTCCTATTGGCGTACCGAACCACTCCTCACTCTACCACTGGGATGACCCCAGCATCTCTAATGTTTGGAAGAGAGCTGAAAACAAAATTGCCTGAATTACGTCCCAACAAGAGCGTGCTGGATGAAAGTATCAGAGACCGGGACTGGAATCAGAAATTATCCAGTAAGCTGTATGCTGTACGCTGAAAACAAAATTGCCTGAATTACCTCCCAACAAGAGCGTGCTGGATGAAAGTATCAGAGACCGGGACTGGAATCAGAAATTGTCCAGTAAGCTGTACGCTGTCAAACAAAGAAATGTAACTTCCAATCCAGTATTCCCTGGTGACAAGGTTCTGCTTAAAAACACTAAATCATCTGGTAAGCTGGCTCCAAATTTTGAACCTCAGCCATACACAGTCCACACCAAGGAAGGACAAGAACATACCTTGAAAGCTGAAAATGGCACAGTGTATAGGAGAAACAGCTCTTTTGTCAAACCTTACAAAACTCCTGGAGAGCCAGAGCCTTCTTCACTGGAACAAAGCCCTAGAGAAGCAAAAACCCCAAGTCTTGCTCCAGCAATACCCAAGTCTAACTCAAGTTCAAGTACAGCAGACACAAGAAACAGACCAACCCGTGCTACGAAATTGCCTGGAAGATTTAGACTTTGTCCTGGACAAATGAACTGACTTGTTTGGACTTTCTAGGATTTTAACTGAACGTTATTTTGTTAAGGTCTTGCAGTTTGCAGTTCAAACCATTAGTTTAAAAGTATTTGGTATCCTTGTTATTTGATATTAAGACATTCCATTTTTCTGAAAAACATTTTCTTTGAGCTCAGTTGTAACTGCAATTTTATTTGCCACAAAGGAAGGGAATGTAGTGTTTAGCTGTTAGTAATCTTGAGACATTTTGTGATAGTATATATGATGTACTATAAGTTCGAAAAGGATTTCGGGTTGTTGTAAGCATGGCGTGTTGTGCAGTGGATTAAAGAGTTTTGAAGAGTTTAATCTGTGTTAAATCCGTGTGTTTTATCAGCCATCACCATATTCTCTAACATCGCAAGCTCATAGTGAGTCACATGGTTCAACTTTACGTCACGCTGAACGATCTACCGGTATATCCTCCGATCCACCAAAAGGACATTCAGTGCAAAGTGCGACCTCTGGGTCAAAAAAGGTTTGATTTCTCCCAGTAGTACCGCTGGGTCACCAAGTTGCTGTCCAACTGAACCGCCCGCTAAGATCGCACGTATAACTATAGATGACACGAACAACGGGCCTGCTGTCACTGATAGTAATGATCAGCACGAATATGAACCACAAGACGATGATGATATTCTGGAGTCGCCCTCCCTGCGCTGGCAAGCATCTGAGGAACTTTCAGCACTGCTGAATGTTTGTTTTCGAAAAGCGTTTTTGGTTTTGACAAGCGGCAAATTGTCCGCTCTTGTCCTCGTCCCGATGTGGACTAGGTCTACACACCAGTGTTAGACAAGTTTCTACCGGATCTAGTACCCAAGTGTAAGGCTGAAGATGAAGTCCTCCGCAAAACTCAGGACCTCCTTCTGGATGTGGCTGGTCCTATAGCTATGTCCTATGAGTTGGTTTGGCAAGCCAAGGAAAACTCTCAGGCATTGGATCTTTCCATGCTGTTCAGTTGCCTGACAAGATCATTACAACTTCTTGGAAATGTAAACAACCACGTATCCGCCAAACGCAGACCTCAAGTTCTTAATAAAATTGGCCCAGTATGCCTCCCTCTCCAATGAATCATGGGAAAGCAGTTAAGAAAAATGGGAATCAGACTAATCATTTACCTAGACGACATGCTCATAATGACAGAATCCAGAGATTTAACCTTAGAACACACCACCATTGCAGTCAACCTGTTATCCAGCCTAGGTTTTGTGTTAAACGAAGCGAAGTCTATCTTAGTGCCAACACAAGAACTAGGGTTCCTCGGTTTCCTGGTAAATTCAATCAAAATGTCTTTGTACCTCCCAAGGGACAAGTTAAAGAGCATCAAGAGGGAGTGTCAGGTTATGATAAACAACCCTTCAGTGTCAATCAGAACGCTATCTTGGCTTCTGGGAAAACCGTCCTCTACAATTCAAGCAGTTTTCCCAGCACCCCTGCATTACCGCTTTCTTCAGATGGCCAAAACAATGGCTTTGAAGAAAACTTAAAGTTACGAATCAACACTCTCTCTGAACCAGGCAGCTCAAGAAGAGCTCCTGTAGTGGAGAGATCACCTAGCTGCCTGGAATGGTAGATCCCTCTTGAGGAAAGAAAACGATCTGTTGACAGAGACCGATGCTTCCAACCTAGGTTGGGGTGCCTGTTGCAATGGGGTAAGAACAGGGGGAATTTGGTCTCAGCACATAAATTGTCTAGAATTAATGGCAGGAGGTTTTGCGATAAATTCATTTAGCAAAAAACAGAGCTTCAATCCAAGTAAAGTTGTTGATGGACAATACCACTGCCATAGCTTACATCAACAGGATGGGGGGCTCATCCCCTGTGCTAGCAAGTCTAAGTCGAAGTGATTGACAGTTCAAAAATAAAAGTCCCCAGATTTTGGAAAGAAGCGCTTATGCCATCAGAAAAAAAATTGTGTGGTTGTTTTCTACCTTTTAAATGGGAACTCTGGACTTTGTTTGGAATTAATTTGCAAAGAAAAATTTAGGAACCTAAGGAGAAACAAAAGGGTTTTGGAAATTTTAGATTCTTGGAAAACTCAATCTGAGTCCTGGAAATTTGTTTCTGAAAAAGGGTACGAACCCTGTTATAATTTATTGCCACTGTTCAAGCAACTACTATTCTAATGTTGTGTTTCAAAAGGAGTAAGAAACACTCGTTTTGTGGTATGCATCAATGTAGCAAAGTCAAGATGATTGTTCCAGTTTTAAGCAAAGATACTTGTAAATGTTACTGTTGTAGTTCTGTTATAATTTCAACACCTTCAGTTCTGCTTAGAGAAAGAGAATTTATGGTGTAATTAAAGAGTTGGTGAAAAAGCAACAGTGCCAGAGTATTCTTAATTGTCCATTGTTACACAAACCAAGCCTCAGGGTGCAGAAGTGTGGCTTTGTGGAAGCTACATTGTAGACAGTCAAATAAAGTGCAACTCAAGTTTTTGAATTTGCATTAAGAATGTCACACAGCAATGACCATGACTAATTTAGCAATCATACGAGTTATCAGTATTTTTGGTACTTATTGTATATTCTTACTACTTATCTATTTTTAGCTATCACTATTTATTTAGCCATTGTCTTAATTATGTAGGATTAAGTATTACGTAGGATTTTATTAATTTATAATTTTAGATAGTGCAGGTCCACATCAGGACTTAGTGTCTTGCCTATTATAATCTCTAACCTGCTTTATCAAAGAAATTATGTATGTATGTATGTATGTATGTAAATTATGTATGTGATCATGCACCTGATACTGATACTGACACAAGTCTGTGGTACAGTTGCAATGCTTCTCGCCAGTGTGTAGGCTTTTCAAGGTCAAGAGAGTTGATAGCATATTGAAAGTATCTTGCTTCTCGATCAGGTGGCTTTCCACATATCGGTAACTAATTTTATTGTCAGGCACAGAGAGTTGCTAATTGGACTTCCCACCTCTTCCTTCCGGCAAATAATAAAGCACATCCGGAACACCAGGAGTAGTGTCATTTCTAGATTTCTTTATTCGATGTGTATTATTCCAATGTTCTTATACGGCACCTAAGTCTTCCTGCAGCAGTTCTACAAAACAGAACCAAAGTCAATCCCTCTGCAAAACATCCCCTGTGTTAAGATCACCTGCTTCAACGAGATCCTTAAATAGATTTATCCACCAACTTGATCTGTTTCTTCGCTACATTGACCAATAGCCCTCGATCCATTGGTTTCATGGAGAGGCAACATATCTGTGGGCATTTTCATCATCATGAAAAAAAGCCTGCATGGAAGCCATGATCTTGTTCTCCGTACCCAAATCAGTGACTAGTTCACTAGTTAAGGAAATGGTGGTACAGAAGCCCCAGTATGTGGCTGATGCCTGTGGAGGGACGTTAATGATCTTGAAAGGTAAAGAAGAAATGGCTACAATTCAAGGTCTATCTACCCGGTACCACAAGGTTAAGCCCCACTAACCGGAAAGTGCTGAGCATGATACAAGAAGATCCACAAAACAACTCTGAGCAAGCAGCAGTAGATTTGTGAGAGGAATGGACCAGGTTCAACTTAATTCTATCTTGAGATATGTAAGAGGTGCAGATGTCATCTGTGTACCACATATCTCAGTCCAGGTTTTAACCTTGGATGGGTTAGCAAGACGGCCCATCACGCATATGATACGTTTCCAGAATTACGGGAAGCGTTCACCAATACTCTTGCCAAGAGAATGTGGCAAAATGATATCATGTAACTGGGCCTAGTTTGTACGTCTCTGTTCCCATGTATTTCCCATGCATTTATTGGAGAACTGGGACTTATTTGTGTTGACAAATTGTTGAGTCTGGCATTAACTGTTATGATAACAAATACTCCAAAATATGGTTGGAGACGTTGTGATGTTCATATGAATATAGATACAGTATTGTATATTCATTTGACATCCTCAATCGCCAAAGTGTTATTGAGTAGAAGAAATCTCTTTGAAGATATTTTCTCTTCTAAAGGTGATATTTCACCTCACCTTAACCTAACTACTTCATGCCAAGTGGCACATAAGGCCTCAATCAGGATATTTATACATTTAAAAATGATAAGTGCCCTTTCAGAAAAAAAAAGGATTGTACTCCACTGCTGAGTTTCGATATGGTTATGTTTTTTTTTGAAGATTCGTCACCATGCCAGTCCTTTGGTTTTCAAAATTCTTTTGAACTTTTTAAGGCTTAAGGTGATGCCATGAAATAACATAACATAAAAGAGAATATCTGTTTAGTCAAGCCTTAAACGAAAATAGCTTTCGATGATGTCATTACGTCTACCAGAGTTCACTTGCAATGTGGGAATATACTTGTAGTTTGAAGTCTAACGCCTTCACTAGTCCAGATATTGAGAGCGCATACAGTAAGAATGACAAAGACAGCCATTTTGGCTTGCTTCTTAAGAAACTGAAAACTCGTTTAAATCGACAAAAGCTGCATAAAAATCGACAAAAATCTTGACTAAGAAGTCAGAAAAAGTCGGCAAAACCTCCGCAAAAATGTCGGCGAAAACCAAACAAGTCGCCAAACAAACAAAGACAAAGACAAACAAGTGGGCATAAAACTCGACAAAAGCTTGACACAAAAACTCGACAAAAAACTCGGCAAAAAACTAGACAGAAAAGAGTCGGCAAAAAACTTGACATGAAATGTCATCAGAAAAAGGTAAGGGAAACCATGGCACTTACTGGGCTCCGTACTATATCAATATAGAAAGGCACTGAGTTCAATGTTCAGAACAGTTTAAACATGTAAAAGTCGAAATACGTGACAAAACTTGTCAGCAGGTGAATAAGGACATCGATGTGTGCATGTGTGGTTTACGACACTAGACAACATAACAGGCGCTCAACTCTCGTGGACAATGAATCAAATCCCATCGTGCCATAATGTGGCTACACACCTTGTGTAAACCACACAACAATGAATTTATATTGTAATTTTGAATATCGCAATTATCTAAAGACCTGCTCGAACTAAATATGTAATGCCAGTAATCAATTCCAAAACGAAATATGAAAAATTAGCTGATGTGGCTTCCGTTCTCAAGATGCGAAACTTTGTCATTTCATGTTACTGTTCAATTTCTGCAGTGGACAGCTACCACATGCACAAAGATTTATAACGCACATGTAAAATCATTGTTCTGCTCATTAAACCTTATGTTTCACGACGTTCTGAATGCCGTTTCCGTCAAGGTTTGCATATAAAGATGTGTGAGAACGTTTGTTAAAACGTTGATCCAAATACTAAGGGTAAATAGCTAACAATCTGCCGCAATCGAAAGAACGCAAGAACAAGCGCAAGAGAACTTTTGATGTGCTTATGAACTGTAGGAACAAATCCGCAAAGAACATTTGATCAGACTGGTGTGAATCAAATGCCATTAAAGTCAAGGTACAAACTTGAAATAAGCTCTAGTTACACTTAAATTACAAAACAAAATTTGACAGACTTGTTTATTTTATTATCCTGAGTAAGTTGCTCAAAATTCTTGCCACTTTCGATAATTTTCCGTGATAATGGTGTTCAACTTTCTGTATCCTCATTCAATATTATCAACTGTCTCTGTATGTCCATTTTTCTTTACCATTCTCCTTTCTTTTCTGAAACAAGATTAATTACTCATGTTAATGTGACTGAAGGAGATAAAGGAAAGAAAGACTGGCACCCTAGGGACAACTGAATCTTGTTTCTCTTGTAAAAGATGTCCGCGTGATGTCTTTCCAGAGTGTGGCATCTCCAAGTGATATGATAGTAAAACATTCACAGTACTCTCACCTTCAGCCTCCCGGAAACTCTTTCGTCTGTTGTCATTTTCACCTTCAAGACCTTTCAAAAAGTGTACAAAGACACCAATAGGCTTCACCAAGGAGGTTTTCCTAAAAGCTAGAAAATAATATTTAAGCATTATCAGCATTTCTGCATTGATCAGCTGAAATATATTTTCCTACATTGAGAATGGTTCTAAGTTAGTCAGGTAAGGTTAAGTCTGCAAACAAACAAAGTGCCTCATCAGGCTGCAGCTTATCCCAGTGTCCATAGCAAGAAGTGACTAGATGGAATGGAATGCTAATCTATTATCTATTACAAGGTTACCCCCAGCATTAAATTCGCTGGCACCCATCATGAGCGCACGAACCACGACGCCACTGCGCCTCATAGATACAACTGTAGCAGCAAGTTATATAAACAAAGAATGATGGATTTTAAGAATGCCTTATTTCCTGTACCTGGAATCCTTTTCTTCTCTTCTTCAATGATGTCTTGGGAATTCTTTTCATGTTCATCAATCTCATCACAAAGTTGACTGCAAGTAAAATTCAATCCAGTGCAAATTTTCTATTGCTGATAAAACCACACGGTTTTAGGAGTGACCATTTCCTTAACAGGGAATGTGCTGAAGGGAATCGAACATTGACACAAAGTAGGAAAATCATTCCATTCTGAAACATACCTTACAGTTGGTACAGTGAATGGATCAAAGGTGTCCACATCATTCATGCTGATCGGTACACAAACGCGACCTTTAGATATAAAACCACAGATAAGTGAATAAAAAAGAAAGAGAAAACAAACAAATCAACCAAAAAAGCAGTGACCTGGCCAGCAGACCATCCGACTAAATCAGCAGGGACGTGGATAAACAGTGAAAAATAATAATAAATTACAGCAATTAAAGCCTTCCCACTGCTCTGAGGACTGAGGTCGTATATTATCAGCTTTATATTTTTTGGCTACAGGTATTTCAGAGGAAAGTCTTCCCATCTGTTAGTTAAGGGCGCACTGTAAAGAGTAGCAGGAAAAAATAACTGACCTGTTTTAGGATGAACACAGAATGGACTCTTGAGTAAGTGATTGAGCCCTTTGGTGACATTGACATCAAGACGAGGGAAACAGTACTGAAACATGATCTCATCTTTTGTTTCTGGTCTCTGAAGAAACAAGTGCAAAAAGAATTCAATTCCCCCAGGATAAGACAACTGGTTCAACTGCCTTGAAACCATTCTCAAGTTCTAATTCACAAAAGACTGTATTAGACTCCAAGAGATAGTATTAGTTCATGCCAAATACTTTGAAGACAAAGCTAGTACTGGTAGATGGCTGCTGAAATTTGATTATTGTGAAAACCTGTCTTCACCATTTAAAACATACAGAACAAATTGTGCCAGTTAACCAGATAGCTAATTATGAAAACAAGCCAGCACTCCTGGACACTAAACACTAAACTAGCACAAACTGTTGGTGTTTAATGATGGCGTATTCTAAGCAAAGAGAATTTACATTTTGATAATCAAAGTAAAAAAATTGTTTTCCTTTTTTGTTGCAGTGTTTTCTAAAAAAAAATAGAAAACATGTTCTCTGTGTTTCTGTTAAGTTATAGAAATCACTTGTGCACCCTTGGGAGAACTCAAAAACACTTGCCAACAGCTCATGTTCCCACAGCATTTCTCATTCTCCCATACTTCCAAAACAATTTATTGCATGATAGTTGACAAGGGCCCAGCCCGAATCAAATCTTATGCATAGAAATCAAGAGAAAATAACCTGATTGTTTTAGTACAAATCTACTGGTCGTTTAAACCGTTATCTAAATCCTCTTCACAGGCCCTTCAAAAAATGCCAAGAAGTGGCTGTCATTTTGTCAGCAAGGGTGCACTGTTAGGCTACTCACTATCTATTACAGAATAGACAGTGACAAGCATAGCCAATCAGAGAATGATATTCGTCATAGAACGCAAGATTTACAGGGTTTGTACACTTTTTCAGGCAAAATATTCAAGAACTTTTCAAGGACTTTCCAGGATCCTACTTTGAAATTTCAAGGACTTTTTTTATTAAGAATTTACCACAAACCAAGCAATGTTTGCGTTAAGACCTATGTTTTGGGCATACAGATAGTGCAAAAACAGAACGCTTTATTTGGATTCTTGTAGTCGTTCTGCAGCCATGACTTATACCCATCTTTTCACAACCATTTTTTCATTAAAATGCCACCTGCCAGGCATTGTGACATCCAGCTTAATGCTCAAAACAAAAACAGAAACGCCAGAAAACGAGAGCTTAAACACATGTGCAAACCAGGCATGCACAGTGCACTTGTGGCTCAACGTACATGCGTGAGAGTAACAAGAGAGCATTGGGAATGAAACAGGCATTTTTACGCATTTTGTGAGCATTTCGAAGATGTTATACTTTGTTTACCTGAACATTTGTTTTCACTGGCCTTCATTTACTTTAAAACTTTAATTAAAAGTATTAATAGTTTTTGATCTTCTTCAACAAAATATCAAGGACTTTCAATGACCAAAATCAGTTTCAAGTACTCCAAATGCCTTGAAATTGGACTTCAGAAATTCAAGGGTTTTCAAGACGCGTACGAACCCTGGATTTATACTAAAACTCAGTAGAAACATGGTTCATGTTTTATATTTTTTAAATACTCGTTTCAGAGAAAGTGATAGGTATCACTTCCCCAAAGCATGCATTACAGATTTAAGATTTTAATAAAAGCAGATTTGATTACAAACACATTAAATATGTCTATCACTGATTGCAACTGAACACTGGAAGTAGTATTGATTTTAATGACAGCTGTAGCATTTATATGTATCTGTTGTAGTTAAAAATTGAATTCAGGTAAAAATAATTTTAACCTAGTTTGATTCCCAATTTCCATTGTCTTCTAACCCTAATTATTCAGTTTAATTTTTTTTTTCTTGAATTTAATTTTTAACAACATCATATCCACCTGAAAATTGTCCAGTTTGGCCTCAAGCTCATCCCATCTTTCTCTTGAGCTCTTCTTTGTTTTTGACCACGATGCATTCAGCTCATTTCTTGCAGCTTTCCCATGTTAAGGAATCACAGATAATTCCCAAGCCCCAACCTGAAAATCATCACCATGTAACTTAAATGTAAAACTCTTTCCAGTAAGATGTATCATGGACTTACTCACTTTTTTGCCTCCAAGAGCAAAAAAAATTGTTTGACTATTAAATCCCTCTGTCTTCTCCTGGCACTGTTTTGGCTTAGGTCACAAACAACTCACTTTCCTTAACACTTTGTCCATCATGAAATCATGCATGAAATTGTATTTTTGCCACCTATAATTTCAGTAAGTAATGTAAGTAATGTAATCTCTTTGTAAGTCAGTACTGCAAGTGTTGTACTGTTTTATTAAAAAAAAAATTCAAAATTTCCTGTAGAGGCATGTCCCCGACCCCCTGTACATTGGCTTGCCCCTTTGGGCCCTGCTTTATGTCACCTGTCATGCTTTATTGACCACCTATGAAACATTCTACTGTGAACCCTGACTATGGTATTAATAACAACAATATTATTTCTCACTTGGTCTAAGGTTCTCTTGAAATGTTAAACAAACATCTCTCAGTAATAATGTAATAACACACACATGTAGTTTGTTAAAGGATACTATCAGGAATGAGAGCAAGCATTCCATCCCATGTTTCTTTGCACGACAAAATGTCCTGTTTCTCAATTACAAGGTCCACAAAGTGGGCTTTGAGAATTTCTAAGGATTTTCTGGAAACAAATGAGATGCTAATTGTTATCAGAAATCATGTGATGTAACCTTAAATCTCATTCTGGGTGACAGAGTGGTTAAGCAGGTTGCAAAGAATACCATCTTTCTGGGCAAAAGGTAACTGAGATTGACTAGCCTGTTTTTATACAGTTCTAAGCATTAGCTATGACAATGACTTTTCTTCTAAGTACCAAACTCATCTGTACTAAGCTGAAAAGAAGGAAAATGTTCTCCCATTTTAGGCATGGTATATGAAAGCCATCTCACTGGTCCCCCCAAAATTCCTAGCACTAGCATGATCAAGTAATTACTGAATTAAACACAATCACATACAGTACTTGTTTAATATTTGAATTGGCTCCAAACCTTTTCCCCAATAAACTTCACTTGCCAACAAAGAAAGTATAATGCTTAATCCACTAGTCTGCCTAACAAATGCACTTTACTTAGGCTATTAGACAGGCCTCTCATTTCACGCTTGGATAAGTGGTTTACAATTATAGTAGTAATTAAGGAGGTAGAGGAGGTATCAGGTTGACACTATGTCATTTCAGCTAGTTGTTTGCCCAAGTCATGGTGAAGGAGGGGGTAGATGGCAAGGCAGGAAAACAATGAGTGGGTTGTTTCAGATTTCAGTTGCCCCATCTAAAACAGCTTTTGCCCAATACGCACGCAACGAATGAGCTCAAAGTATACTTGGTTTTTAAATTAATCCATGCTTTAAACTCATTGTTTTGCTCATCTTGCAGTCATAAGTTTTAAAATCACTTGAAATTATCACTAACAAGACTACTAAGGCTAATTTCACTTGCCCACTGGAGCACCAAACTTTCATTTTCACTTGCCAAAGAGCAAATTAAATTTACTTCCTCTGGGCAATCTGTTTTTTTTTCCTGCCCTGCTTGAGTATTATTTGGTTGGTTCTGTGTTGTGTGGGTCTTGAAACTATTTTTCTTGACACCACCTCAAAGGTAGAAACTTTAAAAAAAATGATAATTAAAGCTAAAATTTATTAAAGGTTAGTGTTTTTACTTGATATATGGATGGTATGGTGAACGCAGGTTGACTTTCTTGATTTGATTTTCTCCACCCTAAATTGAAGAGAAGAAATGCATTACATGGCTAATAATACAGACTCGCGACCCTGTTACAGGTGAGTCAAGCCTACTCAGGGATTCTTCAGGGACGATCCAGCAATATTCTCGGACTTGCCTTTCTTAGGATTAAGGTGTTTTATAATGCCAAGCCAGGAAGGACATTAAAAAGGAAAGTAAATACACATAAAAAAAGATATATAAAAATAACTATGAAAGGTGGATTTAATTATATTACATCACCAAGTACTCAAACATGGAGCGAGCCCCCTTTGAAGCACTTTGTGGGCTTTGTGTAATGGTGGAAAGCCAAAACAATGGTCACACAACAGAAGAATTTGTGGAGAAAGAACGTTTTATTAGTTAAAACAGCGGAGTGATTTACATAGAATAGCCTATTAAGATAAAGATTAAAAAACAGTGAAAATAAATCTTATATTTATTTACATGTAACACTTTGGAAGAACAAAATTAGTGAATTATCTTTGTCTCTTCACAGAACATTCAAATTTCACAGCTAACTAAAATAACAAAGCTGATGCCTGCAATCAATGAGCTACCTCTTTCCATTTATCTTAGCGCACCAAGAACAAAAACAATGTCATAAGAGGGGTTTTTGTTAGCCTATGAATGCAGAGAGATTTTGATAGGATATTCAAGATTAGTATCACCCAACTAGTGGACAAATGTAAATCCTGTATTTTGATTGGCTATGCTACTGCATGTAGAGGTCTATTAGTAATAATCAACGAGTAGCGAAATTCTTTCATTTCATTCCCAAATAAATCTTTCTTCGACTTGCATTTGCTAACTTTATTTTTGCCTTTTCTGTCCGACTAGTTGGGTGATACTAAAACAATTAGACCCTTCGCCCTTGATTAGACTTCAGCTTCGCCTCATGGGCCATTGACCTTGCGAGCTACAGGGTGTAATTGTTAATTAATCTGGTTTACATGTATGAGTGTTATGATAGTGTAAACAAAATGCAAATTGAACAATGCTGATTTATTTCTCAAACTGTTCTTTATTCAGAGCAAAGAAACTGGAAACAAACTTGAAAAATGGCAAAGTGAGTTTTCACCTGAATATCAATGCTATAGAAGAGATGGAAGACTCATGGCCGAACGGTCAGAATGCAATAAAAACAAAAATTGCTTTTGTAAAAGACTGAATGAACTTAAACAGCACAAGTACATGTACAACAGCAGCTGATATTCACCTTACAGAATCCCTTTTAGATAACTGGCTGATTTAGAATAATCATGATTTTACCATCGATATAGTCTGCGTGAATCTGGCTTTTTTACAAGTTTTATTTTTCAAACTTATTACTGCATTAAACACAGAGTGATCCTATATAACAAAGAAGAGGTGTTTAGCCTGCCAATCACAAATCAATCAAACCAATGCTTCTATTTAATTGGCTTATACACTCAGGTCTAATTTTAGTGTGTTGCCACAAAAATCTGGAGAGCAAGGGGTGTTAATGTTCTGTTTTATTTTAAAAGGACTTAATACCTTTTGAACTAAATGAATGGTGGCTTCAAGAGAAAGAGTTTAGAAAGATAATTGACTTTTTATTTCACCTTCATAATTTTCGTCTTCTATTCCAGAAAGCATCTTTCATGAATTTGAGCTACTTTTGAGTACTTTTGATGCCAGAAAGAAGATGGTCTGTTTTGCACTTGGATTAAAGAATAATCATTGAGCCAGGTGTCATCAAAATTGACTTTTTTGAGACTACAATGTAAACACTTGTTTTTATCTCAACTCATATGCATATTTAAATTATGCTTATCATATTTTCTTCCCTCAAGCATTCATTGACTTGTTTCATCATAGAAAGAAACATCTGGACAAATCCAATGACATTTTCAAAATATATACTGCAAGTTTAAAGGACTTTCCAAGGATCTGGAATGTTTCCAATGACTTTTTGACACATTTGTATATAATATGTAGACTTACATGTAAAGGTAAAGTGCCAGATAATAAAGATTCAGTCAATGTTTTGTTAATGTATGACTGATAATACCTTAATGACACTGAGATACTCTGCAACAGCTGAACGAGCATTCTGGGAAAGTTTCCTAGCAGACTCATCACACACCCAGCAATGGACCCCACGGCGACCACTGTAAACCCAAAGTCTGTGTTTGAAACCAAAATCTCCTACAAAACAAAACAGTGCAAATTTGAACTATACTTACTGGTATACTGTATTTTTGTTGTGAACACACTGTATCACATACATGTAGCTAAAAGCAACTTCTGACCTATCACAACAAACACAATGCAATGAGGTAATCAGGATACAACTAACTGGCTTAAAAAGCTTAAGTGGGTAAAATGTTTTGAAATTAATACTGCAAGTCCTTTACAGAATGCAGTAATCATTATAAACATGCCTGTATTAATTTGCATCACTGTGGATGGTGCACCAAGGATGGCAATCTTCTTCTTAAATGAACCAATAAAATTGAAGAAGCAAAACCACCATTCATTCTGCTTTAGCAACAAATTGAAAACTAGTGTAGTTGGGGGAAAGTTGTAAGATTTATTTGGAAACTTTGTCAATTTTCTATTTAATAATCGTTGATGATGACGATGACAAAGTCAAAGATAACAATGATAATGAAAATGAAACCTTAAAGAGTACCATGCACACTCATGACCAATACCATGCTGAACAATATTCATCTTTAACAACACAGTCTTCTGTAACCTTTAACTTACTTTCAAGAGCCGAGTCTACTATCTTCATAGCTACAACCATAAACAACCAGCACTTCCTGCAAATATCTGCACCTCTATGTAAATCAGAAAAAAAAACGTCAATCAATCACTCCACCCACCTAACTACACAGTGGCACCAACTCCCACCGTCGCTCGCACCCTTCCTAATTAACCCAAATCCAGTGATAAATTTAATTAGTCAATCTAGAAGCACTCTCTCAGGAAATTTCAACAATCATTTATCAATCACCAATAACTGTAACATGAATAGCAGTTATCTAAATTTGATAATGTCTCCTATTGAATATTTTTTAATTACCATTAAATGTACCTTTAAACTTCAGCTCACTAATGTATTGACAATGCAAGGAGAGATTACAGTTTGATCAAGTTTGACAATTAAGGCTCAAGAAGATAACTCACTTGCAACATGTCCTCACTTCATCATAATCTGTCATATCAATATCAAACACCAGTTCCTTTTCTTCAGCCTGAAAGGCTCCAGGTTTAATCATCTTGTGATCTTTTGGCTGGAAGAAAGGAGTCAAAGGCCTCTTTGAGGCTACGACTATTTTGCATGATGAAGTACATGCATCAGTATAAGCAGAAAAGATGAAAATATTTTGGCTTTGTTGCAAAAATAAATTTATTTCTTCCGTACCTTATTTAAACCTTTTAAAATCACGCTTTAATCACTGCCCTGACTCCGCAATACAATAATGCATAATGTTCTAGACACATACACGTTTTGCGGACCTATTTGTTAAGTTACCTCAATGCGTTGGTATACTGTACTGGAAAGCTGGGAAAGTGTGAAGGGCGAGAGTCTCGGGGTTGCAAACGCACAAATTTTTTTTTTCTTTTTTCCCTCCAACGTGTTTTTTCTTTCTTTTTATTTCCCCCATGAAGCTAATAAGTGCTTTCCATTTATAATAATTAATTATTTTGCTCGATATTCATATACTGGTATTGCATTCATCATGTTTTTAAAACCCATGCTTGCCAGGAGCCCGTGTTCATTTCATAACTAGAACAACAAATGCTTTCTAGGTTTTCTTTAAACAATTCAAATAAGAAAATGCTCGCACCACATGCTGTTGACATAGCAGTAACTATCTCATCACTCATTGCTTCACTATGTTTCACATTTGCCGA
>Ga0126337_10000653_pt1 | contig 18501 bp, 9 predicted proteins | sample DipCmetagenome_FD_92527 | JGI IMG/M metagenome (GOLD analysis project Ga0126337, IMG submission 92527) | Coral microbial communities from La Bocana,Puerto Morelos, Mexico - Diploria C A metagenome | ecosystem: Host-associated > Invertebrates > Cnidaria > Coral | place: La Bocana,Puerto Morelos... | reverse complement strand
TGCAGAAACATATATTGCTACATCGTGGTCGGAAAAATAGAAAGTTAAGCAGCCAAACTGCAAATCACAGAGCTAAATCAAATTTAGCATGATTAACAAAACTGGCCCACATGTCAACACTTACTGATCCGGGCTCTAGTTCAATTGGAGCGCGGTCTGGAGCGAGTCGGTGGTTTTGGGAACGGCTGGGGGAGGGGCTGGAAAAGAGGTCGACCTCTCGTTTTACTTTGTATTTTGTAACCACTTAAGTAAGGCAAGGTGTATTTTGATCATAACGAACCGCTTTACATATCAAGCAATGTAAAAACTTTTTCATAACGTATCTCTACTCTAATGCAAAGAGATAAATTGTATGAGGGCAGGAAACTTAACTATTTTTAGCTGTCAAGTTACTTATTTAGTTTAAGCGGTAGCTCGAGGGACGCCCGGATTTAGGGATTAATTCAAATTTTCCGACGAGTATCCCGGACTTTTTCACACGGGAGTCCCCTGTGTGCAAAGATAATAACCAGATTTCTCGGTTAGCAACTAAATAGATCGAGCTTGTGAGCTTGTCGTTGTTTTCAGTAAAGAAGATCAATAAAGGCGCCATTTTAATTGCGTGTTTTAGCCCAAGCTTTGAGAGTAGCACAAATAAAAGGCTTGTTATGTTTAGCAAGCAGCGCTGTTTGAGCGAAATTAGATACCCGATAATTATTTGCTAAAGTTCAATTTGCAACATTTATGACCAAATATATTATTTAACTTTGAGAAAAACAACCTTACGTAATTATCACTACGCACTTTGTCCGCTTTTTATGCGAATTCACAGTTTCTAGCGACGTTAAGGCAACAGCTTCATTTTTCCGCTTTCGCTGGTTAATGCCTAAATGAAAACAGACGCAGTTAGCGCTGAAATATTAATAAAAATTTACTTTTTTAAAACGATTTCCCTCTTACCATAGCAACCGAAATAACTCGACCATTTAGTAGTATTTTGAACAACTGCACGATGCACGTAAACTTGTTTTCGTCGTCAACAAATATTTTTCTCTTCTGAAAGCGTCATCCCAGACATTTGCAGTCCGAAAACTCAATTTTGCATTTTTGGCAGACATTGTTGTCAGTCTTCCAACGCACTGTACACCTGCACTTCCTTCAATACATTGGCCTTTTGTTTGGATTCAACGAATAGTTACCCTAAGGATCATGTCACAGAAACCGGAACTTTTTCAAGGCGTACGAGGCCGGATACGAAACTAACTGCTCAATTCATTTCTACTTTTAACTCGTATTCCAAAACAATCACGGCCGGAAAAAAATTCATTCAACTTAGCTGATAAAACGAAAACCTAACAGTAGAATCATTTTCATATCATTAGCACTTTCATGTCGTCGATTCGAAGCCTATAATTTTGTATAAAATATCTGATGTTGCCAAACCATGGATTCAATTATATTTCGTCTATACGAAAAATTGGCATTCGATGGGTCTGCTTCGTGACTTTCAATCCTATCTGACCACCATTCTCTCGCACTAATTTCAGTGCATTTTTTAATTGTTTAATGTATGAAGTCAATATAGTTCTCATAGAAGTTGACTACCCGATGGAATGAAAATTCAACGTTTGTTTGCGGATATTAAAGCGAAAAATATTCTCCACGCATTGAGAATTTTCAACACAGATACTTGGATCATGCGATTCATTTCTGCCGTTATCTGCGACTTCAAATGCCGTGGAAGGTCCGAAAGTAAAGTTGCTCTGAGACAAGTCGTTTTGGGAGAGAGAAAACAACATGCTATGCGATAACTCGAAATTTTAACTTAAGATTTATCTAAATCAAGGCTTGTTACTAAGGCAACGAGGCATTCCTAGTTTCCGACTTCCTTACAAGATTTATATGCAACCTTACTATGATCCTTTCATTTCACCAATTAACCACAGCATATTTTCTCCATGATATCTTCCTATCACCCCCTTAAGAACCAAATGAAGGACTTTCTTAACATACTGCGGGCAATAACATAGCGTCGAGCGCAAGTTAATTGCTTATTATATCTGTGAAAATCTTAACAGTTATGGCAAAACTATGATTGTTTTATAAGCTTGAGAAACCACTGTTGCAGCCATAAATCATCGGCGGCTCTTATTTCCCGATTTTATCTGCATGGTCATAATACAACTACAGTGTATTCGAGTTTGACTACGGCTTCTAGGTAGACGATAAGTTTTGAGATTAAAATATACGTTTACTTCTCTTTAAAAATCCTGACCTTCAATAAAGATGAGCAGAGTTTTGAGAATAAGGTGTAACTGATATGAATCTTCGTGATTTAATGGAAGATTCTAAAGATGGTCTAGCCATTTTCTCTCTTTGTAATTTTCTAGATTTAGTAACGTCGAGGATAAAACAAAACGCGAAATAATTATCACCTCTAGCTTGCCCTTTTAAAGGAACGCCCGTTGTAAAACTCCTTCTTAAAATGCGTCGAGATTTTCCCATCAACGTAAGCAGTCACAATAAATGAATATGATTTTTTTTGCCATGCAATTCCGTAAAAAGTGGGAATTAATATTTATGCTAAGTTGAGGTAAAAACTTGTAATTAATAATGCATTTTTTCTTCGCTCGCTTTAAATAATATCTTCCTTGAGGGAGAAAATTTTAAGACTGTTTTTATAAAAAAAAGATAGATCGAACTTTCCTTGTAATGGATGATATATAAAAATAAATTAAACTATACAAAACTAGTAGATCTTTTGCGATTTTCTCAAGTGTTGCATAAATACAAATGTGTTTTGGCTATACATTTCACAATATAGCCGTGTTTATTGTTTGTTTAGATTACAAATACCCCTGGCTTACCCTCTATTTCATAATACCAACGTGTGTTTCCTTGTGGAGGCTTAATTCCGCAGAAAATTGAAAAGGAAACCTTCAAGCTCGGTGCGATATTAGCTCCGGGGCATTTTTCCTTTACGTTACCATGGTAACAAACACGATACAGTTTAAACTTCTTTATGAGAGACGAAATTGCGGCAAAAAATATTTATGTAATTGAAAATGACACATCTTAAGAAGGCGGAATAAAAACACTGAGAATTCACCGAAGGTTGAAGAAACGATTTTTCGTTATTCAAGATTGAAAAATACGTTTCCCCTGCTTAAAATTGCTTTGACTGAGGGGCAGTCAAATTAACCTTGATGTGTTGTTTTTTTTTCTTTCATAAAGGAGATATTTCTACTGCGAAGTTGATCTAGCATGGTGGATTTATCTTCTCTGGAATCTAATTCAAGAAGTAGCGAAACCGTACAAAGCTAAGATTTAAATTTATCATTTGTAGAACAAACGACTGAGGCTAATGGCCATTAGAATTAAATAGTTTTAAGCCACAACTTACCAGACTGACGATGTTAGCATTGGATGTCGCTTCTGCAAGTATCTTCTTGGTTATAATGGAACATGAAAACGACGTTTCTACTATCGCGTCGATCGAGCGCGACTGTTTGTAAGCCCCGTTGGTCTGCTACGATTGTTAACAACACATTACACACTGTTTCGTATGATCTCAGTTCGCTTGAGAAACGCAACTGTGTGCGTAATTAAAGATAATGGTAATTACTGTCAAGATTGCAGGTGCAGTTATAATTTCTAATGCTAAGGGTCAGGTGGATTGCTTTGTCAATACTGAGAAAGCGTTCACACTACCCCCGCGTACGGTTAGGCCTAACGTACACAATAATCCGAACGACGAAGCTTTTCGAAAACGCTTCTTAAACCGGAGGAATTTGAAAAGGCCGGTTTTGTGTTTTAATAGTGTGAACGGAGAGCATTTTGAAAACAAAGTTTTTCGAAAGTTTTTCGTCGTAGTGCGGACAGAAAATCTTTGATGCGTTTTAGAAACCTCCGTTTTCAAATTCTTCCCCGGTTGTGTGAACGGGGCACGAGTAATATCGCATGGTCATGCCACGTGACATAAGGTCAGAAGCATCATTGAGTAAGTGAATAGACGCAGCAAAAAATAAAACACGACATAAAGAGCACAAAAAGCAGAAATTCATCAGAAGTATGATACAAAAGTCAGTGAAATGTTTTTATTCCAAGCACGGTTGCTAATTACCAGAGACGGAAAATATGCTAAGTTGAAAAAAGTTTGTTATTTCGTTTGTTAATCAAACGCAAAAAAAGAAAAATGCTTTTGTACGATAAGGCAATACCTAGAAGTTGTTATGGCAACAGCAAGGGCACGACGAATTTTTACCAAGTCGAGCTTGAACCTTAAATGAAGACAAGGAACGACTTCGTTCTAAACTAGATGTGTGTGTTATAATCTAGAAAGTTGTATCAGTAAAATCTTCGGAGATTTCTAAAGCTATTAAATAAAAATTCAACCCATTTCTTAGCTATCATTAAAGTTTGGAGATCCCGGATCTCAGCAATCAGTTGGAAAAAACGTCATTTCTCGCCCCGCAGATAAATTTTTATCGATTTCTAGCTACTAATTAAATTCTGTCCAGCGTCTTTATCAAATACTATACGGGCTCTGTTTCCAAAACCGTTATATCCTCAGGCTTGTCTCACTAATGACCTGTTCATTAAAAGGAAAACTTTTACCGAAAAGCAGGAAGTTCTCAAGAACTTAACTGGATACAGCACAACATGCATAATCAGAAGCTTCTTGAGAAAAGTATCCCTTCTTAACTCACCAAAGGGCAAGCATGAGTTATAAATTCGAGAAAACTTAAACGATCAAATGAAATCAATTTTTTTTTCGATATCACTTATTGTAATTTATTTGGCAGCCACAGTTCTTTTCGCTTTGAAAAGTTTTCGTTTAATGTTCAAGAGGAAATTTGAATAACAAAAAAAAAGTTTGACACCAAGATTTTTAAACGGTAAATGCTGTTATAACAGCGAAGACGATTTTTCGAAAGACGTAAAATCGTCAATCATATCTCTAGTATAAGCATATTTTTACTTCTTGTTCACATTGCAGCGACGATATGATTCATGCATTTTTAATTACGGTTATCTTAATGTATGCGCTATTAAAACTAAGCAATCACTGTTACCAGGTTTCTCTTGACCGGAAAATTATCTAGAACTTTTCCACTTTTCAAAATACTACGATCATCAGTTGAACAAGGCACGACAGAGTTTTGGAGTTAAAATTACAGTGTTGCCACGGGCAACTTACCTCGTTTCCAATGGTAACATCGTCGCCCGCAATTTCATGCGCTTTGCTGCCAATGATGTCAAAGGCCGTCAAAGTTGCCACTGGAAACGGAGCCAGTTGCCCGTGACAACAACGCAACTTGAACGTTAAACATGTTCACCAAACTTTCGACGCACAATTGCAGTATATCTAGCGAAGGCCTCCTATGAAAAACCTTTCTTAAAATAGCTAATAATGATTTGAATATTATTTGCTTCTGACACATACAGTTTTTCAACTTGAGTATAGCTCAAATTCTACCACCTTTTACAAAGCGAGAAATATATATCTATCTATATATTCCATCCTGAAAAGTAAATATAATATATTAGAAATAAAGCTGTCTTTCCAACGAGTCCATGGCACCTAAATCATTGTTCTTACTGTCGATATCTTGGGGATCTTTAGAAGAGGGATTAAGGATTTCTTCACAATTTTCTTTGTTCTTGTTGAGAGCACAATCGACATACTCCTTGATGCTCTCCTCCAGAAAGCTCAGAGGCGCAGTTCCTTGGTACAGTAACTGCAGATGGAAATCTTTAAGATTGAAGGCTTTTCCGAGTTTTTTCTTAGCGTAATCCCTCAATTTTATAATGTGCATTTGGCCGATCATATAAGAGGTGGCCTGCCCTGGACGCTTTGGTACCTGGTGACTTCCTTTAACGCAATATCGCTGTCATCCCACAAGTATTTTCGGAACATGTCAAGGGCATCGCCTCTTTTGAGCCGCTTGTAGTGTAAGCCTGTGTCCACGATCATGCGCAATGCGCGCCAAAGCTGCGATGACAAAGATGCAAGACCCATACGGGTTAGCTTTTATTAAATCACCATCGCGTCCGGCAGTCTTTCTGATAATAATGGTTCCCTACGACTGTCACCTTGCCAAGTTGCGCCGCTCTGGCGCTGTTACAGATTTTTTGACCCTCCCACCTCCCCTTCGGGGACGCTCACCTCTGTACGTTTCTTTTCTCTGTCTTACAACCCTCTTCCTTAACAAACTCTCGGTCCCCATAAGTTAGTTGCGCTAAGGAAGTAAGTGATTGTATTGTGAAGTAAAAATGGTTACTATCACCGGAACTCGGCCCAGAGCTAAATAGAAAACACAAACTAGTCAAAAAAAGAAAACGCACACAAACAAAACAAAACAAACACAAAAAATAACAGCAAAAAAGTGGTTACTATACTTTACAACCCCCGCAATCTCATTGGTGCTTACTTTCACAAGATTGTAAAAGTTTTTCTCAAACTCCCTGTGCCTTACACAATAAACGGATTTCGTTTTTGCTTGTTGTCTTGGAAAGCCAAATACCGACAAAACGGTGAAGAAACTTTTGTGAAGTTTGTGCAATACACAGACTGGTTTTTTTTCCTACCTGAGACTTTAGCATCCCGTATTTGTACAGCGGTTGCCCTTCGTAGGTATCTGTATCGTAAGCAATGAGCGGATTCTCAGCGTATAGTGCCCAGCCCTCCGTAAACGCCGTGTATGACGTGATTGATGATAACCAGGCGATTTCTCCACCGCAGGTGTCCTGGAAGTGTTCTTGGTAACCCTGTAACTATTACAAAAGGAAAACAAAAAAGATTGTTTATCGATATCGCGACTGAAAAATAAAATAAATCTTGTTATCCTCGTACCCAGATCTCACTCCGTTTGACGCTTGGACGTAGGAAATTTACCTCAATACCAGGTTCATTGTTAATGACGTTTGGAAGTCTTCATTTTTGTGAATTTTTGTTGAATATTGTCACCCAAATACAGTAAGATCACCTCTTAAGCTTACTTCTTGACTAAATCTCACTAAATGTTTCCTTTTCTTTGCATCGAGATCCCATTGGCAGCCTCTTATGCAGACGCCCTTCTGGGCTTGTCACGCATTCGTTTCGTGACGAGCGCAAAGACCGTGAGAGGCTTGGTCCAGTTTATGATATCGACGAGCAGCACAGTGTACTAACCTGAGTATGGTGCCCAGGCCTCGCTTCATGAGCATTTACGCTCCACTGCATATATCTCGGTCCAGGCCTCTCAAGAAAGAAAGGAATAAAATACTTGGCGCTTTTACTGCACGCTTTATTGCTGCTTCGATAACTCGGCACGCCAGCGGAGGGGTTGAAGTCCGGCACCATTTCCACCGGGCAGTTAGGAGTGGTGTGATACTTTCCGGTGAAATAAAACATCTGCGTTGTTTTGGGATCTAGCATGCTCATGACCTGTGGAGAAAAGAGGTGCTCGGCTCAACCTCGTTCTCATGGCCTTGGAAACGAGGATGGGATGAATTGTGAGCCTTTAGTATAAAATTGGGACAGAAAAGCGGATCTTCTCCGAAAAACGAAAAACAAATTTCTTTTTTAAATGAGTAGTACAGCTACTTTGCACGTGCCTTCTAGTCTTAACTATATCAGTTTATTTGCTTCCCACTACAAAACAATCAGATATACATTGCCCCGGAGGGGGGCGGAATACCATATAAAATTGACGAGGGTACTCGTCGTACCTTTCACGAGTTAAAAAGCGGTTTTGGCCGTGACAGCGGTAGCTTTTGCGGTACCAGTTTGGGTGTTGAGCCAAAAGAAGAATGACTGGGGTTTATATGCCGTTTTAGAATGGTACCTTGAAGAGGTAAAAAAAATTAAGCCATGCCAACAAATCAGGATCTAAGTAAACCACCGGATAAATTGATCAAATTCAACGTATTGTAACTGGACGTCGTGAATTTGAGCTCAGCAAAACTGCTCAGCAAAGCAACCACCCCTGCGCTGCCATTATGGTGTTCCACATACCCATAAGGCTCTGCAGGGCACCAACCCTTCCCCCCTCAGTTACCTCTCTTGTCTCGGTAAACCAGCGTTGAATGGCCAGCCAGCGTTGTGGACAGTGTTCTTTAGCTTTTTCAGCTGAACTACAAAGTTTGAACGCATTCTTGTCAGACTCATGAGCAGGAATCGAACCATTGCTGAAGAACATTTCTGAACTGTTCATCATTTTCAAAAACTCAACCTTAGCTGTATGGTTGTCGTTTTGGCCCGTCACCTGGCGAGCTACTTCAAGGGCCTGGAACCAAAAAAAAATAAAACAAAAGACAAAACCAACATGTAATAGGGTGTTTTGGTGGCATAAAAAAACAGAAAAATTACATTTTCAATAAGTAAGGTCTGTAGCAGCTAGACTGAATTTCATCACAACAGTTACATTTTTGCTTGTTTCTTACCTTGTAGAAAACTGTGCAAACTTGGTGCTAAACCCATTGTTGTTTTCATAGGAAATGGGTGCCAGTTCATTTCTCTAACATTTAGTTTCTTAATTATTCCCAGACTTTCAGTTCTAGCCTTAATTTCGTCACGAAGCTCTTGTCAGCTTTAGGTAATCACTCAAGGAAGCTAGCACTAGAATTTCGCTACGTGCAAAGCTAAAACAAAACGACGCGACCCCCTAACGGTGCTTATGCAGATGGCACCGCAGGATTCCGTTATTGACCGTCATTTCCAGCGCTTTGCACGGTTTCTGTTACTAATCTGGCTCAGCTCTTGTACATTTTCCCACGCCTAACGCGTGCTTCATTAACAATCGTGTTGCGACGTACCCAGATTTCCCACCCTTTGTAGGAGCTGCCAATGATGTCTTATCTATCCACTCCTAGCACGTCTTCGAGCTATGATGGGTATAGGCCTTCTTTGACTCGCCAGATGATATATGTTTTTATATTTTCTTGATTTAGATCAACTCACTCTAAAATCTACCATTACTACCATTACTACCTCACCTCGGGAAACAGTTTATGAAGCATCGTATAACCAAGGTCGTGAACTTCATCCGGGGTATTGTTTGTGGTGGTAAAATACGAAAGAATGTCGATATAAGCCTTCGCACCGTCCAGCGGTTCCCCTGTCGGGAGCACTTTGGTGGTTTTCTGAGTGACATTTGCACTTCCGTTGACGTACACGAAGGAGACTGGCAGGAAGGATAAGCCGCTGGACACGTTGCTCGGCACACAGTGCTGTATGTGGTCATTCTCTAAATACCTGTAGAATGAATCATGTAAACGTTTGCTCCATTAATAAGTCCCTTTGAAAAAGAGCAGTTTTTTCAATAAAGGTTCGTAAACTCCAAAACCAAAGTTATTATTCTGGCCAAACACAAAGCACACAGATAATCCAAAGGACCAATCAAAATTCGAAGTAAGCACGTGAAGTTGACGCAATGCGCGGGAAAACGTGTACGTGCAAGTCACGATTGATTTTAACTGGACCCGATCCTGATTGGATAAAAAAGGGGCGTGAGATTTTGCCAGTCGTGTTGCGTGGCAATACGGGACCAATCACTTTTCGACACTGAAGTCTGAACACGACTTTATCGTTATGTATTTCATTTCGTAGCTCGTTTACTGTTTAAAGGCTTAGTACAAGCATAAGACGATGTTATTTGTGATAATCAGTATTGGCATAAGTTAATATTTTACCGACACGGAACAGAGAACTGGGTGAGAACCTAGTGCGCGAAGGCTCATGGATAGTACGTTTGTCAAAAGAGACGATTGAAAAACCTGTGGCATACTACGGTCAGCTTTGCCACTAGCACTTTCGCACAAGGTTTGTTTTTGTCATGTGAATAGGGCTCTCTGATTTATCATTTTGTTGTTTATGTATTAACCTTAAAATCTCAAAGGTCCCTATTTTTCCTGATAACAGGGTTGTGGGGTTTACGTGTTTGGCTCTGGCGCAAGTAGAACGTTATTCGATATATCTCTTATACACTTTGTTGTAAGCTTATTGTCACAATTAAAATATATCTTGGGCCTGGCTGACCAACGCGCCCATGCCTCAACCGTTTGAGTGTGTTCAGTTGTGTAGTGAAGGCAAAATTGGATGTATAATGCCATTGTCAATTTGCTAGAGTATAAGCATCATTTAGAAACAAAACCACTCGAAAGTAGAACGCAGTTTGGAAGCACATTCCATTTTGTGTACGCCCTCATGAAACGAGGTGTGGTCTAAAAATATCTTGAATAATATGGTGGATGGCACCAATAGGGCGGTAGAACCTAACTTACCCTCCATGCTCTCTAACTCACCTTAAAAACGCGTAAATTGGTCGTCCAACATTTTCTAGGATGCTTTCACGGAGTGACTGGAAAACATTCTTGCCTTCATGGTTTCTTTCCCATTCATCCAACTGGTCTGTCTTATTTTCCAAGTTGGACAGAAAATCTGGTTTTAAGATATCTTTCATGTATGACTCGTTGAACACTCCTGTGATATATATTGTATGAAGATATGATTGATCATCGCAGTTATATTCACAACTGAAGTAACTGCGAAATTAAAGCTTAAGAAAAAACGGTATTAGAAACAATGACCTCTGCGATACCGATGCAGTGTTCTACGAACTGAGATGTCAAGCCAACTGTCCTGGGAGCTGGTCGCATTGTGAGTTCGTAATATCCCCATACATCGCGAAGAATGTGAATGTGTGTTGAAAATCACTGATATGTTGAAATTGCGGAGAAAGATATTAAGACATAATACAAATTGTGCACTCAGCTTTAATAGACATTGTGATATAAAAAAAGTATATGGATTTTCTGTAGGTTGCAAATTTATGTGCGTGAAAGTTAAAGTGCTTTTATTTTAAACTCTCGCCTGGGAAATGTTTATCGCGTCTGAGCTTTTAGAGAAATTTTGGTAAAGTTCGTTTTCTGTAGGTCTACTGAGAGAGCCAAACTCGAGTTTCTAATTAAAAGAGAAATTTACTTAGTATAATACTTAGTATAATTTTAAAAAAGGAAAATTTTGGAAAAAAGTAAATTGGTGAAGTGAACTTGTCAGTGGCCCGTCAAAGCACCCTGTTTTAGCTTGTCGAAAACCAATTTGCTAACATAATAAACATGTTTTTTATAGCTAAACGTATGATAAATAGGGAATTAGCTTTATGAGGGCTCTATCTGCGATAATTGCAACTCTTTAAATTGCTAAATGATGTTAATTTTACAGCTTAATGTCGGAGCGACTTATCAAAAGTACTCTAAAATCTACTAATTGCATGCCAGAAAATTCTTAGTAGTTTCAAGGCGGAGCTAGGCGGTGTAGTCTTGAAGTATCTGCCTTAACACGACGTTCATAAGTAATTGCAAAGCTTCCTTATAGGGATGTTACAAGGGAATTTTATGCAATTGTTCGCAAGTCTTTTATTGGTCAATATTTTCATATCATATGAGAAACTCACAACATTGTGATTATATTCAAGAAAACCATCTAAACTGATGAATATTCCGGCTTTCTCGTCTTACATTGTAAATCAAATCTTCGTGGTCCAAAACATAATCCCAATCTATTTTGTTTCCTTTGATGTTTGACAGGGCCTTGACAAATATTTTCTGTAATGACGGGCATTGCGTTTTGAGAACCAGATTAAAAAACCTTGTTGCTTTGTTCGATTGTGCAAATGTTTGTAATAGCTTCAGATCGCACTGAATTCCAGGAACGGCAACAACGCGTTCTTCTGAAAACAGAAGAAAGCGTTTCTGTCCTCTTAGAATGAAACAAACCAGCGTATACAACGCACTCTGAGAATTTGAACACTTTACAAAAGGCGTCTGGCCATTTTTATGACGAAAAGTTGTTAAGCCCGCAATTAATATAGTATTATTACAAAGAACTTTAATTTACAGTTAAAATAAAATTCTTCTGTAGCCAATCGATGAAGAACAATCAATAGTGTTTAACTGTGGAGCAAGAAGCACTTCTTTTGTAAACAGCTGTCATTCTTGATGACATTATAATCCTTATAAAGACCTACAGCACTTCTGAATGCTCCTTGATTTTTGAATAAAATTTTCTGAAACCTCATGAATTCTTACTGAGAGGAAAAGAGTAGATAATGTTTTGTAGCCAAAAGGACTGGGTAGCGACAAAGTCACAACAACTTTGAGATATATATAAAAAATTTTTGAATGTAATAGACGTGCCGTAGTTTGGCAAAAACTTGCCCTCTTGAACGCAAATGTTTACAGAAGCTACAATTAACTTTGAAATTTGCATCTCCTGTTCATATTTCCACCGAAGAAGGCAAATAAACGTTCCTGCCCAAACGCGTCTGTTGAATTTTAAGTTGTATTTTATATTTAATCCCGGCAAATTAAAAAAAAATGAACCAAGCAACGTTTTTGAGCTGTTGTTGTATTGAAAACGAAAACATTCCACATTTATTTGAAATATATTACCTTTGGGACCAGAGAATGCAATATTGTAGTAAGTTCTCTGTATAGTGTCGATTCCAGAGCGGCATTCTTCCATGCTGCGAACCATTCCAGCTTTCACGCCATATCGCAAGTTATCCGTGTAAGTTTGAAATGTTTTGTTCACTTCTGCTAATTTCTCGATTACAACTTCCAACCCTCGTGTGTCAAAAGGTTTGAAAAAGGTTAAAGACTTTCCTAACAATGACCCGACAGTACAGATGGGCTGCCAACAGAAGACGTTAGGGCCGAGAAGAAAGTCACCAAAGTAATAATTTCCATCGAAAGGTGTTCCAAAGACATGTTTCAGAAAATGTCGGAGCTGTGCAAGAACTTTTCTTTCGCGCGATCTAAGCTTTTTCTCGTCGATGACCATTCTGTTGAGATCTTCCAGCAGAGTTTTTGCTGTATCAGTCACGTTTTTGAGATTCAAAGGACTCGGATCATAAATTTTATACTTTTGTTGGACTTCCAATGCGCTCACTTTAGGTTTGTGTGCGATTAAAAATGGTTGAACCTCAAACGTTTTGTCCTGCACTCTTTGCAAAAACGCTACAAGACCAGCGCGCTTGGCCTCCTCCGAGTAACTGCACCTTTCTACTGTCTTGTCGCGCTGCAATTTCTGTGCGTTTGGAGCTTCACATCGCGAGTTATTTCTCTTGACAAGTAGGATTATTCCAGTGATCAAGCAAGCGATACCAACTAATGAAATAGCTGTTGCAAGAAAAACAGTTTTCCTTTGGTTTTGTTTGTGGCCCACTCGCGTCTCCGCTACGAACTTCTCCATAAGCCCAGAGCAGATGGAATGTATGTGAGGTCTTGTACTGCAACACCTTCTGTTAACAGAAGAGGACAACGTCTTACTGAGTAATTTCCGTTAGATTTCGCAATCTTTCTGCGTGAGTCGTTTAGACTACGCTTTGCTTACTTAGCCCAGTTGACTTAAAACAGCTGGGCCAATCAAGTTGAATTACGTTTAAAAATTTAAATAAACTGCCCTTTTTTTTTTTGGTCAGAAATCATGCAAGAATAAAGAAGTAAATTAACTAGCACAACCTGCTTTAACAACATGAGCAAACGTGTAAAAACAGTTATACTGAAAAGTAAACAAATTCCAATTTTGTCGGGATCTGCATGAAAAACGTTTAATCTGTTAGGCCAACCCATTGGCGCCGAAGTCCAATAAATCAAAATAGCGAGCAGATCAGAATGTAAATATGATAGTAGTGATTAAGGATTAAGAATTGCGTTCATTTCACTGAGAATGGCAGTTGTTAAATTCAAGTAAAAGCCTGGTATGGAGGCGGACACCCCGTTATTACTAATACCCGCCAATACAAACACCCGTTATTACGAACACAAAATAAATCCCCTGCCGCAACTTCAAAGAAGTGTATTGAAACAACTCCTGCTATTACGAGCACCCGCGATTACGAGCAGAAGATAAATCCCCGCCCAAACCTACAAAGAAAGTGTATTGGAAACAACTCCCGCTATTACAGACAGAAGATATTGAGCTGAAAAGTTGTCAACTTTTATACATTTCGCACCTCGTATTTAGTATCCGTTGGGCTCCCTGTGAACATGCTATAAGTATTATGGGATACAGTTAGTGGCACACGTGTTCATGGAAACGGCTCGAGCGAGTATACTGTCTTTAATGCGAATAAACAAGTGTTATAATACCTGTTTGCTTATTCACAGAAAATGTACATTAGAAATCATTGTGCTCTCTAGATTTGTCTGCTTGACTGAAACCCGTTCCTTCAACTTTTTAAGCCTGTCATTTGTTTTCAAAACTAATGAGAGAGTTGCGTGACTCAAGGGATCGGATACTAACAAAATAAAATGCTAAAAACAGCCTGTCACAAGAGCTTGAGTCTTAATCACGGTCTACTTGCCAGTCCCCGTAAAAGAAAGTATATTTAACGTGTTTGAGTGGTTTAGCGTGGTTTAACCAGCGACCTTCAGTAGTAGCTTAACTACTTCCAACCTCGTTCTCTTCCGCCCCTCCCACCTTCAAGGGAAAAGCCCTGGGTACGAGGTTGAACTACTTTGTCCACCTGTAACTGTGACATTATTCATGAAAGACTAACAGTCACGCGCTTTGAGCGACGATGGGATCAAATAATTCGCACAGCGGGCTAGGGATTTTTAAACTAAATTTTATGCTTGAAATCCCTTAATTTTCTCACCAAATGACTAGTTTTACTTTACTGCTGTAATTCACTGTTACTTGTTTCATGAAGTTCCTCCGTCCTACAATGTACAAGTCCTTGACTAGGTCTACCTTTCAGAAATTCGAATGTTCGGTTGAAAGTACTGGGACGAACTCGCGGACGCCATCTTGAAGGAATCCGTAGTTCATCTGAAACAAACTCTAAGATGAGTCAAAAACAAACTCCAAGTGACTTTCTGAAGCAAATTATAGGCCGGCCTGTGGTAGTAAAGCTTAACAACGGCGTCGATTATCGAGGTAAGCAGCTTTCTTTGGCATGTGCTTGCAAACCAGCTGAGAATTCACCAATGATGCATTATCAGCTGAAGCTTAAACTTAAACAATAGGGCAACGTTTTTAGAAATCTGGAAAAGAAAGGCCGTTTAATATTCCCTTTAATTTGGCTGTAATATATCTCCAATTTCTTCTGATAAGTTTAAAGTAATATATTGTAGTGGTACTGTAGTAGTTTCTGTCTACAAATAAAATTTCAAGACTAAAAATAACCAAGAAACGAGGCTGAAGTCTTCACTGTTAACCTGCCTTTATCAGGAGTTCTTGCCTGCCTAGATGGTTACATGAATATTGCTTTGGAGCAAACAGAAGAATATGCCAATGGACAGGTTAGTTTATTATAATTTATTCATTTCATTTTATAACAAAGTGCAAATATAACAAACGTTCTGATTGGCGGGCTGCTTTATCAGAGTATGTACCCTGAAAAGAATGTGGCTTGTAAATTATAGTGTTTGACAGTTGCTTGTGATTCGCCTTAAATCTCTTTTGTGCTCTGGTCACTTGCTTGTGTTCTTTATAACATTGGGTGATACCAGAAAATATTCATACCTACATGTACTTTGGAATTCTGAGTGAGAGGAGGGGAGCTCTAACCTCTTGGACTGGAATTCTCAAGGGGGTTAATTTAGGAAGGGAGGTTCAGCTCTAAATTGCTTTGCTTCAAATTACTGATCTGTTAACTTTTCTGGTTTGTAATTATTAATTTAGATTACCGTGCACCTTCAGACCAACCATTTTCTTGAAATTTTGATTTTTACCAGAAGAAAAACTTCCACTGATTCGCACTGATTCGCCCAGTTATCTGAGAAGGTGTTTGCGGGTACTTTGTGGGCAGAGTTTGCTTACAAATAGAGCGATTTTTCTGAAGCTGTTTTCTTGAATTAAATTTTCTGCCAGGTAGGGTCACTTTTTAAGAACTACAACTCAAATGGAATTTGTTCAACTCACTCCAAATTTGGAGGGAAGTCTGTTTAACATAGAGAGAACAAAACTGCGTCTGGGATTTTTGAATTTCTCAAAACATCTTTGTTGAGAGCTATTTCTGCACAATCACTAAAATTACTTTTGGCCCTGTTTTGAAAATACTCTAACTTTTTAATGCAATTGAATTTGACAAAACACAGACGTGGTTTTTGAGCACTTTGGTTCTGGAAACCGGAAAACAAATCAAATTAGTGAAATATAAAATTCTCTGAGTTAAGGCGGTCAGAAGCTGAATCGGACCACCGCATTTAGATGTTGTGGAAAATATGATGATTTGTAATATCACAAATTGGTGGATGTAGTTAGCTAGCCTGCCTTATAAGCTTTAATTTGATGTAGGGGCTTAGGTATCTGCAGTTTCACACAAGCGTGCTACATTGTTTCGACTTGAGACACCCTTGAAGGTGCACAGTAACCTTAAGCATGAACAGACTGCAGAAGCAGGATAAAGATTGATCAGGCAGGTGTTAGTGTTCGTGCAGATCATTTAGAGGATGAGTTGTGCAGCAAGTTCTACATGTACATCAAAGAAGCCTTAAAGTTGATGAATAAGTCAATAGGTTATTATAAAATGTTTGACTAATTGCGCGTGCTATGATTGGTCAGTTCGAGTTTATTATACCTCCATAAAGCTCGCTGCTTACGTCACACGCGTGCTTTATCGAGTTATAATGCACGCTGCTTACGTCACGAGTTTGAGCGCACGCGATTTCCTTAGGATTTTATAAAAGAATTTAAAAACTTCATCCTTGTGCATTGTTGAGTTATATAAGCACTTGGGAATTTTTAAGAACACTCGAGAAGTGCGAGAAGCACTCGGCTGCGCCTTGTGCTTCTCCATGCACTTCTCTTGTGTTCTTAAAAATTCCCGCGTGCTTGTATAACTCAACAATGCACTCGGATGCGTTTTTTATTTCTTTAATAAAATATAAATATTTTCAGACCTTTTGGAATGCCTGACTGCAATAAGTCTGTGTTTTGTTCCAATCTAAAATTGTCAATCAACAGTCTTGTTGAGTGCAAGAAACTCACACCAGTCTCCCCTTGCCAGCAGCAGTTATCCAATGAACTTTATTTTCAATATGGCAGGCGATGGCCAGCACTTTGTGAACTTAGCTTTAACTTGTCTTCAGTATGTCAAATGAATATAATCTACTCTCCTGAAAATATGAAGCTAATGAATGGAAAATAAAAAGTTATATTTGGCGGTAAGCAACTTCAAGATAACACTTAGAAGGGATGGTTATGTTGAACCCTTTAGTCTTTTAAACTTAAATCTATTTCCTTGGCTTCTGTTTTATCACTCAGTTGCATACCTGCCTTATCTCTCTTTTAGCTGAAAAACAAATATGGGGATGCTTTCTTGAGAGGAAACAATGGTAAGCTGTCTTAACAGTGTTAGTCTTCTTAACATGAACTTCTCTATTGTCAAAAAAATTTTAAGCTCATATATTTGGTGAAAAACAGCGACAGATAAGCTTAAGATAGGGAACAAGTTAAGTTTATCACAATGTCACATTACATGATATCAGACTACCAGGGGTGGATTGGGGGGGGTGTGTGCAAGGAACAAATTGAACAAATTGTGGATGTTATAGCTGATATGAAGGGACACGCCTTAGACAGTTACCTTATTATAATTTCTACTTTGTGGTATTGTTATTACCAGTATTTGTGCTGTAAAAATTTTAAATTACATTCCAGTTCTTATATAGTTGCTCGACTAAGTGCTGGGCTATCTCTCACTTTACAGCCTACCATTCTGCTGTCAATTGACGCTTTCATCTTTTTCTTACAGTGTTATATATCAGCACACAAAAGACAAGCCGAAGATAAAGACAACAAGGGCAGGACAGAAACTAAACAAAACACAACCAAAAGGATTGTATGTTTGTGATAACTATGTGTACATAGCAACTGGTTTTGTATTTTCTTGTAAAAAGTCATCAAAATCTGTTATTCACAATTTGAGTAAAGTGACAAAGTACATGTAAGAATGTGTCTTCACTGTTTTGCTCACAACACAACACAATGTCTTCAATCAGCTTTCAGATTCACTCTGGGTCCCTTGCCTAAACCATCAGGCTATTTCCCTGCACATTGATTTGTGATTTCAGGTTCAAATTCAGTCCTAACTTTGCACATGTAAACAGCCGAGTGGTCAAACAGTTACTATGAGGGTTTCTGTGTTTGAAATATCAGGGGTGGATTTTGAAAAAGTGGACAAGGCTTGTCATGTTAATTTCACAGCTGCAGTAGCTGTTACATCTGCATGTTCTGTTCCAATGGATATACTGAACAACATTAAGAGAATTTGCTATGAAATCTCTGACCAGTGGCAATATGGTGAAAAACGCCCCCACTCCCCATGTCACTGTAGAATGGGTTTATTGTAAATTAACAGGCTGCCACCATGTAAAAATGAATTATTCTGAGTCCACCCAACACAATCTTTTTTGTGGAGAATATTTAAATTTAACAAACCTTGCCAATCTTTTTTAACTGAATTCTGATGGTCAGAACTGAAGTGTATAGCTAATCGCTAGAGGTCACGATCTGTTTGTTCAGCATGA
>Ga0126337_10000652_pt1 | contig 18502 bp, 10 predicted proteins | sample DipCmetagenome_FD_92527 | JGI IMG/M metagenome (GOLD analysis project Ga0126337, IMG submission 92527) | Coral microbial communities from La Bocana,Puerto Morelos, Mexico - Diploria C A metagenome | ecosystem: Host-associated > Invertebrates > Cnidaria > Coral | place: La Bocana,Puerto Morelos... | reverse complement strand
CGAATTTTTCGGCTGAAAAACAAACCCAACTTCCTTCAAATTTGTGTCGTAGTTTATTCTCATGGATTTTTTCCAGGTTCTGCTGCAAATTACTTCTCTCCTTGAGGACACCATGGCATTTGTTGCGTGAAGTTTACATCAAAGATTGTCTTCTTGCTTTGCACCAAAAATCGCTCGTAATCCTTTTCAATCTCTTTAAAATACAATATACACTTGAAAAGGGACATTGACTTGCAAACAAGCTCAAAAAATAAATATTTACGAGGTATTTGTCTGCGTAGACGTTCCCTCCCTCCCGTTTTTCCTCGGGGGGTGGGTACGGCTACACGTTACTCCCTCCCTCCCGCTTTTCCTCGGGGGTTGGGTACGGCTACACGTAGGCTACACGTAGGCTACAAATGTGGCAGAGTTGTACTAAGTTGAAATGAGTTGCGCATTGAGGATGATTTTTAATAAGCGTGTTATACATATTTGGTTCTTGGGGTAAATGAAATATTTTGGGACCTGAAGTAAAATGATTTCACCGTGATTGCTCTGTGTTTTGAGCGAGGCTTGTAACAATACAGTTGACTTATTTCGTGGTGAAAGTGGTTCAAATGCGACATAAACAGTGAACAGAAAACGACGATTTGCATTGGACGGCGCCGCTGCTGTGCCTGAGTTTCACGTGATCCATGGTCCAAAATAACACCGCGTTATTTGCATTCCATACATTCTTAGTGGAAGTCCACCAGAATGAAGCAAAATGAATCAGGGCCAAACTATATCACTGCCGCGTATGCGGAGCAATTACAGAATACCCGTCCAGCTAAAAGCGTTACCTTAAACCCTTGGCACAGCTGTCCCGAAGTCAACTATTGTAATTTAGAGAAATATGGGTCAAACATTTCACCGTAAATCATTCTAAAGAGTTTGTAAATGTGGCTGGTCAGAGCACCAACAAAATTGACGGCCACTGGCGACAAGCAAAGGCAAATGTGCCGCTTTTTGGCGTTAGAAAGCATCACTTTTCTTCCTATTTAGCGGAATTTATGTGGACGTATACGAACAGAGAGGAGGACTTGTTTAAAACTTTTTACAAGCAGTGAAAAAAATTATGCCGTTTGATGTTTTGTATTGGCGAAGGGTGGTTTTAATTGTTTTAATTTTGGCAATACCATCTGTTGTAGTTTTCATTTTATGAAAGACAGACACAGACCAAAACAGTAGCATTGTAATTATGTGTAATAAGAAATAAATAAGACTGGAGGTTGAGACTGTTGTGGTTTGATGGGAAATTATATTTCATCAGGAACAAAGTTAAATATTTATAACGAGGGAGCGCTATAAGAGAAACATTCGTGTATAGAGTGACATTTGTGGATTTTGTGACAATGATTCCATGACATCAAAAAAGCTGAATTAAATATGTTAATTATAGAGTGACTGTGGGACTGCGGTGGCAGCCTTTTGTTTGCATGGAAGTGGACGGGTATTCTGTAGTCAAGCCGAAAGGGGAAATTTATTTTTGCAACAAAGCCAAAATATTTTCATCTTTTCTGCTTATACTGATGCAAGTACTTCATCATACAAAATAGTCGTAGCCTCAAAGAGGCCTTTGATTGGGTCTTAGGTCTAAGGTCTTAGCTCTAAGCTCACCCGACTATTCGGCTGAGGAGGATAAGGTCGTCCCATGGGAGAATGTTGACCAAGATTTTATGCAATGCTCTTGTTTTCCCCAACATATCCAAGCTTTATAACTCGTTACGGTGGCCAATTTACATTTTCAACTTAGTTGATATAACCAAATTACCTTGTTACGCCCACCGACGCAGCACAGCCACAGTTTCTTTAGAGACTTTCACCTTATATCCAAAATGTAGGCGAGTCAGCATTCAACCTCCAGCAAGGGCAGCCGGGGAAAGATTCTTAACATGAAAACAAATAATGCGTGCCCTACACCTCTTTCACCTTTCGTGACTTTCTGGCTTTATCATTAAGCCTCGTTTTGACTTTTGTTTGTCCCCTCGTTTCCATACGTAATATTCACCCCGCTGACCAGCTGTAGATAGACGTCTCCAAAAATTTGGGCAAGGCGAACCAGCTGCTGTCTTGTCCTGTCTTGATCGTTCTTTACTAGTTTGTCTATAAAAGGACTTTTCGTTTCATCCGGTAAGTGTCTGATCACGCTACAAACCCCTTAACTTCCTTCCCTGGGCTTTCTGACGTTCTGACCTTTCTTTGTACTATTGAGCCGTAGGTGGTTTGTTGGAGAATGCATGGAGTAATGCGGGCATCTGTTCGCTTGAATCGCGGAAAATAATTAAACACCCCCATCGCAAGCTATGAATTCGTTGAAATTCTTCAAGACTTCGAGCTGAAGGGCGACTGAGTAAACGTTTATCAGCTGGGCAAACAAAGATGACAGAAGGTAAGCAGATTGTTTGTAAATAGACGAAGGTTTGAAAACTTTTGTTTTGGGCAATTGTTGTCAATGTGAGAGCAGTTTTCGCGCGGAAAGTACGTGTAAATATAACTGAATAATTTGCTCATAAGCTTCTTTGGCCATTAGAACGAGTGATATCGTCGTTAGAGAGGAATATTTTCCTTGTTTAAAGGTTTTCGGGTGTGATCCAAGGTAACAATAGTTTCCCAACTAAAAACGTTGTAAATCATTATCTGTTGCCCTCATTGCACGGGTCAGACATCTTCAAGTGCTGCTTGTGTTGATTATTTATGCAGTGTCTTCGTGTTTCTTTCTGAAATTTTAGAACAAGCGGAAGAAGGTCGCTTCTATGACACAATTGAACAGCCAGTGTGGAAATCGTACCGTAAGTCCCCTTACAATATTTTGTTCTTGTTTTTTTCTTTGGAAAACATGTGGTATTGATCCTAGAGGAAGTTGAACTTACTACGCTACTTTGCAATCCATTTCACGCTGAAAGGGAAAAAACGTACTTAGAAGATTGTTCAATGCTAGCTTTTGCATTTGATTATAGTGTATCGACTACAGCAAAAGGCACCCAAAGCGAGAAGGATTGTTTGTTCGAAAGAGGTAGGGTAGCTTTTTCATGTTCATGTATTTGCATGTTCAAACTGTGGAAGTGTTGTGATTAGAAATTAAATTTTAAATGGAGAAATCTTTGATCCAACATGTTGTGTGACTCATTTAAATTCAGTGCCTCGTGACAGCTGTTTCACTTTAAACTAATTGATTTTGAAAGGCCTCCACACCCTTTTGAATAAAGTGTATATATTTGGAATGTTGAACTTGAATTATGAAAACGAAAATATGGCCAGCATCACATGTAGCACTTGCTATGACATGTACCCATTTTTGTTAGGTTCGACTGAAGAGGTTATTGCAACAAATTATATAAATATATTTTTAGAAAATTGAAAATATCACTCCCAAATTTGTTATACATTTGCTTTATTGCACAAATGAATAATCATTTGTTCAATCAGTAATCTGTCTCTTTATTGGTAAATTCACTTATTGTTATAATGATCCCTTCATTGTTAATAAACAGATTGATTGATTGGCATAACAGATATTCATTTGAAAATCAGAATTTTTGTCGTGTAGAACTCTGCAGTTGTGTACCTTGCAAGATTCTTAAAATGTTTTTCCTTGAATATTAAAGGAAGTGATCTTTTCCATGCCCAATGTCATTTCGATTGAAAATTATTTAACTTGATGCTTCACAAAGAAATCCTGTTCTATCAATAAGTAGAAAATATGTCCTTCCAAACCTTCATTTGACCGCAAAGATGTTGAAGTGTGGTTGATATTGCACTGTCTGTCGTATTTAGTTCCTGGACTGACACTGTCGTGTACCTACATGTACATGTAGATCAGTATGTTGAATGTACGATTTCCAACTGTTGCTTGCAACCATGAGAGTGAAATTAATGGGCGATGTTACTTCAAATTAGTTTGAAATGATCATGGGAGGAAACATTCTTGGAAAGGTGATGGATATGATTGGGAACAAAATAGGTTGTAAAATTATTCCAATTGATTTTTTTTCTTAGCTAGAAAAAAGCCTGGAGTATGACTTAAATGTACTTCATATCATATTCGTTCATATAGATGTAGAAAAGCTCCTGTTTGTACTTTTAATTTTATTTTATTTAAAAAAATAAAAACAAGTTTGTTATTTGTCTGTGTTGTTTTCATGCACGCACTTGTTCTTTAGTCGCCTTTTACAGCTAACCAAAAATACAAATAAAAACACTCTATTCCTCTGAGTGACATGATGTATTTCTGTAACCATTTTATCTGAGCAGAAAACAAATACTCCTTGGGTTGGGTTTTAATTTCAATTTTTATAGAACTGTGTGACCTGCACTGATCTCAGTAGTTTTAGTCTGAGTAACCGGCAACTTAAGAAAATCTTTCCCATGCAAGTAAATCAATACATGATTTTAAGGAAGTTACATGTACTAACTTTAGTAAATTATTTTTCCTTATGCTCCCTAGATTCCTTTTAAGCCTGCTCACTACGGTAAAGAGTAAGTTTTATTACTGTTTTTTAAGCTCTTTCTTTGGGAAAATAAAATAATATTGCTGGTGAAACATTACTTGTGTAACCCTCTTTTTTGTGAGAAATATGATGATTGAAGTTTCTCACATATTACATCCTGTCAGATTTCATGGCTGCATATCACGTGAAGAGGCTGATGATCTTGTATCAGAGGCTGACGGCTGTTATCTGGTGCGGGAAAGTCAAAGGTCACCAGGAAGTTACACTCTAACAATGAGGTAAATACTTACATTAATGTATCTTGCAAAGCTTCAAGGTGTGGCTATTTAAGTTACCATGGCAAATTTCAGGAAAAAGTTTCAAAAGGTAGATTGTTTTCCCCTGATCTGCATTTAGTATTACCTGTTGATTTTTCCTTTTTTCAAGATTTGGTGGAGTTTCCAAGAACTTTAGATTGTATTATGATGGGCTTCATTACGTAGGTGAGTGTTAACAAATTATCTTTATCTAGTGTAATAATTATTATAATCATCAGAATATTCCAGTTCGCAATGGTAACACAGAAATACGTGTAGTATCCCTATTTTATATGCAGTACAATATCATACATGAAGGAATAACTGTTGGTTGGTTCTAGGACCTAGGCAACTAGAATTTAAAAATAGACCTACATACATACAGTGAAAGTGTCTAATAAAAAATAATCTTGTATATGAGGCATAAGAGCCTAATTGTGAGCAATAATTGCTCACAATTAGGCTCCTATGCCTCATACTCTATATGCAAAATTATTTTGTAAAATAAGAAATGGGATTATCATCAAAAATCAAAATAATAGCATTGTTTGTCTACTGTCACTCTTTGCTTACCAGTATTTAACAAATTTGAATGTTCTCAGTACTTGAACTTTTACCTCATTTCAATAGTCACATACTTGTACACATACAATTGTTTTGTTGCTAAGGCAAATCTACTTGTTACTTAAAATACTTCTGCAAACCAATTTTTGGATTTGGCTAAATCCCTGATTTACTGTGCCTAACCGAAATCTCAAAAAAGCTTCAAAAATGCGGCCATCTTGTTTGAGAAGAATGGGTCCAGCGGGTATTGTGACATCGACTCAAGAAGGTTGAATATCTCATGTCCTCTCCTCTTCAAATGTGTTTTTAAACATTTTCTGCTTAACCAGACCAGATCGACTCAGATCGCTCACTTCGGATCGACGTAAACAAATAATAAGACCTCGAGAAATCACCCTAGCCCTAATCTCTAAGCTAACCTTAGTGAAATCGGTGCAAACGCCGAATAGTTTTGGCTTAAAAACCGTTTTTCGTTTGATCCGAGGTGAGCAATCCAAGTTGATCCAGTCCAACTTCTTAGGCGCACTTTGAAGTGATAGTACCATGTTGTATTCATTCTTCAATTTACCTTTAAGTTCTGTTGTTGTATTATGATATATGTCACTGGTAACTTAGCCACATGTCAATTAACATACTGCTTATAATACTATGTTTATCACAAAATGTAAACAAATTATACTAACTGGGTCTTTGGACAATGCTTTTGTTGGCATTACTTCAATTCAATATGCTAATCCTCTAGCATATTAAAAATGTTGCATGGTGTTACATCAAAAACCAGCTGATTCCTATGCAAGGAATTGTTTGACTTGTGAAACTAAGATCCCTATCATGTTTTTGTACTGGAAAGACAACGCCACTTAAATATAATGTTCTCTTAATTTTTTTTTTCTTTTAACATTTCACTGTAAATCTCAATAATAAGAAATTATTCCTTCTTAGGCATCTATTAAATGTGGAATGTAAATCTCCAAACAATCTCTTAGAACTTAGAATGAAATACAGTACGTTCAAATAGATTTCTCTAATACTGGGCGAAATGAAAGAAATTTATTTTGTAATGTACTGTATAAATTGTTTTAGTTCAACACAATTAGTTCTATTTTAAAAATGTGGTTTCTTGTGGTTTCCTTAATTAATATCATTTATCTGAAATTTGCATACATACACCTGTATACAGTGTCATTGAAACATTTTTATAACATAAATTGAAGATTACCAGAAATACAGTGTACTGTAACTGTTAGTAGTTTTTTGTTAAGAATCAAGTGATAAACTGTGATTAAGTACCAGCTAAACAGGATTTGCATAAGAGAAGACAAGTTTGTTAACAAGTCAAAATATATAAAGTCAACCCAAATTTAGGTTTTGTTTGTAGCAATTAATCATTAATGATGCAAAACATTCGTTGGCAATATTATTACAAGCAACGGTTCCTGCATTACGTTTTTTTCATTTCACCTTACAACTCAGTACATGGAATTGGTTGAACACATAGATGCGTTGTAGATATTTTTGTTAGGCTCTTATTTTTTTCGGCTGATTTACTAACAATGTCACCAGAAAAATATTTTTGACAATACCACAACAACTGAAATGCCAGTGTTTGCTGTGTTCATGTATGTACAAATTGGTTTTTGCATATGTTTGTAATCATTTTCATAATGAAATTATTCTTGGCCATGTTTATTCATTATTTTCTTCAGCTGAAACAATTGTTGCTTTAAAGTCTTGCTCCAGTTCAAGATTTTATTTTTGAAATCAGCTGCTTAAAAATTACCTTTCAGTAAAAAAAAAATAAAACTAAAAAAACACTAAATTCTTTTGTGGAAGCTTCCTTGGGGGTTGGCTTTATTCAGAACTTGTAATTCATATTACTTTATCCGAGCTTTGCTCAGTGGGAGCCCACTTTACATAAGAAAGCTTATAGGAGTCTTCATTTTCTTTGAGCTGTTGTACAGTGCTGTACATGAACACAGCTGCTGACATATTAATGGGAATCACACCCGGCTTTGTTTTGTTTCAGGCGAGAAACGTTTTCAGACTATTCAAGATCTTGTGGCGGATGGCTTGATCACTATGTACATCGATACGTATGCCAAGGACTATGTTGACACCATGATGATCAGTCCTGTGAAAGCGGAGGAAAAGAAAGACGAACGAAAAACAGTCAATGATGAAAGTAAAGAAAATAATGAGACAGCTAAGGACACTTATGATGGATCAGTGAAAGACCAGGTATGAATTTATTATTCTGATGTTGTTTATCATATTTTTATCGTATATTTTTTTTAGTTTGTCAAGGACTTAAGATTTAATTTTCAGCTGCATTAATTTGAAGATTTTGTGATAATAATCCTGTATTTTGTGCTGATTGATGCACCGGTTTTGAGTGAGTAAGTCTTTACTTTGTACTGTTTAAGACAGTTTTCCGTTTTCTTTGTTTGGACTAAACCTAGCTTTGTCATTATTTATGCAAACAAAATTCACTATTCAACTGAAAATAAAGCTGAAGATGGTCTTATAAATTTTCTCTTTAGACATAGGATTACTTCCTCTTCAGCATTATAAAAAGGATTTATAAAAAGAAAGTAGGGACTTAGAACTTCCTTCAAACCTTTTTACAATTGATAAATAAATTCTTCACTACACATAAGATAAATCACATAATGTATGAGGGTACTTGTGGGTTACATTTAGGATATTATTGTCAATATGTAAATTTCTTTTTACATCGTTAAATACCGAGCTTAGAGATCTCTTAGCTGTTCTTTGTAAGTTGCCTTTCATATTGAGTCAAATATACTCAATCTGGTACATTTTTATATTTCAAGAGAGAAAGATGTTAAAATTAGAAGGGTTTCTGTATATTTTATTTTTGTGCATTTTTACATTTTTTGTGTACAGTAATGTACATGTAGGCCAATGCTGAACATAATCATTTAGTGCAGTGCACACTTCATACATTGGTCATCATATAAAACAAGTTGATTAACATTTTAAGGATGACAACACTGTACTGATGCATTGAAAATATTTGACTTTTTAATGTACTTGGTTTGTGAGACAACACACATACATATTGCAGTAAAGTTAGTAAGTGAAAATAGGTTTAATGAGCTATTTCACATGTGCTACATGTATGTGTAAATTACATAATATATCAAAATTATTTGGTTTCATTTCCAAGGGTATTAAGAACTGATTTGTCATCATTTCCACAGTAGTACAGAATAATATTGTAGGCATTTTTGTCCCTGCCTAATAATAAGTATTTCTTTTATCTAATGAGAATATTACATATTTTATAAAAAAAATGTGAAAACAGGAAGCAATTTTCTTCATGAAAGATTAATTCAAAGAAATTGAAATTTAGATATCATTCTTAACCCATTGATGGCAAAGGGCAAAATTTTGAAATCAGAGGTCATATTTTTTCTCTATATAGACCAACCCTTAGCCAGTAAATACTTATATATTTTTTTCTCTCTTCCTGTCAAATCACTTTTTTATGATCACTTTTAGAACTCATGAAATCACGGCCATGTGCAGAGATATAGTTAATTTTAGACCATGCTATGAACCTATCAGATTACAGGATTCATTACATGTTCCATGCACTCTTGGCAATAAATTAAGGGAGCATTAATCTATATGGATTTGGTTCACATGTTAACATCCTGTTGCCACCCAATTCATGTGATGATTCAATATGTGACTGAGTTAGCAAAACCATCTATTCGGGCAATGTACCTTTCTTTTTATGTAAGAATGAGCCATTTGGGAGATGAAGCTTGTATCTCAGGTACATCTATGAAACCCACTAACTAATTAAAACCATTTCCTTTATCTTCAACTGTACAGTTTAAACTTGAAATAGAATAAAATTCAGGATCAAACACTGACTCGTAGTAAACAATTTTCATTCCCACGCTTCACTGATAAAAATAGTAATAGTAAATCTGTGGTATGGCATTTGATATGTAAGTCAGTTAGGAATGATAACATTTTTACCAATATTATTGGTTGATACAGGTATGAACGTAAATTATTCACCATTAACATAACATTTTGTCCCAGTCATTGCAGTGACACGTTCGTTCAGTGTTTTCTCTCCTTTGTTGATAGTTTTCACACTTCAATTCAAATCTTCTGGTAGAATATTTGTTGTCATGGACTGTTCTATTATTTGTGCTACATCACTTTGCAAAGCTGCGGTAATTCAAAGTATTATTATGCAATAATCAGAGTATTTTTATTTCAAGTTCATTTTTACATTATGGAAAGATTTATTCCTTTTTTTAATGAAATTAAAATGTTTTTCTTAATTTTTCACCCATTTCAAAGCTGTAGCATAATAATACAGTAGACGTAAGTGAAAGGAAAATCATATTAATAACATTTCTTTGTTTTGTTTTTTGGAGTAATTTTAGTTTATATACAATGTGAGGTTTCTTTTATTCATGAGCCTTGCGTTTGAATGTGACCACAAGTCAAATTTATTTTTACTGGTGTACTGCAACTTTGAAAAATTGTCATTGTTTAACTTTTTTATCCACAGAAGGCAGAAAATTGCCAATAGTGTTAAGTCAATACTGTGAATGTGATCGTGTTAAAACAGCAACTGATTGAACCTTTTAAGATATACTGGTATAATTATTGCATAAGGAGCAGCAGTCTGACAGCTTTCATTCTGTGCAATAAATCATTACGGTCTCTTTTCCTTTTAGGAACACCGCTTTAGCGTAGGAAGAAGAGAAAGTGTTAAGCCTTCTGCTTATAAGAAGAAGCATAACTTCAAGGTGAAATACTGTTATTGTACTCTATTTAATGAGCAAATTATGTTTAACTATCGACTTTCCTGCTCATTCCCTTGGAGAAAAGTGCAAACTGTTTTTGTTAGAGATCACTAGTATCCCAAGCAGTGGCAGTTGTTTTGATTTCTGTGTGCCATTGATCACCATTCTGTTCTGCATGTTTGACCCTCTATGCTGTGCTAGAGTTTCTAGCATTTGTATAACTTACAATACTTGAATACTAACTTTGTTACAGTGCAATACACGTACATGTACTGTATATGAAGCTCAGGCCAGGCTTCACCAGTCAATTTGGCATACATTGCTAAGTACATGTAGCTCCCATGAGTTCTTGGTTTTGATCTTGAATTGTTGTGCCCAAAATGCACTTTTCCTTTTAGAACTATGTTATCAAGCATGTCAGCATTTTGACTGCATTTTTGAAATGCTTGTATTAAGTCTGACATGTCTCTTGGGTGGAAATATGGGCAATTTCTTCATCACTTGTGAAGGATGCAAAGCCAGTCGCGAAATTTTCTTCTTCTTGCCAATTTCAAGTCAGCTCCTTTTGAGGCATATTTCTTCACAAAAGCTTACCATTTAGAGGCCAAAACTTCAGTGAGTGGAAAAGCTGAATGTTTGTTTGTTATAGGTGAAGAAAAAATGTACTATGTTTTTTGGAGTGACCTCCTTTAACCCAAAGGTGTGCTTTGATTGACAGGTTTACACATTCAAAGGACCTCATTGGTGTGACTTTTGTCGTAACTTTTTATGGGGGTTAATTATGCAAGGAGTAAAATGTCAAGGTAAGGTCTAAGGCTGGTTTAAACCTTGTCTGTGCTATTAATAATGTGCATTAAAAGCAGAACTGTCTGCCCAAAGGCCTACCAAGTGGAGTACCAATCTCATAGGAACCCATGAATTGCTTTTCTCATGGTCATTTTGGCTAGCAGTATTGCTTGCAGGCATCCATGCATACCTGACGATGTGACAAGTATGCATGACATTGACATCCACATTATGGTGTATTGACACCTATCAAAATAGGGTGTCTGCTGACTAACATCACATGACCACATCGTAGACACAGGTTAAGAGCCCATCAAGGTTGTGGGATGTTTTAAGTTGGTGGCCTCTTGGGTACTGGTTTCCAATTGGAGGTTACCTTGTTGTAATCAGGAGGTCCACTTTTAGGCTTGGTTAAATCTATATGTTATTTATTTACTTGTATTTGTCTTCAGTTAGTTGTACAAATTTGGTGCTACATTAGAACATCAAACAGTTCCTGATGTTGATACACTTACAGTTTTGTAACTGACAACTCCTGTTGTAACTGCATGTGTTTTCAGTTGAAATCTCTGTTGTCAACCATTTTATGTTCTCCTTGATTCACATTAGATTGCGGATTTAATGCACATAAACAATGCAGTGCGGTCGTTGAAGATAATTGCCAACCAGACAAGAAATATGTCAGAAGAGGTATGAGTTTGTTTTATAAGTACCATTGTAGTGGAGGACAAGTGTCGGGTGTTGTGAGGCAAAACCCACTACCGGTAACTCCCTAGGGAAACAAAAACACATGTAGACAGGCTGTGCTTGAAACTGCAGTAAATTTGTGTGCCAGCCAGTGTCAAGTAAATAGTTTTTTCATAGTTTGCTCTATTTTTTAGTCGGAAGATATAACAAGTTGAATGAGTTCTCCAAGGAAAAGCTGAAACATATTAAACTCACTTGGGGACACAAAACTCACTGTTTACCTTAGGGTCGGTCATTAAGTGTTTTTTAAGAATGCCTTAGATGCAATAATTGGAAACAGTCAAATAAAGGTTAAAGGTTGTGTGTGTTGGTCTTTCATGTGTTAATTGCATTTATGCATTGCAGTGTTTGGTGTTGACTTGACTACACTTGTGAAACTCCACAACACCAAGAGGCCTTTTGTTGTAGAAGCTTGTATCAGGGAGGTCGAGAGGCGAGGTAACTTCACTTTTAACAAAATTGACATAATATTCTAGGTGTTGGATAATGAGACATAACTTAATTATACATTTCATTTGGGAAGGTTAACATTGGTGAATTTTACAATCACTGAGAATATAGCTATGCTGCAGTAATCTCATAAAAAGATGTCAGATGTCTGGCAACATGAAAGGAGCTCAACTACAAGTATAAAATATTTAAAATTATAATCATTATAATTAATACCTTTCTTTAACCTATCAGAGCTCCTCATTTGTATTGATCACACAGTAGTCTCTTTATAAAACAAAGATCAGCAGTATTAATATTTCAGATGCTAGTCTTTGACAGTAATTATCAGGGAAGGGCTTTGACAAAATAGAACCACGTGGAGAATTTAAACTCCAAAAGGGCTTATATTTAAATCAAGTTTTCGAATTTAAGGAAACCAGTTTTCAGGGTTTTTTTTCTAATTTACTAGACGTCTATTGTGGAGGTAAAACTGTATAAAAACATTAAATACACTTTAATGGAAAGGGTGGTGTTAATGTGACTAATCCACATTTTCTTTCTTTACAGGGTTAGATTGTGAGGGAATCTATAGAATATCAGGTTTTGCTGATGATGTTGAAGCACTTAAAAATTCTTTTGACAAAGGTAAAGCACCTGTGTTCAAATTCATTTAGCTTTATCAGCTGACTGCTATTTAGAATTTCAATCAAATGATTTTTGGTTTGTCTTTTCTACATACCTTTGAAATAATAAGTAAAAATTCCAGTCCACTTTCTAGAAAAGAGTCAACCTTGCAGGGTGTACTAAAATTTTCGGACATATCCTACCAGGAATTAGCATGTCCAGAATCTTGATTGTCATGAATGGTTCACTTTTCTGAAATTCAAGAATTTCTGGAATTTTGGAAATTTCCACAGGAAATTGCTATTCCATTTGTCCATTTTTAAAAGAAAGCTAGTGCCCTTTAATGAGCCAGGATACATTGACCTGCATCACAATAAGTAGAGTATAGAAAGGGTTACCGGTATTCATGGCATTGTTTGGCTACAATTATTACAGTACCCGAGTCTACAATAGAGAGAAGCTTCTGCAAATCACTGAAGCAGCTCATCACTTTGTCAATAAATGTTGTTCTTCTTTTTCTAGATGGGGAGACTGTTAATTTGTCTGTATATGAGGACATCAACATCATTTCTGGAACTCTGAAACAGTATTTTCGCATGCTTCCAATCCCTGTTATCACCTTTGAGTTATACAACAAATTTATAGATGCAGCAAGTAAGTTGACTGTAGCATTTTATAACACAACTGAGATACTGTACATGCACTTGGATTGGTAAATAGAGTTGCCAAACCTATGTTCTATGGTAACATTAAACACACGGTTCACGATATGGCAGCTCTATGAGAGAACTACAGAACTTGGAGCACAAGCGATAACAAATCTAATTAACAGTTTTATCTTTCACTGGCTGACATAGCAATAACCCAAATATCATTCATTCAATATGTACATAAAAATTCCCAAGGAAGGAAAAACAAGACCGGAAGTTGGTCACCATATAATGCTGTAATGCCATATAAAAAGCAGAAAAAAAGTATTTACAATGAGTTAAGAGATGGTGGAAGATCATCTTTCCGAAATCTAAAACGTTTGGTCGACCTGTACTATCTTGGTAAGATTAATTTCTAGGTTGATCAATCATTCTATGATCTTAAATCCAGAGGTGGCTGACAGAATGGGAAAGGTTGAAGCACTATCAGCTGCACTACACGATCTTCCCGCTTCACATTATGAAACCCTCAGGTATCTCATGGGGCACTTATATAGGTATGTTCAATGCTATGGTGGGTGCACTTAAAGACTTGTTTATAGATACATGTAAGTGTTCTTCATCATCTTAGTGAGTAGAGGATGCTTTGAAAACCATATTCACAGGGGTCATTTTCAACTCTTATCATCCTTTTTGCCCAAGATATGATTTTACATGTACATCTAAAACTGGCAAGTTGTAATATAACCCTTTCAACCTGGTTGGTAAGGTCAAGTCTGTACATGAGCCAAGTAGCCCATCAGGCCATAGCTTATTCCGGTTTATGTAGCCTGAAGTGACTAGGAGGTTTTCTTCTCCCTCCTGCAAGGCCGTCATTAGGTTTTGAGACACCTGTAACCTTCTTCTCCACACCCATAGCAAACTTGTTACATTTTGGGTGAATTCTATCAACAACAGGGCATTTCACCCTTAGCATCAAAGGAAAATGAAGCATACTCAGCATGGTTGTGGCCCTCAATGACAGCCCTGCCCTGGATTATTTGCTAGTCTATCGCAGGGTTACCCACAGCATTAAATTCACAGGTACCCCAGTTGTACACCTGAGTGGAGAGGGGCACTGTGAACACAACACGATGTCCAGGGCACGCCTTGAACCAGGCCCGTTTCATCAAGTGTCAAATGCACAAACCATAACTCCACCATGCTTCCATGACCTCATTAAATCCTGTTTAATGTATATTTGGTCACTCAGTTGATTACCTTTCTAAGCAAAAATTAAAATGTTCAAATTTATGTTTGCCGGCACTACTAATAATGATTATATTTTTCTCTCTTCACTTCCTACAGAGTGGCCAAAAAGAAAAAGGAGAACATGATGAATGAAGAAAATCTGTCCATTGTCTTTGGACCAACTCTTATGAGAGCACCAGAATCTGATTCTATAGATATACTGAATGACATGAAGTGTCAGAGACTAGTCATAGAAAGCCTTATTACATTTCAAGACGTTCTGTTTGAAAGTTGATGATAACAAGCAGACAAAAGAGCTGTGTATGGTTCACAAATGTAATGAGCCACAAATTTACTAGGTGATTGGACATAACTTGTGTAAGATTTCTAAGATGTTATTGGTTCTGTTGTATGTTAGATTATGCTGGAATAGTATGGAAAAATGACAAAGCATGGTGCAGCAGTGTCCCACATTTTGAAAAAATTAATATTGTGATGTAAATGCTAGACTGTTGTGTCGAAGGTGCCAAACTGATATTTGCCAAGTTGGTAGTTTTGGACATGCAGATGTTACATGGCTTGAAAATACATCAAGTTTAGATAAGTAAATAACAATTTTGTTAACGCTTAAAAATACCCTAGTCCCAGAGCATTTTAGTTATGGCTCTCTCATGGTACCAAAAGTCCACTCCTTGCTATAAACTCAGCTCAGCAATTTACCAATTTATACAGTCACTGGCAATGTGTTATTATACACAGGCAGACTTGTACGTATATAAAACTGTAGTGACATTCTCCTTTGTGCCATAGGCTTCCTCTCAATTAGCACCCATCGCAAGTCATAGCAAAAGTATTATTAATTAAAAGTAGGCATCACATGTACTTTACACAGCAAAGAAGCTAAAAATGAATGCCAGAAAAAAAATCTTGACTTAGTAAATACAGATTTATCTTCACTACAAACCCTTTTTTGTGATTGAAATCTTAACTTATTTAAGGCAAATTGTTGTAGAGTTCTAACAAATTTTGCAGTTGAAAAGTTGCACTAAACCACCAAACTCCCCCCCCCCCAAAAAAAAAAAAAAAATTAATAACAGGTAGTTGAAGTTCGTAACAACAAAAGGTTTAAGAACGTTTATCCATTTCTCAACTGATTTAATTATAGTAAACTGGTTTAGCTCGACACTGATACAATTTTATTACATACTGCATGACAGTACTGTAAATCAGAAAATTATTAGTGGGTTTTTTGACAAAGTTCTGCTGGTGTAGCCAACATCTCAACCTTGAGACTGCGAATTGCTGGGAAATTTGTATTTTATTTTGTTTTATTTTATTTTATTAATAGTAATGGTATTGTGCAGTTTTTTGTTGACAGCACATTTGCGTTCTTTCAGAGTTATCCTTGTTCCGTTTTTGCCAGCCAGACAGCTCACACTGAAAAAAAATATATATTGTTGTGTACAAACACTTGAGATACTATTCAAAAGAATACTTTACAAACTCTGAAAGATACTTTCAATTTTTCTATAAATTCAAATTTTCAAAAAATAGAATTGATATATTTAACCTAATGAGTTCTTTTGAAATATGTTTTGTTAAAATGAAGTAAACATTAAAATTTATAAGAATGTACAAAATGCATGTTCAATGTTTTTCTTTGAATTTTTTTGGAACTGTTGTATTTTAGTTACAATCTGTAACTTGATATTTTTCAAGAAAATATTAATGGTAGAAATAAAGTATATAATTATGCTTTTGTTAGGATGAATAATAGTGATAATAAATCAGATATAAGAAAATACATTGTATGGTCCTATTTGATGTGTCCCCTGCAAGTACCTATCTTGTCTCACACTTGGCAAAGACAAATGTTGTGTGTCACACAACACTTCATTCTACATACAGGAATGTCTAAATTCACCTTGACTTCGACCTCGGTTTAGAAATGTTAAGAGATGGGTGTGGCCATGAATCCAGGAATGTTATTTTTCCTTTCATGGTTAGGTCTTGTGCATGAGTTTCTTACTATTCCTTTTGATGAAAAGACTCACTTTACTATCCCTCAATGCAATTTTGTGCCCATGAACAAGACATGAATTTCCCTTTCCCATGCACTTTTTCGTGTGTTTTTCCCACCCCTCTTTCCTTTTCATGAATTTATGCATTATCCACTCCTAAATTAGCTTTCGGGCTCTTTGCGTGGCAAGAAGGCAGATGCCCGTTGGGCTAGTCATGCACAATTTTTCTCCCTCATGAGGTGAGAGATTTTATGATAATACCAAAGGGCGTCTGCTTGTTAGGAGGCTCTCCCAAACTGGATAACTTATTAAAACAACATGTTAAGGACAAAAGGCAAAGTTTTCAGGTTGGTGGTTATCTTTTCATTATCTTCTGCCTTTCTAAGCTAGAAAGTGGATTGTTGTATCTTATGTCACAAAAGCTGTCAATGCTTTCCTCAAAATGGAGTATGTCTTAGATCACTCCCTCAGCTCATCACTGTTTCCCAAAATAGGAAAAATTTAATTACCTTCCTCCCCATATAGTATGTGTACAGCCTCCCCCTCCCCCCCAAAAAAAAAGAAAAAAAAGGAAGAAACAGGAAGAAAACTGTTACTATTCCATTTGTCTAGGGCCCTCAAGCCCAGAAGCTCTTATGCTGCATATCTTAACCCTTTCTACCAAGACAGCTACTTTAATTCCTAGTAAAGATACAATGGACAGAATGATCACCATTATAACAAACATTTATTTCAAATCATCTCTTTAGTTATGAATTATCTTTCCATCAAGAACACAGGGCTTTGAACACAAGGCTCAATACTAAAAAAAAAACCTCTGACACTAAAGATATTTTAATGGTTGAAAACTGTTGCCCTAATGGAAAAAATAGGTGTCACAAACAGTCTCACTCTAACTACATCATTATCAGTTACAAAACTCAAGAGATCTCAGCTAGGTGTCACCAAATACAGTGGACACATGACGGCATTCATCCCAATCATCTCGTAACAATACATATTTACAAATAATGCAGTGTTTACAAAATGTATTTTATATACATAATAAATAAACTTGTGAGCAGACATGGTTTGTTTTGATTGTTTAAGAGTGCACTTTTTGGAAAATTTATTATAATTAAGACTGGCTCTGCAACAGTACTACAATCACAACAGTGCATTGACTGCTGCTTCCTTAGTTTCTCTCATTATTTGATTTTAGGACAGTACAAGGGTTGTGTTATTTTGCACTCAGAACTCCCGAGTCGCCAGATTTGCAAGTATTAACACATCCATGATACACTGTTTGAAGTCTGTTAAGAGTGACAGTTGTGTTTGTCACTTCTTTTTTGCTTGAGCTTCAGCCTCGAGCTTATCTTGTAGTGCTGTGACACCAATACCAGCCAGTATCGAACCCACAACACAACTCTGTGCGATTACTCGTAATCTCATAAGATATCTGCTAGTAGTCATGGCGGGTCCTCTGTATCTGTAAGCAATCGCACCCCAGACACATGCAGCGACAGTTCCTGCAATACCTGCAATAAATTAAGGCAAAGATATTTTAGTTTACTTGGGTTAACAAATGGACTAGCAGATGTACTGATCATGGAACTCGGTTCGAAAATCGGTGAACCCATTCAACACAGATCATTTTAATCAACAAATAATATGTGACACATGTTAGTGAATTACAATTTTTATACTACAGACTAAGAAATTTCTGAAATGTGATTGGCTAAGACCAGTAGTATTTAAGCCAAATTTGAAATACTTACATGCAAAAATTACAGCCAGTCACGTGTTGTTGTAAAGCCAATCAAGTGCGCGTGACTAAATAAAAATATGTGTTCGTGTGTTGTATGAAATGCGAAATTTCTTTGCCTTGTAGTATAAACAAAAAAT
>Ga0126337_10000651_pt1:7500-18511 | contig 18511 bp, 10 predicted proteins | sample DipCmetagenome_FD_92527 | JGI IMG/M metagenome (GOLD analysis project Ga0126337, IMG submission 92527) | Coral microbial communities from La Bocana,Puerto Morelos, Mexico - Diploria C A metagenome | ecosystem: Host-associated > Invertebrates > Cnidaria > Coral | place: La... | reverse complement strand
TGCGTTAGTTCGGTCACCAGATTTAAATATTGGAACCACCTTTCCCATTTTCCATATGGATGGGAAAACTGCTGATGAAAGTGATTTATTGAACAAAAAGGTAAGACATGGTGTGATGACATCTGCAGAGTCTTTTAGAAGTCGAGAACTGATCTTGTCTAGTCCAATTGCTTTCTTAGTTTTTAGCGAGCCGAGGTATTTTCTGACAGTGTTCTTTTATGTCAGAAAATCTGAAGACAGATGATGGCATAGTTTCACAAGAGGAAATCCACCTGAGAGAGTTGCACTGATCTTTTAACTTGTTGGCTAGTTTCGTCCCAATGGATGTGAAGTAATTATTAAGGATATTCGTCACTAGTTGAGGGTGGTTGTATAAGACTTCGTCAGATGAGATAGACGTGGGTACACTTCCAGATTTGTTATCTCGAGAGGTTATTTCATTCAAGGTTTTCCAGAGACCAGCACTATTTCCTTTGTTGTTGTTAATACATTCTTGATAGTAGTTGGACTTTTGGCTTTTTTCACGGCTTCATTTGCCTTACACCTGAGTTTGCGGTATGTGGACCAATAAGCAGGGGATTTGGACTTCAATGCTTTCTTGTGAAAATGATCACGTTCTTGCATCAGTTTAAAGAGTTCAGGAGTCATCCATGGGGTCTTATTGCCTTTGACTCTTTGCCTTTTTATTGGAGCATGTTGGTCGGCAATACTAGAGTAGATTGTACACCATGTATTAACAGCTTCGTTGACATCGTCGGCGCGGTAAATAGGAGACCAGTCAGTTGTTCTAAGGTCATGGAGGAAGAGTTCTTTATCGTAGTGTTTATATGAGTGGTATTCAATAATTCGCGGAGCGACCTTTGCAACACCTGCTTTAATGGTGCAATACACCAAGGAATGATCACTCAGAGGTAAGTGAATCACACCTTTATTAACGACACGATGACTGTTGTCAATCAGTGATGCATTGTTAACAGATACTCTTGTGGGACATTCGACGAGTTGATCCAAATTATGCAAATTTGCGAAGTTTTGTAATTTTGATTTCAAGAATAGATTTGCCTTTTGTTTGTTTCCGTAATCGACATTCAAATCCCCCAAAATGATAAGTTCGATGTCATTCGAAAGTTTTGATAACACAGCATTCAAGTTATCAATAAAAACTGAGAAGAACTGGCCCTTCTGACACCATGTTAAGTTTTGGGTTGCGTCACGTCAACTCGCACCAGACCAAATTCTCATGCCTGGATGAAAAATGTGAGCTATAACAGTTTGAATTGAAACACTTTCCTAAAAGATGTAAACTTACACCAATTCGAGAAATGAAAACTCCATGTAATTGAAAAAGTAAATGAGTGCTGGATGGCACTTGCCTGAAATCTCCGATTTCTATAATTTCTGACAAGAAAAACATTGGGAACGAGGTCATGTTTAGCAAAACACTTCCTCAGACTGGGTTGTTTCTGGTTCCGCTACTGTATGCAAATTTGGTCATAGAATAAAGCCCTGTAAAATCTGGCGGGAAACTCACTCAGCGTGCTAACTTCAGAGTGTTCGCACATGTGACTTCGCTCGCCAAGTTTTTACAGTTTGATAGTAGATAAATCAAAGTTCAGTCAAAGTAAGTTTGTTTTTAGCAATATGGCCAGGCAACAGTATTTTGATAACCTTCAGAGGAAGCTGGCAACAGAAGCTATGTGGGGTTAGACAACACTGTAGTCACAGCGCCTCAATTTTGTTGTCCCTTCATGTTTTTTTGTCTATTTTTTCCGTTTTTCAATTATTCAGTGTATGTTTGTTATTCTATTAGTTTTACCAGTTATTGTTCGGTTAAGTAACATATCAATTTTCATGTACATTTTTTCATCCGTTGTCTCTATTGTTTGGAATAGCTTCTTGTGCCGTTTGTTTTCTAGTTGCCATTGTCATTATGTTTTAGTCGTCGTAGATCACACAAATCTTGTAAGTTTCGTTATTTTTCCATCATTTTTGCTTGCTTTATTTGTAATTCGTTTTGGCTTCCTAGCTGCTATATTTAGTTGTTTATGTGCGTTATGTTTTCAGCGAATTGCTAGTAAATGTGCGAATAACTTAGACGAAGTTAAGTTAAGGCAGAACTTTACGAATGGCGTTCAGGTAATGTAAAACTACTCCAGCTTAGGTCTGTTTCAAATGGCACACCCTACCCTCCCTTATTCTACAAGAATGTTTTTCTGATAATTTACTGTGTCATACAAAATTGCTGATATTTATGGTATAATGCTAGATTTAAAAGTGAGCATTGAATCATTTTCTTTAGAACTTCAGAATTGTTCGGAAAGCCTTCAGACATCTTCGGAAGTCTTCAGAAAACTTCGGATATATTCGTGTTGTCTTTGGAAATCCTGGTACTCTCCGGTTAAAAATCTCACACCTTTGACTCAGAAAAAGTTGGCAGGTATAAACACATCACACAAGAGGTTAACAGCTACAAAAGCTAACTGCTGAGTAACCTAGCCTTCTAAGCACATGGGCTAAAATAAATGACTGAGATCACATGACCTATTGTTACAAAATAGATTGTTAGAAGCTCCCTGAGAGAACAGCAAGTAAACAATCTGCTGCAAACTAACATGCAGCAAACTGACATTCTTTCAGAAAAAAAAATAATGAAGTATTTCACTTTCACTTCAAAACAGTTTTTTTTTATTAAACCTAACAACCCTTACTTTATGTTCTTCTTTATTGTTCACGCCATGAACACCCCTTGTGAGGTTTGGTGGCCTCATGATCAGTGCACTCGTCTCCAGATTGAGCAGTTTGGGTTTGTGTCCTGGACAGCGACATTGTGTTCTTGGGCAAGATACTTTACCCTCACAGTCCCTCTTTCCACCCAGGTGTATAAATGGGTACCAGCCATATTTACAAATCACAAAAATGTATTTTAGTGCCAAACATTTTAAAAGCAAATTTGTTTAACAGAAGGGTGTGTTTACAAAATTTATTGGTGAAATAGTACATGTGAAATGGTACAAAATGTGTAGATTTCATGTCACACGTGAGATTTTCTTGGACCCCTCTTGGCTTCTGTTAAGGTGGGGATGGATTATGGATAATTGGTGTTTGATGATTGTGTGATCAAATTGCTACTTAATGAGTTCATTGCTTAATTGTTTGCTACAGTTGACTCTTGCGAACTGGCAATTAAAGAATGTGCTGTCATATGTCCTTGAGGAATGCAGCCCAACAAGTTGTTTGCTATGCTGTTAGAGGCAATATTTGGTCTAAGATGGATTCTATTTCTTCGTAGTTGGGCACCAATTCTGTAAGATATGAAGGAGGTGTCTCCCCCTGATCTGTGACTTTAGCAGGATTCCATGTCTTTCTCATGGGGTGTGTAGGGAGTTCTTTGGTTTGCCTATTGTAATAGTAGCATTGATTGTCTTGTCTCACTTTCAACCAATTTCTAACTTCTTTTTGGTTCTTTGATGGCTGGATCTTACCAGGTGTGGATTTGGAAGCTTATCCATTCAGTAATTAGCCGATAATGGCATATTAGAACTCAGTGGGCATTGGTCGTAGAGCCAACAGGGCTGTGTCTATGTCTTCTTAAGTTCACTGCATATTAAGATCATGCGGGTAATAGGGAGATGACCTTAAAATTTCAAAACCATATGGGCTTGCCAGTTGTTGGAACACACCAGATGTAAACCAAGTTCCATTGTCGCATTGAAGAGATTTAGGGATTTTCATCTCATTAACAACGGCTCCGGCTGTGAGGTTGTGAAGCTCCTTGACAAATGGGAACTCTGAGTAGTAGTCAACAACTATGAGGAACACGACTGTTGTATATAGAATAGGTCTGCACTCACTGTTTGACACGGTCTTCAAGGGATCTCTGATGGTGTCATAGGCTCTTTTTGTTGGGAATTTTCGATACATGTATTTCTGACAAATGCAACATGAGTATACAAGATTTTCTATTTCTTTGTATATTCTTGGCTAGTAAACACAGGATCTGGCTTCTACAGTGTAGCTTGCATTTTCCTGTACTGAAGTGCCCTCTGTGAATTTGCTGCAAGATGTTGCATTTCAATGATTCAAGGAATATAACACAGATTCCAAGAAGTATCAGCCCATCTTCTACTGATATGTCATCTCATAGGGGCCAGTGTGGTTTTAGTGCCGGAACAATTTTCCTCACACTATTGGGCCAACCTTGTATAACCAGATCAGTTTAATCTTTTGCAGTTTTTTTTTTTTTATGACTCTTCCATTTTAGCTGGGGTGATTCTGATTAGGTGGTGAACTTTCTCATTCATGTCTGATACTTTAAATTCATCCAAGGGCAAAAGGTGTGACATGTGTTGGCTGTAACCATTTCTTTTCCTGGAAGATATTTAAGAACACAGTCATAGCATTTAGATACAACGATACAACAGCATTATTTGAAAACATGGAGGTGCTTGCATCAAGTACTTTTTATGGATCTGTTCTAGGGGTGGTGATCTGTTTTAACCACAAACAGTCTTCCATGAAGGTATGAATGGAACTTCCTGTTTAATATTGGTGTATCTGGTCACTGCAGGGGTATTAATTAATGTGCTTTTGATGCAAAAGCTGTTGGCTTGTTGTTTTGGAACAGAGCTGCACATAAGCCTCTAATTGATGCCTCAACGTGAAGGACAACTTGTTCCTTTCTGTCATAGTACCCCAGGGTCGTAGTAGTACATATTAATCACTTCACCTTCTCAAAGGCTTTTGAATGTGATGGATTCCTTGTAAAGTCAACGTTCTCTTTTAAGACATTTCTTAAGAGGTTAGCATAGTCAGCTAAATTAGGACTGAATGAGATAATGTAGATTGCCATCCCCAAAAAGATGTGAAGCTCATTTTTGTCTTTGGGTGGTTATAAATGTTCTATGGCTCTGACTTTATCTGGGCTTGAAAGAAATTGCACTCCTTTGTTTTGACCATGCATTTCTTGTCATTGGTACATTCCATATTTTCAAGCTGGTGTAAGTCATGCTCTTTGTCATTCTATCCATAGACTGTGACATCATCTGCAATGCCAGTGGCTCCCTTGCTGTTATGGTTCATTACGTCATACTATAATTATTTAGTGCCCGGATGTGAGCCCGCAGTGTTGTACACGTGCTAATACAGTTTTGAGTTCCGCCATCTTGTGTGTTGTTGTTGTTGCACTTCTCATCCGAAAACATAACACTTGCAATCATGATACTTCTTGTCAATCTTAAATTGGAAGATATCTTGATTCATTTGTAGGCCAAACGGTATACTGAGGAGCTGCATGACTTTGGGGCTGCCATATGCTGAAAGGATGGCTTCAGTGCTTCTGTTTGGGGTTTCATCATCAAACCTCTCTGGGCGATTATGCAAAGTGGCCTGGTAGGCAAAGAATTGCTCAGTGCACCTGTGTCTACCTTGAACTGGAGATTAATTTTCCACTTATTTTTGACTGAGTTATATCAAGTGTTGCAAAGGCTTTGTGTCATGTATCAATCAATCAAAATCTGTCCATCACTATATTTGGAACTTCTCATAAGCAATGCAACCACTTTTTTGCCAGTTTGAAATTTTCGTTTGTTTTTAACTTCCCATAAGCAACCACTTTACAGATAATGGAGCAAAAATTGGATAATAAGGCATTGTAGTTGTAGTAGCACACCGTGATACTCTGTAGTAAATAAATTAATACCTTTGGAAAGCTTAAATATTTTTGTGGCTGCTTAAAGTTATTAAAGTTGTTAATATTTAACCAACTGCCTCGCTTAAGTGGAAGGAGGGTGCCTAGGATACCCAGGGGCTTCCACTGTGGCCAGCCAGCCCCTAGATAGAATACTTCCCCCATGGCTGGCAAATCCCCGCAACCCAGCCATGAGCCCCCATTCCAGGCACCCGTCACACTGATGAAACAGTAGAAGGGAGAAAAAATAAAGGATGGGGGGGGGGACGCTAAATGAACCGCTCCACTGCATGCTCGATGACAAACCCTCTGATTGGAGCAGTGTACAAAGCTACCACGTACCATGTGAGCCTGCACTTATGGGATTGACTGTAATTTTTGGTGCCAATTTTGATCAAAACCAATAGTGTATTTACTGTTAATGATTAATAGTATTTGTTCTTGTTTTGCTTTCTATATAAGTGAAATAAGGTTTGGGGAAAGAAAACTCTTTTTGGCACCTATTTTAGCTCCCTTTTATTAATAAACTTATAGATGAAGTGATATGCAGATAAAGCAGAATATTTTCACTGCATTTTTGTTGTTGTTGTTGTAGAAATAGGCATCTATATATAATAATTGCCTTTCATAATTGGAAAAAATATACATTTATTCGATGGACGAATAAATGTACAGAAATTTTTTGAAGTTGTATTTTTCATACAATTTGTTTTATATACATTATAATACATTGCTATGAAGCAGAAAAAATACCAATTTTTTTAATACCAGCAGTATTCTAGGATTTTATATGTCCAGAAGTAATGGTGGAACACATTCTGTGAATTAATGTTATATATAAATTATTATCAGATTCTGTTTAATTTTCACAATTTCTAAATTAAAGTGTTTATAATGTATATGTGTATGTGAGTAGCAAATTTGAATATCATTATTAACCTATAATTTAAAAATCTATGAATGCATCTTTAGGTCCCTCATAGGTTAACATTGATGCATATGGAAACAATCTATTTCTTACTTGTTTAAATATTCTTTTTGAAATATTCTTTTTGAAATATTCTTACACTGTAGGTGTCTTATTCCACAAAAACATGTGTCAATGCACCTTCCTGCAAACATTGGTAAGTCTTTTAGCTTTTAGGATTTTCAGGCCGACTTGTGAAATTCATAATTTTAACATTTTGCCTTTGGTTCAGAACCAAAACAAGCCCACTGCCAGTTTTATCAGTAGATGTCCCCTGACAACGTCACATTTTTAGTACTATTTTGCAGAATGCGAAATAGGAGTTTAGTGAGCGAGCGCGAATTCACTCGTTTGGTCGTTCTGTCGATGGGTCGTAAACTTTTGTTTGTATTTCCGCTGACCAATGCACAACTTGACTTGACGAAGAGAAAGATGTCGTCGAATGGTTCGGCAAACATAGTGAAGCAATGAGTAATGAGATAGTTACTGCTATGTCAAGAGCATGTGGTGCGAGCATTTTCTTATTTGAATTGTTTAAAAAAAAACCTAGAAAGCATTTGTTGTCCTAGTTATGAAATGAACGCGGGCTCCTGGCAAGCATGGGTTTTAATAACATGATGCATGCAATACATGAATATCGGGCAAAATAATAAATTATTATAAATGGAAAGCACTTAATATTAGCTTCATGGGGAAAAGAAAAAGAAAGAAAAAACACATTGGAGGGAAAAAAAATTTTAAAAAATTCGTGCGTTTGCAACCCCCGAGACTCAAACTCTCGCCCTTCATGCTTTCCAGCTTTCCAACACAGTATACCAACGTTAACACATAGGTTGGAGTAGAAATTCATTTCATGTAAAACCTACAAAAAAGTTCAGTGTTAAAATGGAATGGTTTGTTCCCTTTTTTACCAGTAATTGGCCCATAGATTGGTAGCAGAGGGAGATAAGCAGAATTTTTGGTTGCTCAGTGAAGTATATGTAGTGGAGAACAAACATGTCTTCACCAGAAGAGGTTTTTAATAGTTCCAAAGACTTACACAAGGTGACAAAGCTAGGAAATAACCTGAGGATTTGTAGTCTGGCTGCATAGCACCAAACTTTGTAGCATTGTGGGCATTCCAGTACTGATTAATTCCAAGCTCAATCTCCTTATTCCAGCTAGTTAGCATTGACTAGAACTTCCACTCATTAGGCCCCCCCCCCATAAAGTTCTTGTTCTTGTTCTTTCTTAATCCAGAGATTGCATATTAAGCAACTTAAAGGTTTCAATGGTGTTGCAGATTATGCAAATGATGTCCTTCCATCATCTGTGAACTTTTTGCACTGAATTCTGCTGACCAGTACCTAATAAAAGCTCTTGAGATCATTGTATTAGTTAACATTACAGGTGCATATATATGCTTTCACACTGCACTAAAAATGAACTAGATAGAATCTGAACATGAAAATTTTTTGCCAGGGACCAAACATTTTGGGCCTGTTCAAACTGACACAATTTAACACTTATGATATCAATGAAATGTTCTTTTTAAGGCTCTCCAAGCGAAATTTTATAAGGAGGTAAAGTTGCTTGAAGCTGTTATTGTAATTTCCACTTTGAAGTTTAATAAAGATAAACAAGAGGTGATGCTGCAGTTGAGGGTTGAGCTCCTGAAATGATATATTTCAGAAATCAAAGGAACAGTGTCATTAAGGCCACTGTAGCATTTGTCAAATTAACATTTTCCGAGAACACCACAGTCTTGCCGACAGGCATCTAAAGCTCTTGATAAAGCCAGAAAGTAATTTTTTTTACTGTGGAGTGCACTAAAAGAAAATCTTTATCTTTATCAATCTTGAGGACAAATTGAAGTCACATTACACAAGTAATAGTGAGGGAACATAAGTCTTGTTGGAAGAAGAATCTCACAAAGCTGTAGCAAGGAAAACTAGCTATAACTTCACAAATTAAATCCAATCACACTGAGCATTAACATTATTTTTCCCACAGACAACAATTTTTGTGTGTGTTGTTGCAGATACTGTTTAACACTTGTATTGTGAGCTCGCATCAGTAACCCTAAAGGTCATTTTGGGGCTCCTTTGGACCTCGAAAAAGATATTTTCTCGCCCTGAAATGCTGCTAAGATTGGAAAATTGCAAATCAGTGCATCATAGGCCACGTTTTCCAGGTATAAAATTGAAGTCAAAAATTTCATTTCATAGGCACGTTAAGCCCCTAAAATCACTGTATCAGCCAAGATTGCAGGCATGTATATCGTTTTACATAAAAATGGAAACTTGTTTTGTTTGCTTTCTGGGTATAGTTCATTTAATATTTCTATTACAATTCTAATCTTATACATGTATTAACAGTTGACTGAAAATAAGACCAAATGTTGGCTTTCAGTGCTAGAAATAACAGTACAGTGGGTCACCAAGATTGCCCTTATTCTAGAATTTCTCTCATTTGAAATTTTGTTTTCATATTGTTTCTTAATTTTTAGGTGATTACACAGACTTTTATTCATCCAAAAACCATGCAACAAATGTTGGCACAATGTTTAGAGGGAAGGACAATGCTCTCATGCCAAACTGGTAAGGATCAATGTGCCAAAGATACAATCATAGAACATAAGTTTGTTGGCTGGTAAAAAACACAGACCCCATCCGAAGCCGAATATCCCCCTTCTGGAACCCTTTTGTTGTGACCTTGTCATGCACATTTTATTGTGGTTTGTGCCAACTACAGTATTTCAAGTTTTGATTGGTTTTCTGCATTTCCGGTGACCTTGCAATTGACCAAGGTGATGACTCTGGTTTTGGTTTCATAACACTTGATTGAAAACCACTCTAAAACCTTTCAAACCACTTTTTACAAATAACATTTATCATCATCTTAATGTATTTTGCTGCAAGTAATAAATAAATATTCTGCTCATACATAGTTGTAACCACACTCTTGCATAAAAAATGGCAGGTTGCTTCCGTGAGTTGTCACGGATTAATTTATCTAAATTATGAAAATAAACTTGGTGATAGAATGATGAAACAATAATTATTGAACTCAGTTGTCGTAAAATATTGTGATTTGTAAGTGTCTCACAGATCAATTAATATTTGATTTATCCCTTGACTTTGGCAAATACTTGATCTGCTTACCACTGACAAATCACAATATTTTGCGCAGCCTTGTCCATTGATTGTTAATTAAAATTTTATGATTATAAAACTAAATTTGAAATACCAGTAGAATTAATTGGAGAAATTATTACAATTCTTTCCATCATTGAAAGATGATCAAAAGGTATTTATTAAGTCTGAGTTTGTTGATGACTGAAGTTTAACAGTTGACTTTTCTAATGTAAGCAATCAATGAAATGTTATACATTCAAATGCTATGCATTGATGAGACTGGAAGAAGACTACCAGATCTCTTGCCCAAACATTGGAGACTTTTAAAATTAATATCAACAACAGAGAGATGCTGCCAAACCTGTTTTTTGTGGTCGTTCTTTGAAATATCAAATTTTACTTAGGGTCCAACTGTTATAATTATAATTAATTATAAGTAATTAATTAATGTTAAAATAGAGTAGATGCCAATACATAGAGACAGCTGCCTACATTGTAGATTGAAGGTGACATTAATATAACCGTGGCAGGGTTCATTTACCAGTTGGTTACCATGGTAGAGCATCATCTGTCATAGTATCAGGTACTCCAGTGAGACGCCCTGTTGGACAGACCAGGCCTGATGACAGTAAGTACTAGTATTCGCACTTTATATTTCCTTCTATTTACATGTACTGTTGCTGGAAAGAAGACAACTTTGGGGAAATCGGTTCATCACGATAGTGAAGCTTTTTTGCCAAGATCACTTTTTTAGGGCCAGATAATGGAACATTGATTTTCTTTTAATAACATGACTGCGTAGTTTTAAGTATTCTACAAGTAATTTGACTTGTTTATCCAGGCAAGAAATTTTTTATGCAACTGCCCTAAAATGGCTACAGTATTTAGAGTAATTTATTGTACAAGACTAGTACAACAGCATAATCTTAGCATAACTGCATAGGATAATAAGAGAGAAGCTCAAATGTGCTGATTATAATATTAACTTATTTGCCTCCCCAGACATGGGTGTCCTATTTTAATTTGCATTAGAAAACAGTCCTAAGAAAATATGTTACTTGATTGGTTAAAAATTGTGTTTCCATAACTCAATAGAAACGCAGAACTAGCACAAGCTGTTGATGCAATGATGGCGCAAGCAAAGAGAATTTACCTTTTGATAATGAAAGTTAACAAGTTGTTTTTCTTGTTTTCACCATGGTGTTTTCTAAAAGAAATAGAAAACATGTTCTCCAGATTTCT
>Ga0126337_10000651_pt1:0-2500 | contig 18511 bp, 10 predicted proteins | sample DipCmetagenome_FD_92527 | JGI IMG/M metagenome (GOLD analysis project Ga0126337, IMG submission 92527) | Coral microbial communities from La Bocana,Puerto Morelos, Mexico - Diploria C A metagenome | ecosystem: Host-associated > Invertebrates > Cnidaria > Coral | place: La Bocana,Puerto... | reverse complement strand
TTACTCTCAAGCCGTGCTGGAAATTAGGAGTGATTATGGGAGAAGAGACTTGTGTTCTAAGTTCCCCCAATGTTTAGGACATCTCAGAACTGTAAAGCAGTTACTAACAGTAGCCTTACACACTGAGAAGGGGAGAGTCAATCCTGTTGCCCTTCTGTCTATTAAATGGATATGTCCAGGATATTTTATGTAAGGATATTTTTAGCGAGCAGACATACAGTAGTTTAATGTGTTCACGAAGACAGCAGTCTAATCTTAAATCACAAAAAGATGGTTGTTTTCAAGAAATGATAGAAAGCATGACAGTGTTGGTGGCTAAAGGTTATCATGTTATATGCAAATCAGTTCAAATCATAAACCTTGGAACAGTCCATATAAAAGAGATTAATTGTTTTTAAGAGTATTCGTAATTGTCAGCAGGTGGGTGATTTAATTATAGCCCTTGTCAAGTAAATATTAAATGCTGTATGATTCAAATCTTTAGCCAAGTCTAGCTGAGGAGTTAACAGACTTGGATTGGGGTCTCTTCACTGACAAATAAAAAAGGCAATTTAAAGAAGGAAACAACACCAGCAAAACATGAACCACTCTCAGCCTCCTTAGTCCACTGAGTTCACAAGGATTGAATTTAATCAAGTATAAGCTAATTAAAGGCACCAGTTAATGCTCTTTTGTGATTACATATTATATATATAACTTGTTGTATTGCTTTTGATCTGTCTATCCTCTAATGGTATTGTAACAGGCATTTTTCTGTGGACCTGGGAACAATCTTGGTGAACCTATTACTATAGATAAGGTAAACTATATTATATACATTGGCTACTTATTTATCCACTTTTTCAGTTTATTTATAAAAATTATTTTTAATGGCATCTGTGTTCAGCACTTTTCTGACAGTTATACTTTGAAGGATGAATACTACCACTGTTTAACAAGTGATGCTACAATAACAGTATCTTACAAATACAAGTTGTCATGCTTTCATATAACAGGTTACCATAGCAACAACAGAACCTGTAAAAAAGACCTTTAATTTTAGCTTTAGGCACTTATAACTCACAAACAACTCAGTGACCCCCTTGTCTATTATCAAATCGTAATCAGCATGACAAGATGCTGTAAATGGGTTTCAGAGCCAGCTTAACTTTAAGAAAAACTTTTAGGGAGCAATAGAATTTATTAATAGGTGAAATTTTTAAGTGATAAAAGGATAATGCTAACCACCCCTCCCCCAAGGGATTCCCTTGCACTTAAATTAGTTAGGGCTCCATTTTAAAATGTGTCTACTCTGAGTAGTGTTTTCAAATGTATGCATTCTCAACTAAAGTGATGAGCGTTCTTGACCATTTGCAGTGTGGATGGTAGGCAAAAACACATCAAAGAAGGTTGTGTTTTCAAATGAAGACACATTCATTAGTAGGAATGCGAAAACATTATATTCTATGCATACACTCCACCATTACAGGGAAATCATACACTGTATGTTCAACTTGATATAAATTGTCTGCTTATAACCTAACATCCGAGAAATATCTGACACTTGGCATGCCTCAAATTGCCAGGGTAAGCAGGCAAAGTGTTTATGTGGGAAAAGTTGTTGGAAAGTTGTTGAAAAAGTTTACTTACCCAGTGTAACTCTGGAAGGGTTGTCTCATATACCCAAAACCCAAGATAAATGGGGCCTAAATTTACTTTTATTAGTACTTGTAATAAATTGATTACGATAAAATTCAACACTATTATGCTTGCTGAGTATTGGACCAAGCAGCAAGTGTGTGTTGTCAGGAGCTGTGACTGATACATCAGAAAGAAGAGACAGTTTGTCATTGTTTACTACACAGGCACAGGACCACATTTTTGGAATGGTTGTCATGAATGACTGGAGTGGTAGGTGTTGTATTAGGCTTTTTTTTTTGCTGTAGTGATAACTTTCAAATGAGTAGTCTAATAATAAACACAGGAAGAAAAATGCACAATCATGTTATTACAATCATTATCTTCCTTGGGATGTGAGGTGAAATTTTATATCAAGGATAAATAAAGATCTATCTTACGTAAATTTTGCTTTGTGATTAGACGATCAATAATTCAAGGCTTTTGTGAGTTAGAAATAATAATAATTTGGGTAACAAAGTTTTCTCAAGAGTCCTCATGGGCCTCAAAGAGAATATGTAAGTACTGGTAAGTAAGTAATAAAGTTTTCTTGTACATTAGCGTAGTGGTATTCTGTCGTCAGAATGTGTCTGTTGCTAAATTAGTATTCATTTTGTAGTGTACAGAGGGTCCCCTATACTTTTTACGTGAAACGTGATTGGGGCAATTTATTTTTTCGTGAAACGTGATTTAAGCATTTATTTATTCGTGATCCGTGATTCTCATTTCGAGCATCTTTTCACGTGCCCGTGAACGCAACTTTTGATTTAAACGTGACCCGTAAATGATGACTTGAATTAAACGTGATTTGTGAATCACCTTGTTTTGCATGATTTAATTTTTG
>Ga0126337_10000650_pt1 | contig 18512 bp, 5 predicted proteins | sample DipCmetagenome_FD_92527 | JGI IMG/M metagenome (GOLD analysis project Ga0126337, IMG submission 92527) | Coral microbial communities from La Bocana,Puerto Morelos, Mexico - Diploria C A metagenome | ecosystem: Host-associated > Invertebrates > Cnidaria > Coral | place: La Bocana,Puerto Morelos... | reverse complement strand
GCCTCCTCGGGTTTTGGCCTCTGGGCCAAAACCCTTCGGGGGCAATAAAATGGAGTATTGCCTGGGCACCTGTTTTGATCTATTGCCAGCGCTGACTATTGTGGCAGTGTCCCAGGGTTCTAGTGTTTTGAATCAACGAAGGATAATGCAAAAACAGTAAAGATGAAGTGTAGAAATCGATTACTTGTCCAATTCGTGCTAAGTGACATATTTAGCCTTAACACTCTGTCTTCACACTTTCTTGTCTGTGGCTGTCACTCGTACCTCATTCCATGTATAGCTAGCAACTGGGACTATATCAGAAAAAGGTGTACTTGGTGTTTTGTTAGTGTACACATAATAAACTGTTGATCCAAATTTCAGTTGGCGAAAAAGTAGAACGGTAGTGCTTCGAATTCTTCCCGGCTTATTTCAGCAAACTTGAGATTTTAACTTAATGTAATATAACTGAAATAGAAGATTCAATACAGACCATATGAAGAAAAATTTTGATATAATTAGGGGTTATCTACAAATCAAGTTTAAGTGTTAAAAAGACCTCCGTTTGTACTTTCTGTTATAGTTTAGTTTATCCTTACTTACATTATAAACTTAAGAGAGAAAAATATCAAAAGAAGTCAACATAATATACAATACAACTACAATTCTGTATAAACGTTCGCTTAATATACTTATGTGTGTTGATTTGAGTACAGTGACCAACAGTAATCGAAATTTCACTAATACATGTATAGCTTCTTTTATGGCTGGTCATAGTAGTACGCTAAGACCGTCTTAAAACAACAAACGCTTCTAAAAGCGCAGGGTCTTCAAAGTCATTATTTCGAAAATAAGGACTGTGATCCTCCACGGACCAGGAAAGCCTTGACTTTAAATCGCATAAGGTCTGTTAGAAAATACTCAATTATTTTTAACCTCAAGACTACTATGAAAATGGTATAAGGATAAACTTAGGAATTAATAAGAGAACGTTAATTGTATAGCCCATGATCACTGATCTTCATCTTGGCTTTCATTGTTTATAACATTTATCTCATAAATGCTAGACTCAAACATAATTTCTCCCACAAGTATCAGTAAAACTGACGAAACGACGAGTTAACACAAAGAGACGACAAGTTGAAGAGTTTACACGACGAGGCGACGAGTGGAAAACACGACACGACGAGACGACAAAGCCGAGGCGAACAGATGACGAGTGAACTCAACGAGTTGAGAGGACGAAACGACGAGACGACAAGTTGACGTGATTAGAAGACGGGTTGAGACGACGATACGGGGAGTTGACACAATGAAATAACAAGTTGAAGTGACGAGATAACAAGTTGAAGTGACGAAATGATAAGATGAAGTTAAGAGAAGACGACGAGATGAACATATTTTGTTCACGATTTGACGTCATAAAAACCAGTCTTACTTCAACGCCTGCAAGAAATGTTATAACTCATTAAAAAAAGACGTTTGCTTATCTATGCATAAATGTGTTGTCAGAAGTATTTGTAGAGAGATTTTAATATAAAAGTATTCAGTAGAAAGACTTTCACTTTTCAGACTGTAACTATAGATTTTCAAGAGCGTCGGTAATTGAACGTTCCAAGCCAACATTTAATACTATAACAGCATTTTCCAAACTGAAGTTTAGTCTCAACATTTTATAGAAAACTGAGGCCCCGTCTTCGATTGGCTAATGCGCATTCTTTTTCGTCACGATGGCCTTTCGATGATGAGTTTTCTAAAGCCTCAGAAGCTTTGCGTCCACACTGCTATTTTCGTAGCGGACCTATTAAAAGATAAAGCGCTTTTGATAAACGAAGTTGTAGATTTACTGTGAAAAATTGTTTAAAATTTAGTAATAAACCACTTAGTCTCTATGGCTTTACCGGCGTAATAAACCAGGCGAGGCTGCTTATTGTCTGTGTTTTTTTTACAAATCATTTGTCATCTGAGCCTTCGTACAAAGTTTGGCGCAATTGAATGAAACTTTGTTATTTTATTTTAATAGTTCTGGACTTTTTGGACAGCGAACGTTAGTAATAAGGCGAAATAACACCCAAAACACCAATCGATCAAAATAATAATTTGATCGAAAATCGATTAAGTGATGTCTAAAAAATAACAAAATAGGACAATGACTTTTGGAATGTATATCGTTTATTTCCGGCCCTAGTTACATGATTTGCGCCCGAGCGTAACGAGGGTGCCAATGATGCCACAAGGGTCGTAAATAAGCAATATGATTGAGTCGCCGTGAAAAACTCGCGCGCTTTCGAATGGTTTTTTCAGTGACATCTGTTTGGTCGAGAACGATCGTACCAGCCCTTGTTGACCAATCAGCAACAGGTATGATGCGATATGATTTTCTGCCCGCCAAAATTCATTTTCGCCCGCTAGGCGCGCGTTTTTATAAGGACAGTTTGTAATTTGGCCTAGTATATTGATGGCAATATGTATTATTGGCAAGGAAATTCCTAAAAATCCCAAATGGGAGCCTTTGTAGCCCAAAAGGGCGGGCCCGGGTTGTTCAAAAGCTGGATAACGCTATCCACCGGACAAATCACCACTCAGTGGATAGCGTGGCTTGTTTTGTTAACACTTATCCACTGGATAGCGATTTCTTCGTTAAATAGCGTTATCCAGCGTTTGAACAACTGGGGCCTAATCAACATAAGAATCCCTGGAGATGCCCTTCAACGATATTAACCGTAATAAATTTCCAGGCAGGACCTTTGAGTACATCAAACACCTCAAAGGCTAACAAAATACAAGAAAAGGGCCCTTGAACTACTAGAAGTAATCATAGGTTATGAGTGCGTTCGTGTAACGGTGTTTAGGCAAGGTTGACATTCTGGTCTATTGGAAAGGTGTGGAGGTACATGCAAAGCTAATGAATTTGGGAAGGCCATATGAAATATGTTGTGTAGCACAATTGCCTATGTTTACTTTAGAAAAGGGTACTGTTAGATTAGCTTAGCTCTGGTTCGTAATTTGTTTTGTGGTAAGTTTGGCAGGGCATATGGTAAATTGTTGTATATACCTGAAAGATTTTATAAGGACAGAATTGGTTATTAATGGTAATTGTATATAGAAGAGCGGTTAAGACAGTTATCACAGTCTGGTCTCATGATATCCAGTCAGATAGACCTGAAAGAAAATTGACTAATCACAGCTTCCAAATTACAGTGTAAATGTCCAAAAAACCCGCACTTGAACGAAACAAATACCCGCACTCGAAAGATATGTACAGCACATGGTTTGGCGATGGTGTCATTCGTTTCGCCGCTGCTGCGGGCCGGCCAAATCGGTGTCACAACTACGGACGAAGGTCCACCGTCCCATGAAACTCAACCCAAGTCTGCAGTAGGACTGCGCTCTACGAATGCAATTAATCAGGAATGTAGAACTACAAAAGAGGAAATAAATTACTTTCTTTTATTCAAGCCAGTATTGTTAAGTAATAGGATGAGAATCTAGAAGGTACAGGTTGCATTGGTTGTACCATTGGGTATAAGATATGGGCGTAGGATAGTCTCACAGGTTGTAGCCCAGCTTATGATGAATTAGGCTACACATTGATAGATAAAGAAGTAATATGACTTTTTTTTATATACATGAAGATCTACATGAAAAGCTCAAAGCGTTTATGTCTACATACTGGCTATTTTCTTTTACCTTTAGAGCTGACTGCGATAATAAATAAATCACGTAAATAACGTAATCAATGGTAAATTTGAAATAACTCGGAAAGTTTTCGTGTTCTAGGGATTTCTTGTCTGAAAGAAAAATAAACTTAGCACCTCGATTATAAGTATATGGGAAACCGGCGTGAAATGCATTAAACCCCTCCCCCACCTCGGACAGGACGGTCAAGAGTCAAGAACGAGGAAGATGCTGTGGGGCACACGAGCCACGGACGAGTATTTCTATACTTTTTTTCGATTTTACCGAAACTGAACTTTTTGAATCTTGACAGGAAGGTCTCGGACTTTCGGACGCAGTTTGTGTTCCGTCCACACTACGCCGGAAAAAAAAAAATTGAAAACGAAACTTTATTTCTCCGGTTACCGTCCTACAGGCTGCAGTAGTCGAATATGGAGCTTTTCGAAAACGCTCTTCAACGGCGGAGAACTAATTTGAAAATACCGGCTAAGTTGCGTAGTCTTGTGGACAAAAAACCCTTTTGAAACGGAGTTTTTCAAAAACGGTGACATCGCGATAATCATGCGACTTCCCTGCCATGATGGTTGCGTTTCTTAATTTATCAGGTGTAGAGTAGACGAAACACATTTGATGCGTTTTAGAGTGAAAACACTGCTTTCGTGCGTTTTAGAGTGAAAACACTTCTTAAAACTCTCCGGAGTAGCGTGGTGTGGATGGGGCTTTATTTTACATCCAAACTCTAGTTTTCAAGCATAAAGCAATTATAAATATTATTACGCCTAGCTGGATGAGCTGTTTTCGCAATTTGTTAAAAACAAAATAGAGTTTTGAAATGCCACAGAGCGTTAATTAAAAGTATTCTTTATTCAGCGCAAAAAGCTGGAAGCGTCGAAAGATATAATTAAAGGCATCAAAGAGTTCAAATTCACGCTGCGTTCTTTGTGAAAAGATCAGGAAATTTCTCTTTCTATACCAAATGAGTATCAAATGAGTTTGATGCCCATTTTTTCCATCGCGTTTACATGGAAAGCTTAGCGGCTTATGACGAACAAAGCCTTTCACTCTATCTAAAGGCAAAACAATCGCCAACTAGAGTTTTTAATTTACGTCGACACAGTTAAACTCGGCCAACTGGTAAAATGGTTGGAGACTGAGTAATCGTCTCGACCAAACTTCAATTTCCCAGCATAAGACAACTTCGAAAATTACTACGGTAACCCCTGCAGGCCGGATGACTAACAAGTCCGTGGTTAATCGATTTGCCCAACAATAAACATCTCAAGCCCGGTATTATCAGCCCACCTGCTTGTCGATCTAACAGTTTGGCACAATGTCATAAAAATGCTGCCGTTGAATTTTTAGATGACGCTTTTCGATTTGAGTAGCGATCGATCGACTGGCCTTTATCACTTTGCGAATGAGAAATTATCCTATTCGGCGAGTGGCATTGCTGAGAAAATATCAATATACTGGACATTTCGTGGTAAGTTAGATTTAGAACACGAAAAAAAAAAACAATTTGAAGGTTCATTTAGGCTTCCGCAGCCTGTAGAGAGGAGTGTTAAGTTTGTGTTAGAGAACACGATAATCATATGACAACTGATCGATACGCGTGCTTGCCTAGCGAAGGCCTTAGCAAAGAATGAAATATTTGACTCAAGTAACTAAAATAAAGCAACGAGAGAAAAGAACTATTATAGCTAGAAAGGAAGGCAGGAGGCTACTCTCACTCTGTCAGGTTGTAGAATAATCAGAAAATCTCATGTGTTAAGTCCTTGCGTTTTGCTATTATAGGTTCAGGTAAAAATTGATTACGTGTGCTATGCTGAAAGCCATCAATCAATAGTGATTCAGCTAGTGTTGGTACAAACAATGCAATAGAACTCCCTTTTCTCTACAGTATAGGTGTTGCTCGTTGATTTATTCGAATACCTTGTTCACCTTACGAGGGAATTTCACGTTTAATTTCACGCGAAAAACCGATATCGCAGGTATCGCGAAGCGGGTGTGCGATGTCGGGTTTTCAAAAGTATTTTAACGCGGAATGCATGAGTCAGGTTATGAATTTTCCTTGAATGCAATAAGCATCTTTTTAAATGAAAAAAAACCCCGTTTCATTACGTCTGTCTGAACGTCTGTGCAACATCACGCAACGCCTTGCTTTCAGAAGTCGCAAGTCCACACTAAATACCTCGCTTAGGTAACCATTCGGGCGCGGGCGCCAGAATTCTCTGAGCTATGCGATTCTAAAACAAACCGATGGCTCTCTCATTCCCAAGAGTGCCATATTGCCCAAAATGCCATAATGTGCTCGATATTTTATCAATTGGTGTCAGACTGGACAGCAAAAAAATGCCTTAAACAGATATCTCTTTAGTTATAAGCCTACTCTCCTCTTACATGTATGTGAGAATTGATAAACTTCTTGTACAATTTTTGCAAGTTTTCCTCTTGCACTTTGAGGGTCTACCCCATCTATAAGAGAAAAATACATTATTATACAATTCTTTCTGAATGTTTTTTTTTATTTAGTGTAAGTTACAACTGCTGCTAGTATGATTTGTGGGTTCAACAAACAATACCTTTTAAATGGTAGCTATCCTGCGACAAAAAGAGCTAAATAAATAAAGGAGGCCCTCAATGTGCTGTTACCATAGCTTTGTGTGTAGAGATAAATAGACAGCCAGTATTGTTCAATTTTATTACCATATTATATTTTTTTTCCTTCATTTTATCGTTTCGTGCAACTAGATTAATCACTCTGTAGTGTCATCGAATCTTGGATTAAGTAGCTGAAAAAAGAAAGCTTTTGAGCTTTGACCTTCTTATTCCTAGCTTTGAAGCTTTGCCTCTTTTCAATTTATCGCGTATTTCTGTAAGCCGTATATTCTTAACTTGTGAAGAGCAATCTTTTCGTCGTGAACTAAGCAAGCTGTTTTAATCCTTTGCTTATAAAGATTACACAGAAACAGCTGGATAAAACAGTCAAGTAGGAAATTAAAATAGAAAGTAACGTACTAGACATGCGAAGTATATTTAATTCCTGATCAGAATGAAACCAAAATTTGCAAGAGTGTACGATCCTTAGTTCTGGTGTGCATTATGTTATGCGTAAAGCCAAACTAATGAGGAGGATTAAATACAATTTTCTTCTCATGAGTAATTATGACTTCGACCCTTGGGTAACATTCGAATCAGTGAAACTAATTTCGCTTTTGCTAATGTAGGATTAGAATATCAATCCTTCTATGTAGCAATCGTACAGTGTTATTGCCGCAGCTAAGCTACGTGAGTAGTCAGTCGAATCGGCGCACGGAATAACACTACAAGAAGAGGAAATCTTGAGATTTGCGGCGTAAACATAACAAACAAGAATGATATATTTACATTTGGAGGTGAGTTGTCATTACGTTGATTTTTTCAATTCGTTGATATCCCGCGAACCTTCCTACTGCGTATTGATATAAGCATAATGAAAACTCCGCCTCCGTCTCCATATGCCTTTCTGATTACAAATTATATGCTGTGTTTATATATTTTCGTATTCAGTATTTTACCGGTTTTTTTTTACGATTTTTCACGATTTCTACCTTCTTCATAGTTTCATAGTCTAAAATTCGACCATGGAACTTATATACAGCAAGGATGTGAGCTCCATAGACTTAAAGTAAGACTTCAGTTTCAAGATAAAACGAGAAAAAAAATCGCTATGAAAAATTAAAAGTTTATATCAGCTTATCGTAGGATACTCGTTATACTTGGCAAAAGATTCGATACTGACAAACCTTCGGCCTCAGAAATCGATGAAACCACACTGCATATTAATTAATGGGTGTGATTGAAAGTTGTGATTAGATGTTGAGAAAATTAATCTTGCTGAATATTATCATTATCACTAATAAAGATTTAGTAATTTCTGTTATTTAGTAACCATTCAGCCAAAGAAAGCCACGATCTTTTGTCACCAGTTCAAAGAGTATGGACCCAATAGCAGCATGGATTGCATAATGTCAAGTCCGTCAAATATCAGCGTTGATACGGATTCGTTAAAATATTTCTAAGCAACTGAACACTGTGCTTTATCACGGGCTTTGCAACCGACGATTGTGCCAATGCTTGGTAAGAATCGTTGCCTAAGAAAATACTCACTTCTTAGACTTCCAAGGTAAGACAACTAAAAAGAGATAAGCGAAATATTAATTTATTTATCGTAGATTAGATTCCGTTAAGTGTGTTTCTGTTTTCTTTTTAGCTTTTTAAAATTTATCTGGATACGCTTTGGCCGAGGATCAGAGTCCTGATACGATGAATGATTTATATCAAAATGCCCGGCGTGATCAATCGTTCAAATTGATGGTGATCGATGAAAGCAATAGCATTGTCATCGATTGATCACTGCATCCCGGGAATATGCCCGATTTGAGCCACGCACTGATGAACGCCGTTTGAAAACCTCCAACATTAGTGACATTTCGAATCAAAGTTTGCATTGGAAACCGCGGGTTTTCCACTCGTAGGTTTTTACGTAAGTGCCTTAGCCGCGGACATTCCGGCCTTATCCTGAATATCTGTTTATATCACGTTCTCAATGAGAAAACCAGTCTTTTTGGGTAATGTGTAAAAAGAGGACTTTTTGTTGCCATTTGAAAATCAAACACTGCTGTTGACTGAAAATTCAATACAACAGTCTTCAAGTGAAATTATTTTTTCATGTTTTCGTAGCTAAACCGACAGAGGTCACAAACGTCTGACGCAAAATGCCTAACTTGAAACTGCCGTTTGCGGTTTGCCAACCAACAAGGGTTTTTACCAACTGCCTTCATCATGCGAGTAGTCAAGGCACCTTTAATTTTTTTCTTTCTAGTTTTTCGGAAGATTTGAATTGTAGGTTCAAATCCGGGTATTTGAAGAAGCCATTATTTCTTGTCAAACGAAGCTCTAATAAATACACTTGTATAGTATTTCTTTAGAACAGCGAAGGCTGGAGCCTATAAAAACGTGATTGTTAAGATTGTCAACGAGCTGAGATTGCTCTTGTTTCTTGGACTTTCCTTTGGTTAAAAAAGACGACTGTCACAAATATGACGGGTTTTTTTTCAGTTAAAAAACGTAATTAAAATCCATGCTTTCAGGCCTCACGGAAACTGATCATTACCTTGCATTGTTACTACGGTGGGCACTGTTTAGTTCTTTGCACGCGTTCCGATAATTATGGTGTTAACTCGGCTTCTATTAACATTTTCATTTACATTTAACACAACTCTCAGTTTTAAGAAATGTTTGGGTAAACGTCTGTTATTTTGGCCAAATTTTGAGGCCAAACGCACTATTTTTTATCTAGATCATCAGTAAGCATCCCTTGAAAAATGGCTTATTGACCAGCGAGCGCCGAATAAAATGTTAATATTTCCATTTCATAGTTTTACTTATTTATTATTTATTTATGTTCCTCCACTTCATATTCAATTACGTTGACAATTTGAAGCAATAACAGTAGTTAGGAACGGAGAAGGGCAAGATATAGCTAGAGAAATAATATTCCATTGCATTAAGTTATATAGTCAAGTGCCTCATACTAGCCATTTTCGTCTCAGTCAGCTAGTTTTGATATCCCTGTCAAGATAGGTATTTATCGACGGAAACAACTCGCTTCTCACAAGTCGGTATCGCATAACAACATTTGAATTCAGGAATCTTTAGATTTAACCGCCAAGCTATGGGTAGGAGAAAAAATGTACTGCACGGTAATCGTGGTATTCAAGTACAAAAACAGCTCGAGCAGAGTTAAGGTGAGCAGACAAAGCAAATTTTAGTTTGGGCTTGTGCAATCTGTCTGAAATTTCACGTCGATTAAAAGGGTAATTTCAATGGATAATTTCAATGGCAATGGCAATTTAGTAAATTTTTCAGCAGTACTTTATAAGTTAAAATTCAAGAATAAGTAACAAATTCAGAGCAAGTTTTCATTTTTCTCTTGTGTACGGGAACTCGCAATGGCTTTAATTATCGCTTTCATGCCCAGGACAGCTGATCGCTAGAAAACGTTCATTTCTAAGAATGATTTAAAGCGGCACTTGTAAAGGATCTGCCAAGCCAAGTTTTCAATCAAGCTAAGCAATAATGAAAAAGCCAGCTACATGAATTTAGTAAGATTTTTCAGACTGTTGTTGGCCGACTAATCAATCATATTTAGCTTTGTATGGTATTCTTAGGCACAGCTTTTTTGGGAGTTTGCACATCAAATAGACGGCTGAAAAGTTCATTTAAATTCAATGAATAAGCTTCATGGATTCGATAACTTCTATTTAGAGCTATTTTCCGTATGAAGCTGTTTCCCCAGAAGTAAGTGTCGATCACACCGGCGTTCACGCATTCTTTTTAAAAAAGGTTATGGCGATATAAAGTGACTTTTCCACCGTTTTTAAACGAGTCTTACGTTGGCTTCAATTACTTATTGGAAAAGGTTTTCATTATTTGTTTGAAGAATGATTCGCACAGATGCTGAGTATGATATTGACCCTATTTTAACAAATTGTCAAGTTCTGTTTATCCTTCATGAAGCCACTTCCTATATTGTCGTTCAGACTCTGAGATGATGACACTTTGTGAAGCGAAACTTTCGTTTCCGAAGCAGAATAGCGACGCCGACTCGATTGCAACACAAGGTACATTAAATAAACGAGCGTAACGAAAATATATCAGTTGAAAGCGAAAAAATGTCATATTGGATGGTTAAACGAATGGGGAAAATTGTTATTACCAAAAGATTTACATCTTTATGCCACTGAGTTTTCGACAAGCTAAGATGTAAGCTTTGTAAAACCAATCCTGATTGCGGACGGTTGTGTTAAGCGCCTGTTTTTATAAGACTTCAGAAAAGATCATATAAATGCATTGGAAACTAAGAATTAGTAAGAATCTGTCAATCCAGTCGGCAAAGGTATTAGAATTTCGTAACAATTTGGCGTGAAATGTGAAAACGTGTTTATAGAAAACACTTAGCTTAGTAAGAATTCGTCAACAATGTAACAGCAATTCTGAGCTTAGTTAAAACGAGGAGTAATAACAAGGAAGATACGTGTTTTGTTCGATTTACTGACGGGGTCGCACACGGTTAGGAATTAAACCGACTTCAAGAGAAATGTAGATCTCAGAGAAGATAGTTATCCGTCAATGCGCTTTCAATGCGCTTTCCATAAAGATCAGTAATAAAAAGAGCGAAATCAAAATCTACCCGAAAACAGACTAAGGCTAGCAATATAAGCACCACTGATAAACAGCGATGTCAATTACATGGGTGAAATCGAAATAACTCTTTTAATTACGAGCATCATCCTCGAGGTACTCGAAGAACGATGATATCGCAATATTAAGGGAGATGGCAATTTAGTAAGTCGTGAAAGTGACAATTTTCAAAAAGTTAAAAGTAATTGAAAGGATCGCTACCCATGGATACGGGTGTGAAATGACGACGTTCATAAAGTTTAAGTAATTACTCCGTGTCCTCCGTGTTACCTCTGTTTACATAAGGCCATTTCTTTGACTTAAATTATATTCGTTGCTTGAATTTATTGGATACAATACAATTGTGTTTCTCTCTAATGCACTTTGTCGGAATACTGATCTGAAACTGGCATGGCCGTTTTTGTCAGATTTGACAAACTTTTGTTGTAGCACAAAAAATGGGTTTGTTTCCCAGAAAAATTTTCCAAAATTGTATTATGTACACTAGAAATCGAATTTTACAGAGTGTTGTTATTTTTGATAATTCTTAAACATTTCAACTATTTTTTTTCCAATTCAAGAAATTTCAAAATTATTGGAACCATAATCAAAGCGAAATTTGGTTATTTGTGTTCACCGTTTAACGCACTACTATATAGCTTATCAGAATTGCCGATGTTAATGTAGCAAAAAATAAAAAAAATCACTGTAAACATTGCGGAGTTCATTTTAAATTTGCGCCCTAAAAACAATATTCGAGATCTCTGTGAGACGACCTTTGAAAAACAGAGTAGTTGTCACGGAAACACCAAATCATGTGATTAAGATACTAACACATGAAAATGCTCCTGCTCAAATGCTAAATATTAGAAATGCTTTGATTATGCGACAAGCGCCAAAAGCTTGCAAGACAGACCGAATTCTGCACTGTGATTGGCTACCCGTGCAAGATTACCGCTGTCGAACGCAAGAAACTAGTCTTCTTTTTCCATATAACAATTCCTTGATTGACCAAGCATGCTCCAGTTTGGCTGGAGATTGCCTCGTTTTATGGACCTCGACTTCTTCGCTGTCTTCTAAATACGCAAGAAAAAGAACTTGTCAAATATCTAGCCAACTCACGTCTGGTCAATAAACCTTACGGTCAGAAAAGAATTAAATTAATATTTTTAATACTTATACCTGTCACTCCGTAATACTTGTCACTCCTCTAATGTATATTTGTCTAAGTGGACGATTTCAACGGTTTAAAATATATATGGAAAATCCCAATTGTGTTTATAACGATCACAAAATCGTAAAAGTTCCCTAATGACGAAAATATCTCTGAACTTCGTAATAATCTACAAGATATTTAGCCTTTTTAAAGATGTAATGCATATACATAAATACATGTATCTATCGCCGGATCTTGAAGACCAAAGACTGCATTAGGCCAGCTTTTTTATTACTGGCGTTGAAAGGAATCTTGGCTGGGTTCTTGAATGCCGACATCTCAGCAGGTGCTTCCCGTTTGATGTTCTGTGCTTTAGGAATGCTTTCTACGGAAATAAAACTTGTAAAAATGAGCGATAAAATTGAACGGCGTGTTGGTTTGACCTGACGCCATTAACGTCCCTCCATATCATCGTGTATTTTTAAATTCTTGTTTATTACCAAGCCTTTACTTTTGATAAAACTCTCATAGTAAAAAAAACATTGTTATTCTATTTCGGGACTGCTGTCATATGTCATTACGGAAATTTGAATAATCATTATCGTCAATTTTATATGCATGTTAGAGTAATTATTGTTATTAGTTTTTTCGTTTGTTTATGTTTAAGTAAACTGCCAGACGTGCTATGTGTAATGGTGTAATTTAAGAGACATTTTCTTTTTAAAATCAGAGACGTGCTTCCAGACCATCATACTAAATAGCCTAGGCGCGAGGCCTTATTACCAAGATCAAAGGCGTTTTTCCGTCGACTCAAGTCTTTGTAAGAGATTCAATTAGAAATGCTCTTTGAAATCGCTCGTAAACCTGGCTATTAAAATAAATTTGTTATATAATGCTCAGGTTTTGCTTTGTTTGTAGATACAGCTAAGACGACTGCCGCACACTGAGAGTCATGCCTGATTCAGCTTATTTTGGTACAACAATCGTGCTTTCCATTCTCGTTGTTGTGGGCATCCTTGGAAACTCACTCGTTTGTGTCGTCATAATGAAAAATCGAGATATGAGGTAAACCCGTAAAGTACTAGTTATTTAGTATTTCTAACAACTATATGTGTGGAATTATACAAAGTTGTCATGTATATAAGAGATACTGTGTAAGGTTTAAGAATTTCGTGCGGAGGTGAATACACCAACAAATCTTTAAATGGAAGACGTAAAAAAAAAAACAAACAGATTAGGAAACGAATGAATACTTCTGGAAAACATTGCGCTGTCAGCGATTCAAAAGAAACGACACAAGAAACGTTATGTGTACCTACATAAAGCAATATATTTATTTTTTTTTAACAGCGAATACTCCGATGCACCCATTGCTTTTCTTTGAAACAATCTTCGTGAGGAACATTCATAATTAATTCCTTAGGCCTTGAGATCAAAACATCAATAGTATGCTTTCTGCATGCAAGAGTCTCAAACTGCAAATATGTAAACCAGAAATGGCCGCCCTTGGAGTAAAAATGAATATACGATACTTGGGACGTCATAATTGGCGAGCTTGTTTCTTCCTTGAAATTATTGAGTTTGTTTCAAGGATTTTATGGGTTTTATTGGCAAGCCGATGTATGAAACAGATCAAGAATTTGATTTCTGATTCATGTAAGTTTGAACCATTGGAATAAGGCAACGATTCAATCGATAAAATTTTGGGTGGATCAGACTCGTTGAGAAAACAATATGGCGTACGATATACCACAGATTCTAACGACTGCTACAATTGAAATTGTACGAAACATTTGCTCTTATATCTCGTTGTTCTGAAGGGAGAGCTTACCAATTATGACGTCACAAAACTCAGTTCCGACAATATTCCGACATTACCACGAATCGTACTGTTTGTGAAGCGAATAAAAGGGCTGTTTTCAAGGTCGGAGTGCTCGGCGACGTTTTAACCTAATCATACAAAAATTTGGATTAAAATTTAGATTATGATTATTTGGATGATTATCTTTTATTTTAACTTAAAATAAAACTAGGTCCGTTTTTCTTTTTTCATATGACCTTTAAAGTGATATCATGCCGAGTTTTAATACAGTTTCAGTTCGATCATTACTTCGCCTTGAAATAAGTTTTAATAAGTACTTTATCAAAATTCTCAGGCGGCTGACTGAATTAACGAGCTAGGTTTACAAGAGATAATATTAACCTGAGTAAAGAGTACCGTTGCCTTGCCTCAGATTTTAACTGATTTACTTTATCACCGCAGGGTTCCCATCAATTATCTCCTTGTCAACCTAGCTGTGGCAGATATCATGTTTGCGTCGTTTATTACACCGCAGTACATTCTGAGCCACACTTTCACGCACCCAGATGGTGTGACTGGTACAGTGTTATGCAGATTGCTAACGGGTGGAAACTTTGCATGGGTGGGAGCAGCTTCTTCTGTTTTTACCTTAGCTAATATCTCCATCGAACGCTATTACGCCGTGATGTATCCTCTTGGTAACAAAGGGAACCTTACCCAACGTAAACTGATGGTGAGTGAATGGGTATTATAAAATATTCAAGACAGTACGCGCGCTGTCATTGGTTGATAGGTGTGTTTAGATGAGAGTATGTAAACACAGTTGTGACGTCACGCTTTGTTAAATTTTAGAAAAGAGAATTCTCGAAAGTTATGCAAACCCTCGACTGCGTCTCGGGTTTGCATAACTGTCTCGAATTCTCCCAATTCTCCCTTTAGATGAGGCTATGTAAACACGCAAAAAAGTTCTCTATTGCTTAAAAAGTAAACTTTATTCCAAAATGTTTACGTTTCTACACCCGCATATACATTTGGAAGTGAAATTCAAGATGGCAGATTCAAAATGGCTGACATTATCTTCACCACTATTACGTGATGTAAATAATCTATGGATGTTCGACAGGGTCGCTAGCTTTTGGGAGATCGTTTGTAGCAGCTACGGCAGTGGCATGTGGAGGAAGCGTGGCCGAGTGGTTTGGGCGCCCGACTTGCGTTAAAATCACGGCCGGAGGTCGCGGGTTCGAGTCCTGCTCCGATCAGTTACCTGGAATTGTCCTTCGTAGAGTCTAGCTCAACTCTTCCTGCCAGTTGGGATTTGTAAAACTATTTTGTTTACTTCATAATTTTGTTAATTTATAGTTTAAGTGGCACACCTGTGAAATAAGTTTAGCTAAGCGGTCAAGTACAAACAACTACATTTGAACAACAACAACAATAACAACCTTTCACGACTATTCACGAACATTTTTTGTAATATATAATTCTAGGTGATCATCCCTGGCGCCTGGATATTTTCCTTAATCGTGAACATCCCTGTATTCCTGGTTGTGAACTTTGAAAATGAAAGTGGAACTTGCGAGAGACAATGGCCCGAGAAGTGGATGCCAAGAGCTTACAATGTTGCGTGGTTTGTAATCTTGGCAGTTATTCCTTTAACACTGATGGTTGGTTTTTACTCCAGAGTCGTATACACTCTGTGGTTCAAACAGATTGACGACAGTGGACTTACACAACAACAAATGGTGCGTAATAATATAAATTGGTAGGAGTACTTTTATAAAGACATCTAGTAGAACTTTATGGACGTATTTTTGACAATGTATCTCAACCGGGAACTCACCTAGCCTTGTATGTATTTGTTAACAGGGTGTGCTGAGAGTACGGAAGCGAGTAACGCTTGCTGTTGTTGTTGTCAGTGCAATCTTTGGAATCTGCTGGATAACCGACTCGATAGTCTACATCGTGAGCCATTTTAACACAGACAGTTTTGGTGCAGCGGTGTACTCCATTTCAAACACGATGATCATGTTTAACTCTGCGGTCAACCCGTTTGTATATGCTCTGCTAAACCAACGATTCAGAGAGAAAATCAAGAGTACAATAACCTGTAAGGCTTCGTCTAGAACCAGAGTTCACCCTGCAAGGTGTGAACCCCATTCCATGGAGTTGGCAAACAGTATCAGCAACCGTTCCGCTGAATGCTAGCTCGTTAGCTTTAATAACGCGCCTAAATTCGCGATTAGCCGGCGATCAGAAGCCATGTCTACTGTCCTGATATCCTGCGATATCCAATCACTGACTTGGTATGGCGACGAGATCGTGGTTACTTGGGCGAATTGGGAAGGGTACAATAAACAGCAAATCATACCTTTTGCGACAAATCAGGCTCGTCTAGTCTCGCCAAGGGTATTTCTGCTCGAAAACGCCTCACCAAACAACAAACAAAACAAACAAACAAAATACAAACTTGATGGTTCGACCGATCAAGCTCTCCTAATATGTAAAAAACAAAAATATATTTTCTCACTTTCATTATTGAACGTTCAAACTAAAGTATAAAGTCTCAGTCATCACACATGCAGGCCCCCCGGGCCAATGACAATCTAGATTGGGCCTCGATACATTGAAAATCCTGCCGCTGGTTGATTCAAATGACGTTATTTAGCTTGCAATCGCGATGTTCACTTCCTTGACATGAACTTAGGAAACAGCATAATATATATAAGTTTATATAGATTTGTTCCAAAAGAATAAAGAGCAGGAATAAATTGGCCACTACTGAACTATTAGTTAAACACCCCTCTCAGGGCACCTTAGAATAAAGTCGACTAGACAGCTATTATTTTCCTCGCTAATACTACAATGCAGTGTATAACTAACTTCTTTGGTCTTTAAGTGACTTCATACAATAGGTGAAGTGGCGGCCATTATAGGGAGCTTATGAGCAGCGACGACGACGACGCCGAGGACGACGCCTAGTGAAAAATGATTTATATTTTGCAAGCGAAATTCGCGATTATTTAGATCTGCTTGTAGAAATCGTATACAAACGACAACTTCGTAGATAAAGACTCTATTCATAGACAAAATTCCAGAAGAAATACATCCAAGAGAACAACTTCGTATCGGTTCGCATTCGCCTTCCTAATATTTTTAGTTTAGTGTTCGAGGGGGTCAAATCATGTAAGTTACGTGACAAGCTTGGTCCCAGTTTTCAACATTGCTCGGTATGCCGATGACTCTAAAAACGTGTTTAAGCTTAATATACAACAACGGCCTTCAATTACAAATGGAAATAGGAAAAATAAGCCGTCGTCGTCCACCAAGCGTTCCGTAGACAACGCACGAGGTGTTGTTTTGCAGAGGACGGTAAAGAGATTTGCAAAGATTTATAATGCAGGTGCACAGCTATTGTTTTGCTCATTAAACCTTTTGTTTGGTGCCGTTCTCATTGCCGTCGTCGTCGTCGTGGTTTGCTTGAGCTCCCTCATACCGTTTCCTACGACAACAATTTCTTCATCTTTTATTTTCCAATGCCACCTTCCTTAGTATAGATCAGCACACTTTCATTTATTTACTTACTTGCACTTTTACTACAATCCTCCTCTAGCATACCAGCTGGGAATCATTGCCTCTATCTGCAAAATCGTCAAGCAGATATCGAAGTTAGCTATAAATGAATGTCAATGTCAACATGTGTGGCAAATTCTTGAACCTTACCTATTTAACTCGACGATTGTAATATTGTTATTAATTTATTATTTGACTAGCTCTTAACTCCTTACATTTTATTATTGCCAAGGCTTCTAAGCAGTACCAAGTATGATAATACTATTACAAACTACACGATGTATTTTAAATTCATAAGTTTTATTATTTTAATAACAAAACATGTTTTCTATGAACCATCATTCACCGTCAGATGTCCAATAATATCAGTTAAAGAAGAGCAATAAATAGTTTAACAATGTGAGACGAGAATGAATAATTACTTGGGCGTATCCCAAAGGGAGCCCAAGTTTAAAATTACCTTCATTTTTGTTTGCGTTCAGTCACAAATCGCCGTCTGGGCCTTAAAACGCATGCATCCCTTTGCGTCCCTGCTTGTTGTCTCTGCGCATGCGCACGTACGCACATCAGCACATGGTAAAAAATGGTGGATTTATCTCAAGCGTCGTCCTTGGAAGGAAGCACGAATACTATGATTTTTTTCTACGCTAGTTAGCATTTTACTGCCAGAACCTTCATTGCTTTACTTAAAAAAATAAAAACGCAGACCACAGACCAGGCCTAAAAAAAAGAACAGCGGGCAATATACAACACTATGCTGGAGCTATGAACAATCGACAAGACAACTAAGACTTCACCATGTCGATTTCCTGGCGTTTACAGCTCGGTATGCCAGGAAAGACGCCCAAGTCCGCGCAGATATACGTCTTGTTAAGTATTAAATGGCGAAACAGAAAAAAAGTGAGAATATTACTCTAAAATTACACAGACTAATTATATAAGAGAACGTTTCGAAATACAATTAAGTATAAAAATTAGCGAATATAAACGACGTTTCGAACTCATCTTGAGTTCATTATCAAGTGAATAAAAAAATAAAATAAATAAAATAAATAAAAGAAATCCACGGTGTCGCAAGTCCTGACATAAGTAATATGTTTTCCG
>Ga0126337_10000649_pt1 | contig 18527 bp, 14 predicted proteins | sample DipCmetagenome_FD_92527 | JGI IMG/M metagenome (GOLD analysis project Ga0126337, IMG submission 92527) | Coral microbial communities from La Bocana,Puerto Morelos, Mexico - Diploria C A metagenome | ecosystem: Host-associated > Invertebrates > Cnidaria > Coral | place: La Bocana,Puerto Morelos... | reverse complement strand
CTGATAGTTCCTCGACGGAAACACTCTATTGTTCAAATAGTACATTATATTGGCCGCCTTCTTACAGCAGTGGTTTACACATATGGATTGATTCAAAAACAATTTAAACTTGGTTAACTTAACATTAAACTGAGGGACTTTGCATTGGAGTTATTTAATGTATTACAAATATCTGTTATTCAATATAAATTTAATAAATTGAACTGGATAATTAATCCTGATAACTACAGTCATTCAATTTCTACATATTTCCCTGAGGCTCGAAGTCATTAAATTGTACTTATAAATATTCATGAACTTGTATTCCCATAACTTGTTTACCACACTGGTGATATAAGCACCAGGAAGTAACTTTAATGTTGTGTGAACTGGGTAAGCAAGTACATTCCTAAGAGGCATACAAACTTTCAGTTATAAAGTGAATGATAACAACAATGAGCACATGCATGTATGTAAGTGGGATATAGATATATTTTCATACAGTCATGAAATGTATATTTTGATGTGAACATGTACATACATGTAACATAGATTTCCTGAATAACTCAAATTTTTACTGAATTGATTTGCAGATGACAACAAATATGTTTTTACATGTAGCTGTTAAAGACTTCCTTGTTTCAAAATAAGTACATTGTATTAATGGAATGGCGTTGTGACCAACTTGTGGAATTCTGCCGCAAAAAATTATCTTTTGTTTTATAACATAGCCTTAGAGAAGCGCACGTTCTGATTGGCTTATACACTTGATCCATTTGCCCGTGTGTTGCACGCTCACGTCAGTTTGTTTATTTGTACTTTTTTCTTGGTTGGAAAAAACTCGGAGATGCGGGACCAAAAATCAGCCTTACGAGGTTAGTAATGCATAGCGGGAATTTCAGAGAGAATTTGCAGCGATTTAGCACCAATAAAATTCAGCACAAGCTATAATTGTAAACTTTTCTGGTGTCGAAAGCCATTTAAATGCTTTTGGTGAGCAAGACATGTACATGAAAGTTTTAACAAATTTCTGTTTTTATGCAAATTAAGCCATATGAAATTCTTCTGTTTCAAAAACGTTGGAGATAATACTTAGTTAGTTTTACTGAGCTTTAATAAAGGAAATTTTATCAAATATTGCCTCTGATGACTTATTTTAGTCGGCCCGGGTTTCAGTTTTGTTCGTGAATTGAACCCTTGAAGAAACATTTTACTTACTTTCGAGAAACTCTTTTACAGATGGCAATTTTTGTTTGTTGTTATCTTGATGTTTAGGTTACCTGAACAGTTTGAAGTTGTTTGTTTGTCCGAGATCGAGAAAACGTAAACTAACTCACCTCAATCCAATAAAAATGTTGTGTCGCTTTGACAGATTTTTGAATGAACATTTTCGCGTGGTTGATCTTCTGCTTTTAACCTCATGTAAGCAAGAGATTCAATAAATCCTTTCATCCAAGGAAAGATGTCAAAAGGAAATATGCATAAAAATGCATCTATGCCTAAGTTGTGCGACTCTTGCGCTTCTTTCGTGCTTAATAGCAACCTCCCGCGTTTATCCATAACTCGATTGTTGCACGCTTCACCCTGACCATTTCTTAAATAAAGTTACACTGCGTATAACCTACTTGGAGTATTCTTGCTAAGTATTTTCTTTTGCCTCATTTAGTGACAAAGATTATTCATTAATGTAGTTTGATTGATCAGTGTTACATGTAGCTTGTTAAAATGCAAATTCAAATTTCTGAACAGTTTTAATTTATTCAAAAACATAAAATGTTGAAAAGCTTGTATCACATCATCCTTAGTGCTAAATTATAGGACATTGAACCTAATGCTAATTTGCACTTATGTTATACATGTACCTACAAGTAATTGTTTGTGTTCATCACTTACATGTACCAAAGTGACCACTTTCACATTTTATTTATTTCTAATCTTTGCTTTCTCTCATATCTGTCTTACAGTGGCAGAAACGTTACTTTGTTTTGCATACAAACAAGCAGCTACTCTATTTCAAGAATGACAAGGAGAAACGACCTTTGAAAGATCCAATCAACTTGGCATTTTGCAAGTCTGTTGAGTCACATTTGGCTCACAGTAAATTCAAAAATGTGTTCAGCATTGTTACTGACCAGCGAACATACTACCTTGTGGCTGACTCGGAGAGCGAAATGGATATTTGGGTGGATAAACTCTGCACAGTGTGTGGCTTCTTACGAACAGATGACAGTAACTCATCAGGTAATGTTAATGTACAGTAGTTATTGCGTTATTGCAGTAACAACTAAAGTTACATGTACAAAGCTCAAAGAAGGGTTAATACAATCTTGCCACAGTTACAGTGTAGTACTGTAGGTGGCTGAAAACTGGCACTCCAAGCTGCAACTGTTGTGGTTCCCATAGCAAATATTCGGAGATTATTTGGCAACTTAATTTTCCAAAATAGTGCAAGTAACTACGTACTTGTGCATTACAAAAGGAAAAGGGTGATCTGAGTAATGAGGTTTCATGTTGTGTATCCAAAATATACTTTTATATGTTTACATTATATTTAATGTATAATCACGTAACAAAATGAATTTAACCACAGTCTTTGCATGTTTCTCTTCTTTACCTGTTTTTGCTTCTGAACATTTGGCAATAAATTGGCATTCAGAAGTATGGATTGATTTCACTGTCATGCAATGAAAAATAAATAAGTCGAAAACCATCCAGTAGAAAAAGCTAACTAAAGACATTTAGAAAGTGATGACGTCATACACCACTGTATGTGAAAACGATCTACACTGTACTGTTATTTATTTTATTGTTACTTTCTTGAACACTGCTCAGCAGTTAAAAAAAGAACTAAAGGAATTAACCAAATCTTGTTTCTAAAAATGTAGATGTGACCATTTTAAAGAAGGTCACCAAAAGGCAATTTATGAAAAACTTGAGCATGTTGCCCTGTGGATGGAAATGAATTGCACTCACTGTTTTGTCCTTTTTTTGGTTTGTTTTTCTTGGTCATTGTTTCTTAATTGTGTTTGAATTGAAATGTACTCTGAATTACTCTGCTCTCATCCATCAGTACTTACAGAAGTAACTCATATTCACATACTGTACACATGTAAACTGCTAAAATTGTTGAATCAAAACACATTATTACGTAGTACCCATTTACGGATGCACACTCTACGGATACATGTACCTTTAATTTTTTTCTCCGAGTCAAATAATGTATTCTGCAGATCATGTATCAGTACTGTGATTCAGAAGATTTCAAGGTGAAAAAAAATTCTTTAAACATTCCTCAAGATTAAGAATTTAAGATGATGCAAAAATGTCACAAGGTAGTTAGCCAGAAGTACATTGGGCATGTACTGATAATGGATGTGTTTTATTTTTTGTTTTTCCCAAAAAAAAGTTTGAATCTCATACTGTAGTCAGGTATCAGTTTGACAGGTAAAAGTTTTGCATTACTTCCTGGGGCAAATCATTTAGTGTCCAGTCAAAAACTACTAAAATTATAACTTTGTTCCAAGGCAGGGAGTTGAACTTGAGAGTTCATAAGTTTGAACAGATGTAGTTCAGTAACGGAAGAAGATTAGCATATTCTGATACATTTGTATTAATTTATCTCTTCTTCTCAGATATGAACAGAGCTCAGGGAAGCAATGAATACCAGACATCTCAACCTCATTCTCACCCCATTGTAGCTGCCAAACCGCGCACAATAAGTCCAGTTGGGCTTTCAGCCAGTGTTTCATCATCAGGATCAAGTGCCTTGTCACCATCAAGCCCTTGTCCACTTTCCATTCCTAAACATGTAGCGAATGACATGAACAAAACCAGGTCATTGAGTGACCCTCCAGAACTTTCAAATACATGTAGCCCTATGGCTCAATATAACAACCACCGAAGGCAGTCAGAGCAAGTCGGACTTGCAACATGCCCAGTTAATTTTCAAGGTGTTCCTTATAAGACTTTTTCTCCAACTGGTGTAGCATCACTAGGGAATTGTGACACGCTACCTTCTCCTAGATTTTCATCACAAGATACTTGTGAGAATGTACCAAATAGAATTCAGAAGGTTGAGGAAGCACAGAGCAATTATGATGATGTTCCAGTCCCTCGACTGGTTGATCGCTTGGCAAGTCCTTCGTCTCCAAGAGTGAAATGCACGGTGAATCTGTCACCCAGACAGGAAGACTATGATGCAGTGCCTTTACCACGTCCAGTCTCTCAGGGAAGTAGCAGATCTTCTCAGGAGGTGTATGATTTTGTCCCTCCTCCAAGGCCAACATCATCTTGCAGTGAAACACAGGATCTCTATGATGTTCCGCCTTCAGTAAGATCCGAGGAGAGTGAAAATTATGACATTGTTCCTCCAGCCAAGCAAATATCCTCATATAGGGACGTGCAAGATGGTGGCGGTTTCTCTGATGTTCATGTAGGTCTTGGAAATGCACAGGAGAACTATGATGTTGTTCCTCTTCCAAGGCCAACCTCTTATACACAGGAGGACTATGATGTTGTTCCTCTTCCAAGACCAACATCTCATGCACAGGAGAACTATGATGTAGTTCCTCTTCCAAGGCCAACACCTTATAGTGACTCACCAGGTGGCCAAAGGTCTTATAATAATTCCTCATATGGAAGAGCACAAGAGAAAGAAAATTATGACTTTGTTCCTCAGCCAAGGCCAGTGTCTTCTTGTAGTAATACAGAAGATGGTCCAGGTCTCTATGATTTTCCTCCAGGTGGAAGAGAATCAGAGCAAGACAACTATGATGTTCTACCTCCTATGGGAAGACAAAGATACCTTGATCCAGAGAAAAAGGAAAATTATGATGTTGTTCCACGGCCCACTTCACAAGAGATTTATGATGTTGTTCCACCAGCCAGGCCAAAGAGAACAGGAAGTGAATCTGGGAGCACACCTGGAAATCAAAGTGTTAGTGATCCTCGTCTTACTGATGCGTTTCAATCCAATTGGCACTCTGGTGCAGAAGCCTATCACTGGGTCCCTGCCCCTTTCCAAACCCGTAAAGACCCTTATGACACTCTGCCAAACACTACTCGTCCTGTTAGTGCAGATTCTGGTCTAAATGCTTCGTTTTCAAGCATTTGTTCCCTGAAGTCAGATGGCCAGGATGACAAATATGATGCACCACTGCCACCAGTTCCAAACGAGAAAAGAGATTCAGGATCATTAAGTGATGAAACACCTGAATATGATGATCGGGACAACGAGGGGATTTATGACAAGCCACCAAATTTACCATTCAGAGACTCAATTTATGATGTCCCTCCCAAGCTTGGAGACAGTGTTCTTCCAACACACTCTGATGACATATATGATGTTCCTCCCACAGCCTCTGATGACATCTATGATGTGCCACCCCAACAGCCCAATCAAGGTACATGATTGTACATTAATTTTACATTGTAGGAATGTTGATCTTTCTCTATGTTATTGGAAAAATAAATGTGGTGAATGTTTACATGTACATGTAGCATAGTAGATTTGAATACAATGTATGTTCTGTATGTTACATGTATATACAGTATGCAGTCAATTACTATGACTTGGGTGTTCAATCAGGGAATATGACGGAAAGCACATGGCTACCAGTAGTGGATCACTGTACAAAGCATCTTCCCAGAGTGAACAGCACCACCAAGCATGCCAGTGATGCTAACACAAGGCCACTGCCATGCTAACAAGAATTCCCTTTTCACACTTCCAGTCTACATGTACATAATTATGTACAAGTACTGTAAACAAACTTTGTCTGATTGTCTACATGTACGTATCTAGTTAATATCTTGTCTATGTATCTAGTTTATATACGTGCATGAGGTAAAATTTGTTTTAAAGCATCACTACATCATTGTATGAAGGGCATTTCTGTTACTGCAACTTTAAGATGTTGGTAATTATTACTCAGGTTGCTTAAGTAATCCAAGGGAAAATGCAGGAGTTCCAGTGGTTGATCGTTCGAAGAAACCCCCACCCCAGGTCAACAGAGCCATGAAGCCAAAGGCCCTCGTACAAGACCACAGCTATTCTAATATGGCACCACCAGTTGATCGAGGAAGCAAACACAATAGAAGTAATATGCCTCAACCAGAGCATAGCTACATCAATTGTGCTTCTCTACCCCAGCGTCCACAGTTTCTGCCTTTAGTGAAACCTCTGAGTGGGAATGTTGGTTATGTTGGTTCTCTTCCCAGTCAACAAATTAGAGGGCCAGCAGTGCATGAAGATCCAGAATATTGCTTGATGGGGTCAGCGCCAACTAGATCGAGTTCTTCACGATGCTACAGTTTTGGGAAAAATGAAAGACAAAATTCACCAGTTTTTGAACAGAATTATGAAGACATGTCTGCAATACAAAGAAAGAAGCTATCAAAGAACAGTTCATCATCATCATCCTCTTCCTTAGGCGACAATGATGAATACACTCATATGACTCCTCATGTTGGTTCTTCACCAATGCAGGTGTGCGCACATACTGCATTGCTTTCACTTAGCACTGTCCTTCCAACAAGCAGCTCTTTCTTATGACCCTCTCTTGAGTAAATACACAATTTGAGTAAATGTACTGTATTAAATACACTGTACATACCTATGGGGTGCGGTACTGGACAATATTACAAACATTTCTTAAACATGCTTAACTCGTACTTACCGTGACATTCTTTGTATTCTGTATGGTCATGGCATATAACCATGCCAAAATCTAAATAAATATGCTCAACTTACTTTACATTCTGTATGGTCATTGTCATATAACCGTGCTACTACCCTTCGGGACAATGTATGTGATCTTACATGAAGTACAGACCAAAATCAGCATATAAAGCGCGTTATGTCACCACACAGAACATAAAGAATGTCACGCTAAGTGCAAGTTAAGAATGTTTAAGAAATGTTTGTAATATTGTCCAGTACCGCGCCCCATACATACCCATATACTAGGTACATGTAATTGTGCCTCTATTCCAATAAGCACTGTAACTGGCTGTATTCCGTACTACACTGTCGCTAGGGTACAACTTAAAAGTTAAACCATATTGGCTTATCTTTTGCACTGCTCGCATGAGTCCCTCTATACAAAGTAGTCTTCTACTTTTTTGGGGTTTTGAAAGATTGTTTCATGTGAGAGCAAACCTCATTTTGCACATTCAGATATCTGTATCCAAAAAGTATGCCCTGACTGTTACTTACAGGCACCCTGTCTCCAGTAAAATGCCCTCTCATGAGCTCCCAAAACTGTATCAAAAACACATATAATTATAAACAAATCATTTTTGGTCCTTTGCACATGTACATATATTTACAGTAACTCATGGCCACAAGATGTGGTACATGTACTTCTGTTACAGAAAGCAGAATTGCTTATCCCTATTCATTCCTTGAATTTGAACATGGTCATTTTGCAGGTGGAACAGAGGAAGAGAAAAGATCTTTTATATGCTGAAGTTGAGATAGCTGAAAGTCCCCACCTCAAGCCACACTCTGCTCAAGCAGCCAGAAAAGCAAACACTCATTATACATTCATAAATGAGGAGTCTACTCGAGCATTTTTACAAATGTCTAATGCACGGAGAGAGAATCGCTGAGCACTTATCACATGTAGCTTTCTTTGTGACGAATAAATGACTCACTATAACATGCTGGATGAAAGTCGCTTATTCAGAATGAAAGAAGCTACATGTATTTCATGATGATCATGAAACTTTTGTATCTTTTTTTGACTAAAGAATTGATTTAAAAAATTATTATTTTTTTAACTGCATTTGAGAGAAGTTTATAAGATGCCTCATTTGAGGCCTTGGCATTTTTGTCCTTGTATATATCAGTATAATCAGTTGTAGACTGTAAAGCTGTACATGAACAGTACATACTAAGTGGGAAAAAAAATTTGTAACCGAGGTGATTATAGAGAAACATTAGAATTGAGAAATTATTTTTTTGTACAAATTGCCAACGAAATCAGAAAACCTGAAATAACAATAGCAGTCGTGTGTGAACAATGTATTTCTGTTTATTGCAGTAATAATAATCAAGAAACAAAATTAATAGAAACAATTTACTGTCACATAACATTAATTTTTTTCATGATGTATGCTGAGAGTGACTTAACATGAAGTTTTAAATCTGAAAATACAAGGTACCCACCATAATTTGGCCCACAAAAACAGAGTGGTATTATTCTCAAATTGTTGCCTCAATTTTACTTGCATCAGGTATTTGAGGCTACACATAGAGAGTACACAAACAGTGTACATGGTTTATTTTATTTTATTTTTTTTATTTTTTTAACTACCAGTGGCTTGTTAAGCCACATTTTTTTTAAAATGACTGTAATTGTGATTGGAAAATTGACTTAATATAACAGTTTAAAAATAAAAGACCAGAGACAATCTTAATCTCTGGCACTTGAAATGAGAAGTCGCATTTTTGTTAAAAAAAGTTAACTAATATGGAAAAAAAGAATTTAACATTACAACTTGTTTTACTGCCTTTGATTATATATAGAAATGTTAGCTTGCAGTGACTACATTAAAACTGAGTGTGTCTCTCTCCTGGTCTACTGTTGAGGAGAATTATTTGTTGTATAAACACTGTTTTTAGTGTAAAGTGACTGTAACCATTTCAGTGAAACATGCCATGAAGTTTTTTGTGGTACATATGATTTGATGCAGAATCACTAGTGTGTGAGCAAGCATGCAAACAGAAGCTACTGTAATGAGCATTATTATACATTGAACTCACTATCTCTTTTCTGATTGGCCAAAAGTGGACAGTGAATTTTGGAAATCAGTGTCTGTGACATCATCTCGTTGCATATTATACAATTATAATAATGTCAAGGTCATGGGTATAATCACGTCATGTATGACTGTGGTGCATGATTTCTAAGGGTAATCATGTCAAGTTCATGAGCTTTGTGTTGCTAGCTGTCAGTGTAGAACCAAACACATGACTTCCATTTTTTTTGTTCAATGTATAATAAAACAATCATTAGATTTCGTTTTCGTGATATCCAGAATAATCAAGGTTTTGGTAGGGGTTATCAGCAAAAGATGAGGGTTTTCAGCAACCTTGATGTCTTTGGATATCACAAAAACCTTATTCTTTAATTGGTGAGTAACTATGTTCATGTGGTTCTGTTTGTCGGTTTTTTATTACTTTTTTTAAGTCTGATAACTATTGAGTAGTAATTGTGTGATACTGCATATTTGTTTAATTAGTGAGCTAAAGAAGAGATGTTTGTGAATAAGAAACGGCAACCACAAGTAGAATGTTCTCGTCAATTCATGATAAGATCAAGTTGAAAATGTCTTTAATGAATGACAAGAACATCAACTTCCAGGAACCCTCTATTGTTGAAAAGCAGAAACTCTTATAGGCTCATTATTATTGCAAACGTTACTTTTCAAATGATTGGCCTACCTATGATTGTAGGACATGACAGTTTACTACAAGCTTACAATAGCAAAGTTTACCTGGGTGCTAGAATATAGAATAACATGTGGAATACTTATATGTAAATTGGTCTCAGTAACTGATTATTTTTTTAAAAGAATTATTTTAAGAGAGGTTATATTTTGTAGAAATGCTGTTTACTTTCACCAGATTGACTATTTACCTTTTGCCTACTCATTTGAAAGGTAAAAATAATTGTTTTGTAAATAGAATTGTAAATGTTTTTTAGGTTTAAATTTGTGTCAATAGAGTTGTGACAGAGAAGTAAATAAAGGCCTCTGATATTCCAGCATCCCTGACTTTCCCTGACCTTTCTCCGTTTCCCTGGAAGAAGTTTAAGTGATGTTTAGCTAATGTGGTGTTAATGGGAAGCTATAATACTTCAATGTAGCAAGTAATTATCAAGACCAGAAGATCAGTAGAGAAAGCAGAACGCATTGACTAATTTTCAATCGGCAAGTATAAGCCCTTTTACTACAGGAAATTGTATCACCAAGGAAGAAAAACAACTTCTGTATATAATCCTTGTGAAAGTGTGAAACTTTTCCCTGACTGACTAAATAATCAAAATGTCAGATGTAGATTAAGAAGCAGCCTCCAGCCCTCCAGTCCCACCCCTCCCAACAGCCATACCTTTCCAACAAATGCAAGAAAATCATCAGATCACAGAGATCTGGAACAAAAAGGAACCACAGGCTACACCACCATTTTCCTGCCTTTTCATATCATCACCTCATTTGGATAACACTGAGGGAGGAGCATGAGTATCGAGTATCGAGTATCTTATTTTATATGTATGAAACAACAAATCAACTTCACAACAAGGCAGTTATGATGGTAAAGACTAAAATTATTAACTTAAAGGTACGTCAAACGCAAAAGTCAGGCCAGTACACGACTAAACTTATAGTCCATTCTGATCCCCACTGCTACTAGTCTTACAATGTCATTAGACTATGGGTAAAAGAATATTCAGGGAGAAGGCTTATTTTAAGGGAGAGCTTATTACCAGAATTTTCCGGTAATTTCGTCTTTCTTGATTTCAGAAATCAGAATTTTGCCTTCTGTGTGAGGTAAGGAACAGTTCACAGTAACACATGCAGACACAAGGTATGAGGGCAAAACTACAGAGACTTGCGTTCCTTTATTGCAATCAACTTGTTAAGCATGAAATAAGTTTGAAGTATATGGAGCCAAAGACCTTACAATGGATAGTCGAAAATAAGTACTATCAATCATATCAAGAATATTGTCTGTAATATTTTGACTTCTATCCTAGTCTGAAGTCCTGGAAGAATTTTTTATTCTCTCTAGTCCAGTCTAGTCCTGAACTCGAAAGTTGATGCAAGCCTTTACAGCAAATGACTGGACAAGAGAACACATTGTCAAACGTTTTCCACACTTCTTCCTTTTTACCATTTGGACCTCAGAAAATCACTGGAGATTTCAGGGGGTTAGGGTGTCTCAAAGCACCAAAACTGTTACCGAAGTACATGTATGGAGCAAAGCAGGAGCTTCTGAAGGTGGGGGGTGGGGGAAGTGTTGGGCTGAGAGTGGGATAAAGCTGAAAAATGGGATATGAATATTTTCCGGTGGAACACATTTTTGTGGCTTTGCCACTCAATTCTTCTCTAACAGACCTAATCTAGGCACATTTCTGACCAATAAAATTCATTTCAAAATATTCTAATCATTATTCATCGTCAAGATGATAATGAAGATAAAAGTTCATGGCAGGTGGCATCATGGTGGCAAAATATGACAATGGCCATAGCAATACCAAGTGTGAGCAATGTAAATATCAGTAAAAATCCCATGAGGCCTCCATCTTCCTCTGCAAAAAGAAAAAAATTGAAAAAATAATAAATAAATGAAAATAAAATATGTTGAATATATAAGTTAACAGTTTTCATGTAAAACTAGCACTGTCAGCCCATCAGAGATCGCAAACAAGTAGCATATAACTATTACAGCAACACACACTGTACAAATGTATGATCATATAAACATGTATGTTACAGGTCAAAATTAAATTCCTTTGTCTCTTAACCCTACTTATTCATTGATTATGAATAATTAGGGTTGGAAGCCAAAGGAAATTGAGAATCAAACTAGGTTAAAATAATTTTGACCTGAATTTAATTCACAGAAGAAAATGTATAATTTAACCAGAAGCAAATCACCTAGGTGATATGCTTCTAATTTAACTTATTGCGGTTTTCAATAACATGCGAACTCTGAAATTCAAACCTCAACTAATGGTTTCAGTTTTTTGCTGCCGCCAATCATCTAAGCGGACCTCTTGGGAAACAAAAGCTCACTTCAGCCGGGTCAAAAGGTCATGTCTTTCGGTCGTGATTGGTAGATTTCGATCATTTTGTTTGTTTCTGAGTTTCAAGGTATGTTGGCTGTCGCCATAATTATGATTGACGGCAGCAAAAAACCCAATCGTCAGTTGGGCTTTGAACTTCAGAGTTCGCATGATATTGAAAACCGCAATAATTATATATTAACTTAACAGACAAAGTCTAATATTGATGGGAAACTTTATACTGTCATTAACCTGTTTACTATAAGGGGGGGGGGGGGAGGGGGGAAAAAGTATTTTAGTTTACAAGAAAGGGTAAAATTTTTGTTTTAGTGGAGTTTTGGTTTTTTTGAGGATTTAATTTCATTTCCTTTTTGGGTGTAAAAATAAAAAAGTAAAATGGAGAAAAAAAGCTTATATTTTAGGGATAACTTTTAATCTAAATTCCCTTGTTTAAAAAGGGGGGGGGGGGGGGAAGGGGGAAAAAGTATTGTAGCTTACAAGTAAAGGTCAAATTTCTGTTTTAGTGCAGATTTGGATTTTATGACGATTTAATTTCAATTCCTTTTTGAGTGTCAAAAGTAATAAGACAAAATTTTACTCTGGTGTTGGTTTTAGTTTTTATTAATAAAAGTTTGAGATTGGCTGCGTAGTCTAATTGGTATGTCATCGGTTTCGGATTTGGTTTTACAACACTCAATTGAAAACCATGCCACACTCTATCTTTCAGACTGCATCTCAATATCTTTTTCAGATATTTTTGAATCATTTTATTGAGCTGTTTTGAAAACAAATAGTGGATCCAAGCTAAAAGATGGCCAACATTTTGAATTGCTGCACCTTCATCAACTATCCTGTGATCTTCAGCTCATAATCTACTTGCTTCTACTTGCTAAAAAAGCTATTGTTTTCCCACAGCATTTCTAATTACATGTTTTCTATTTCTTAAAAAAACAAGTAATATATATACATTAAGCCAAGGCTAAAAGCAGAGCTCCCGGGCCTGGTTGTTCAATTAGGCTAACCCAGGATAAGCAGAAACTTTTTTTTTGAGTTTTGTAACTTTGTAGTGAGGTTTTCTGTATATTGTTTTGCCTTCTGTTTTGAGTTTGAATTATCTCAATACACAAAACAAAAACAGAGAAAAAAACATTTGTAAACAAGTAAAATTTATTATTCAGTAGATTTTTAATCTTGGGTTAGCGTCAACCCACTACCGAACAACCCAGCCTGTTTACGACAAGTTAACTTGCCATGAGCCCACAGTCAAATTAAAAAACACAACTTGGTCAGCAGCCCAAAGCCAAAAAAGCATGTGATCTAGATGAGTTCTAAATTTGAGCCTGCAATATGATCATGTAATACTGGTCAGTGAATAATTTGTTTTGATAGGTGTCAAATGACGTCGTCATTGTGCATACATGCTCAGGAGCAATACCACTAGCCATGATAACCACAAGAAATAAAATCAATTCATGGGTTTCCTTTGCTTTCCTATGGGGGTATGGGGCTCCACTTGGCATCCCTTTGGGCCGCTGGAGCGCCGCTATCATAACCAGGTTTGCAAGTGTTCAAAAAGCACATACCAGCTTGTGTTACAACTTCCTGTTTTACAGGCCTTGTTTCCATAAATTCTTCTTGGGCTAAATGGAAGACAAAGTGAAATAGTTAAAGAAAACTCTACATCATTATAATGTTCTAAACTGCCTTATACTCAATGCAGTCTATGATTTTGCCCAATAAACTAGTATCATGATACTGACCTTTTAAGGCTTTGTCTGTTTCATCAGCCATCATCTTTTTTTGTCGTTCCAGTGCTTCATAAGCTTCTCTTTTCAGTTGTTTTTCTTGCTGTCTTTGCCTCTTTTTCAGTTGCCTTTGCAGTTGCTCTTTCTCTTTCTCTAGTTCTTTTTGCTCTTTGATATGCAGGAGGACAAAATAGATTAAAATCATTGAAAACAAAGACCCCCAAAACTAATGCCCAATAAATGCCCAGTTCCCCACAGATTTAAGAGCAAAAGAAAGGCTGCTACAGTAAAGAAAAAATTAGATTCCACTGTAGTTAAAATGGACAATCTTGAACCTTCTAACAAACACTAGAGTGACGACTACAGAGTAACAGAAAAACACTCTCAGGTCACCAAGAGAAAATCATTCAGTCACCATGTAGACAGAAAATGCGCAGAGAGAAAATGTGTCGTCAAAAAGGGCTGTCATGGCTACTTTGGCCCTATATAATCTTCAATATATGTGAAGTACATTAAACCTAAGTTCTCTTATTGCATGCTCTAGTTCTAACTTCTTTCCATTAGTGAGTGGTTGGTGGTTTGTTTCCATGACACCAAAGGGGCACTTGTTAGAGGCTGGCCATTAAATGTAGAAAATGTGGTATGTGCACTGTATGAACTAACAAGTACTCCTCACCATAAATAGATTTTGTTAACAAGCAGAAAAGAATTTAGTGTGTGAGAGTTCAGTTAATGATATACCATGGTACCTAACATCAATAATCAAAAACATTTTATCTTCTCCAATTTTTAAATGTCTCGTATATATTGTCACTTTTAAATTAGTTCAATATACCTACATGTAGTACATTACTCATGTGGCAAGATCCTGAACACTAGCATGCAATAAAGAAACATGCAACATGTATAGTTCACCTCTTTCTAACAATAGCTTCACTTGGTTCTCTTGTTCCTCATTCTCAGCTAAGACTTTCAGATATCTCAACACCTAATTGGCAATATGGAAGACAAAATTTATTAGAATGTGTACATATACAAAAAGTGAAACTTTTATCAATAGTCTGCCATGGAAGCCGTAAAATACAACACCTATATTTTTTTTATATTTTTTTTTCTCAAAGAAATTTTAAAATTTGGTTAGATCCTTGACTTTTTGTGATCTTTCACACTGAAGAAATCCCCACCTGCACCCTCACTCCACTACAACAAAGACACCATTTTGGTTCAAGCCTGGTGATGCAGCAATAACTAGGGGGAATTTATAGGACAGCATAAATACAGCATTCTTCATTTGATTCATCTGCATTTAATGTTCCGAGAGAGCTTCCCTTCATAACATTAATTGATGCATTATGAGGCAAAATTCATTTTTGGATAATTCAACTGTCCAGATTTATTAAGTCCTAGATAATTTTTTTTGTCTTAGGGGGATGATTCATGAAAAATCCTAATCCTCTAATAATGTGAATTTGGTTAATTAGTCCTAGTATAAATTCATGTTGCTACCTATGTATATGATTGTACACACTTCATCAACAAGATTTGTAGTTTTCCGCTGCAAATACTTTATGTTGCTACCCTTGGTATCCTACTTCAAATGGGAGCTCTACAACTAACTACTATAACTTAGATTATAATATGACTGTATTTTTTCAGTTCCTTGAGCTGAGCACATGGTGGCTTTGTATTCGCCAAATGGAAATTCCCAACTAAACGTTTCAGAAGTTTTTCAGTGTATAAGTGATGTTTTTTGTCTTTGACTTGAAAGCACAACATACATGTATTAATTGTCTTATATTCTTGCTGTGCCAGAGGATAAATTTTGAATTACTTGCAACAAATCAAATAATTTATTTTTATTTGAATTTTGTTAATGCACAAAAATAAGATGAATGTACAGCTGCACTTACATTTACTGCACATTGTCTGCAGTCTTCTTCACTTAAGCAATGTCCAATAACATCTGGCCATAGAGTCTGTAAAGGGTTATTCTTCAAATCCAACCATCTAAGTTGCTTCAGACTTACACAACTAAGTGGTAAAGAGCTCAGCTGATTACTATACAAATCTAGCCGCCTGAGTTGACTGAGGTTACCAAAGTCCTTTGGAAGTTCTACAAGAGCATTCTTGCTCAAATCCAGTCGTACTAAATGGCGCAGAGTACAAAACGCATCCTGTAAGAGAAATGCCCTACACGTTTACAAGCAGATCAACACACATTCTTTTTTCTAGCTTACTCCGCGATCCTAAGGTAGTCCCCTCTCATGCTATTTTTAGATCATCTCTGGCTTCAGAAAACCCAGGAAAAAGCTAATCTCCGGATGCAGATTTCATATATGTGGTCAGCCCAAGCACTTACAGCATGGATTTCCATCCCCAACAAAAAAAATAACGCATCATGTGCACAGTGGCATTATACTCTTGATAAGTCAGGCACTGGATACCACATCTAGAAATAATACGAGAGGGCTGGAGATTATCTGCATGTAAGGAGTAGTGTCAAAAGAAGAGATGACTCTCTTAGCCTCTACTCCCCTCTTGGCAAAGTGAGGCCTTCCAAGGGGTAAAAAGCAACAAACAACATGACCCTAAAAGCTGGCGACAAAAGAGCTACAAGCGAATGGAGTGCCCTGGTAAAATTTAACATCTACAGAAGAGGCACTGTGTTTGGACTTTTGCCTTTTTTAAAAATTGTATGCTCTGTAAATGTAACAAATGACTTAATGCAAAAAATGCAGTAAAACAACAGTGACATTTGCTTTGCTAGTCAGGTGACATTGATCCATGAAAGGATGCCACGTGGTGACATGGTGATCCCCTTGAAGGCCTCTATAAAATGCACAATATACTATGGTGTGTCACTTTAAATTGGTGAGAGGTGTAAGACTAGGCAAATAATAGTAAACGATATTTAATAAATATAAATGTTGTAGTTAAAAGTTAAATTCAGGTGGAAATTAAATTCCTTTGTCTCTTATCCCTTATCAGGGTTAGAAGACAAAGGAAATTGAGAATCAAACTAGGTTAAAAATATTTTTACCTGAATTTAATATTTAACTACAACATAAATACAGGCATTAATATATAAAGTAAATTTTCTAAAACATGTTGTGATACCAAACCCGATATCACTATGTCACAGTTAAACAGATGTTTTATTTGTAAATTTAAGTAAGACACTTTGGTTTCTGCATATTTTTAAAAAAATTAAACAAGCATATCTGTAGCTTAATTAATTAAAGTTATTAAAAATTATATGCACGTATACATGTACTGCCAATATTTTTTTTTTGTCAAAAATGTTCTGCAGTCTAATTTAGCTTACATATAATATTTGAAAGAATTAATTTAACAAAGCTTCATATTTCATTCTCTCATTTCTGTCATATAGAGTATGTCATTTTTGCTATCTTTTATTTTGTTTGTTTGTTTGCGTTTTCGTATTTGTTACTATGTAATTTATTTTGCTATTTTTTTATTTTATTTTTCAAATTTGTTTGCATTGCTTTCATGTAAAGTTCTCACATGATAAGAAAACAGCAAGACTGGAAAGGAAAATGGCAGATTTACATATATACAATATTCAAAAATTATAACCGATAGGATCAAGGCACAGGAAATTGGATACTTCAGGGAATGACAATACGAAATCCGCCTGACTCAGACAGGCAATTCTTGTCACAATGCAGACAGTTCCGGTCTGAATTTTCAAAGATACAGCTGGCTTTAGTCAGGATTCGAGTGTGCAAGATATGAATGTAAACAAGTCAGCGAATTAATGCTCGATCTCTTTTCGAACCTCGATAGAGTTCAACAATTAGCTTCCTGCGCGCCACAAACGATTTCCAAATGGTTTCTTTATTTTGGGGGAATATTTTACTCCTCGATCGCTAGTGTGAACAGCATCTAACCTGATCGCGAGTAGCAAAGGTGTTTCAGGTTTGCTTACCGTGTTAAGAAAACACAGTTAAAAATTCTCACCGGTAGAGTAGTTAGATTGTTACAAGAAAGATCGACCACTGTTGCCTTAGGCAAAGACGCCTGGGGAGAAATCAAACAATCACCAAACAATTAGCAATTTGTTTCAGCAAGGTATTATACACTAAAACTAATAAATTAAGATACCTATAAGCTTAAGTTATATTAAAATTTGCACTATGAAACAAGCAAATTCGCAGCGCAACCGCTTCGATTGAGAGATTATGTTAAAAGCTCCGTGTCCAAGGAAATTGAATTACCGCAAGAGACATGTTTTTTTTTTCAGGCTATAAATATGAATACCAAGACGAAGAGCACTATCGACTCTTTATATTTCGCAAATATGCCTTAATGTACTTTTTAAAGACTTATCAGCTATGAAACGTTTGATAATTTGCCACCTCACTCCTCACATACACTTTTCAGCGCGCTCCTTCACCTGCAAAGTACATGTAACTGAAGTCCTTTTGCATCCGACTAGCGACTACTACCGGCTACTTCTAATGATCGCAGACCGTCCGATCACCATTTGTTAACAGATAAAAGAAACAATTTAGCAAAACCTTCATAGTTATTCTACCCCGAAAATAGAGCAATAAATTGGCTGGGGGTCTAAGAATCAATTATGAAACAAAATAATTTACTCGCACAGCAGAGAGAAAAACTCTTGCGCAAAATAAACACTCACCATTTCTCGCACGGGCACTTTGGCCAAATTGCATAGACTCAAGTCTAATTCTTCTCCATCAAATTTGTCTTTGATCTCCTCTTTAGACAGTTTTCTTGTCATGTTTCGTGGCCACCTTTTCTACCCTCTACCAGCTGAGAAATCATGTGTAATTTGTGTAATCGTCATCCCAAACCAGTCTGAGCCCGCTGTACTTTTCACACACTAGCGGTGTGAAATAAACAAACTAGTTTCCAGTGTCTTTCAACCACGCGATCACCCTAAAATACAAGGCATATACTTGGAGGGGAATTTGCCTTTGTTTAATTAGTACTTCATATTTGTTTAATTAGTACTTCATATTTG
>Ga0126337_10000648_pt1 | contig 18534 bp, 12 predicted proteins | sample DipCmetagenome_FD_92527 | JGI IMG/M metagenome (GOLD analysis project Ga0126337, IMG submission 92527) | Coral microbial communities from La Bocana,Puerto Morelos, Mexico - Diploria C A metagenome | ecosystem: Host-associated > Invertebrates > Cnidaria > Coral | place: La Bocana,Puerto Morelos... | reverse complement strand
GACGGCAAAGAAATGTACCAAGAATTATAACGCACGTGCACAGCCATTGTTCTGCTCATTAAACCTTTTGTTTAGCGACGTTCCCGTTGCCGTTGCCGTCGTGGTTTTCTTAAACTCCCTATTGTGTGCAGAAACTCTCTCCTCAATTTACGTAGAAGAGGATCACGGAAACCTGGGAAGATGTTTTCTTTAAAACCCAGAGGAATTCGCACCAAACATTTAGTCGATTTAAGTGATGTTTGAAAACTAAGAACGTGAAGAAAAGAGGTTTAAATACTATCGGCTGTTCATCATTTTAAGGATCTTTTATTCCACGTTAGATATTCACCGAAAGAAATCATAAATAGTATTATTTCTTACTCAACAACGTGTAAACATGTTTCATGAAGCACGTTTTTGGGCGAATACAGTTTTTTAGTTTTTCAAGTTATAAAAGTAAATCCAATATTGGGTTATGACAGACGGAAGTAAGAAACTGAGATATCATCCTAATGGAAGTCTTTCTCCTAATGCTGCTCCGTATGTTTACAAGTTTTTTGTTATAAATTCATCTCGGTGAAGATTGTACTTAGTCATACGAAATATAATTGGTTGGTTTCTTCAGTTTTATTAGATCTCGGTATTTATTCGTGCAACCCCTTTAGTGGGAGAAATCCACTCTACAGCAAACCTGACAAACAGTATGTTAAGGGAGTGGGGAGCGATCACATCGAATCCAGGGGGGAGTAGCACTTCTAGTCACTCCGAACTGGATTGAAACAAACTTCTTTAGGGCCAACTTGAAAATCGCATAGGATGAGTGTCAGTGCTCATATGAAAAGTTGAATTCCATTGTGATATACCTTCAGCAATAATAACTTGTAAACCAATCCTGAAATTCTGCTCATGTTTCTTTTCCTATTGCAAAAGTGGCATCAAGAACATGACCGAGCACGTTATTCACGCATAAATTATGCGTTGGGACTCCAGTGTATAGTTCCGTTCGATCGTTGCGGGTCAAAGAATACAATTTGATGCGTTTTCAGTCGATTGCCACTCCTTATTGCCACTAGTTATCCGTTAATATTGATCGGCTAACTAAATAGGACAATATATGTGTCTTGTAAAGTTAAGGACACCACAAGAACTTAAGATTTAGTAACAGCACTTAGCCGGTACAGTACATCGGGAGCAAAATAGTGGAGGATTTATTCCAAAGGAAATGCCCGAGTTGAGATTCCGGCCTGGTTTTTTTGTTCACTGGCAAATCGTAATTCCTCAACACGCATGCGCGACGTTTTGACTCTTATGAGCAGACTACTTGCTTACTTTCTGCCCAACACATGTTCAACACGCTTGCGCGACGTTTTGATTCTGATGAGCACATTACGTACTTACTTACTTACTGCTCGCTATGCCTGCTGGCATGAAGGCCAGCCACGAAGGACCTCAACTCCTGTGCGTTTTGAGCCAGCGGAACGGAACGGAACGGGTCGGACCGCGACCCATATGAGAAGATCAGAGAAGAAATCCCTTTATGAGCGAACATTTATGCGTCAACCTTTCATCGAGTAACGTGCTATATCAAATCAGCTATCTCATGTTAATCGAGAGAAGAATAAACGTAAATCTCGTCGTGTATGCTAAAAAGTTTAGACAAATGTTGGCACAAAAGACAGAGTTTGTATCCAATAAAAAAAGCCAGAGTGAACGCAAATATGCGTCTAGTCATGTATGTGTTGTAGTTAATTTTTATTTCCAGTCAAATTTTAGTTTTCCTTTGTTTTTGCACATACATTACACTGTAATGTATAGTAATGCATGAAAAAAAAAGAAAACTAAAATTTAACTGGAAACAAAAATTAACTACAACATATGCATTATTTGAGGGCGCTGCCTCGTATAGCGATACCTCTAGCGTGCGTCACAATCACTTGTACGTATTAGCCATGACAGATTTTGCAATTAATATCCCAATAACGATCATGAATAGATAATCGTAATGGTATTCGAGGTTGGCCCTGTCACTCTGTCAGTTGTGTTTGCCTTCATGAGTGTCGTGAGCTAAAGCCGTTTTCAATGCTTCACACTTCCGCTTTTATTCTGTTTTATTCTGTTCTGTTATTCTGGAGCGATCCAATGACACCGAACACCCAATCACGATCTCATGTCGTGATAGATGTCAAATTTGGCGATGATTGCCATATACGGACGTATATTATCACGCTTCAGTGTGCTATCAAATTTGCGCGGGAACATTTTATAATACGGACATAGCAAATAACTTCATCAAATAAACAAGTAAATGAAAGCAAGGACCTTATTTTACAGTAAAACAATTCTCTACTCTTGACCAGCAAAATCCCAGGTGCAGTTAGACTTTCGGATGTTTTTTTTTGTGGTTATTTTGCAAGAGATTCTATTTTGAAAAGAAATTCGTTGAACGGACGCACGTAATACAGTAATGCAGTAACATTCAACTGAATGAATATTCAATTGGATTTATGATCTATTACTGAACGCTGCCGAGAACGTACAAACTCGGTTTGAAATTTAATATATCTTTGAATTGTGAATGAATGATGAGATAGAAATAACTTAAACTTATACTTAGAAGAGCGAAGGTGAGTTGGTCGACTTCGTAAAATCACCGAAACAGGAAGCATACACGGAGCTTGATATATTTTTGAGGCAAAATCTTCGTTGTCCGTCGTAATCTCAATCTTAATTTTTTTATGTTCTTTTTTTTCACGGCAGAATGCATCTCTGCGCGGAAAACTCTCTACGGAGATTAAGGTAAGAAAAGAAAGGAAAGGGAGATGCGTTTAACATCATTTGCATGCGGATTTTTAATTTTGCTTTTAAGTCGGGTAGGATTTCAAAATAACAGGAATAGTTGGAAGTATCTTAATGTGTGGAGTCTTTTCACCACGAAATTTGAAAAATTGATGTGGTTCTTGATAGCAAAACCTTTTGTCTTGTTTGCGTCGAAATTGAAATATTTTCTTAACTCATAAGCATCTCCTTGAGTTATTTTTATTGCGTTTGTCTGCCATGGCAGAATATTAACATATTGAATATTTGTTTTCGTGCTTTTCGCCTGGCCATTCTTCGTGAATTTCCTCCTTCCCGCCCCATTTCTGCGGTTTTCCTTCTCTTTCTAATTTTGTTTTACACTTGTAGTTGACTAAAAAGTCATTAGAATTTTAATTTCAGGCGCTTTTTCCTGCTTTTGAATTTCGCGAAATTTAATTAGCGGCAACTTTTTTTTCGTTGATGACGGGTAGAAGTCTGCCATTTGTAATGTGGCATAACTGCACTGCGTAGCGCGTAGTGAACGTGTTTCACCCGGTTGTTAGGTAGAAAAGCGCACAGTTTTGTTAAAACCTACGGAATCTTTTCTCGTTGTTAAAAATTATTGCAATTTCCCTGGATCATCCACGGCCATTTACAAGACGCATCACAACTCATTTCCGGCCCGAACGGTATCGTCAAGGCAAGGATAGTTTTAATTTTAGGCTGAAAACAAATTGCAGTCGCTTTGAAAAGAAAAAGACAGGAAATCAGGAATTCAGGGAATTATTGCGTGGCTCGTATCTTGCAAAATAGATTAGTTTATTAGTGTCATGAATCTCTTCGGGGATTCTGTTGAATAATATCGCGCCCCAATCAAAAGCTAATTTGCGTTTTCAAGTCTGTAGCAACAACAATACCCATAAATGTTTGGTGAGGCAAGGTTTGCGATAAAACGCGTACTGCGGAGTTTTATTCGCGCAACTTCGTGTTGTGAGCTTATTTTTCGTCATGGGTTCAAATAGAGTCGAGCACGTTTCTTAGAAAACGCAGAATAAATCGAATAAACCAACTAACAACTTCCTACGCAATCGGAACTCGTCGAGATACCAGAACTGAGTAAGTGGCTAAGTTTTGCCACTTGCAGACTGCACACGTTTGCATCTCGTGATTGCTTTGTTGCTATTTGACCTTTCGTATTAGTTAATGAAACGATTGTAAGCTTTAAGTTGTCCATTTCTCACTTAAAAATAAAGCCCTGTACAATTCTTTGGAGATTAGACGACTAGAGCAGGAATTATGCCTGCAAAATGTCGCTCTGTGAACAGATGTTGCACAATGTTCACCCGCGACGACGGAAAAACGAGTTTTCATATCCATCGCCTTTCTTTCCTTTGAAATTCGCGTCGAATAATAAACGACAGCGCTCACCGCGGCAAAATGGCCGAAAAGTTCCTCACTGACTTTCAAGGAGATTTCCATTGGCGTAAAAATCTAAATTACCTAGTTGGAAAGTCGCTGTATAACGCAGGTTTCGTTTGAATGATGGTTGATTTCTTTGGAGTTAAAACACGAGTTAGGCCCTGAGGTGGCAGATTGTCAGGTTCATGTCTTATTATAATAATGGGAAGAAGCGAATTTAAATATGAATAGCCAGTGAAGCCTTTCTTGCTTGTAGCAGGTGTATTATCAACTGATTAATATGCGTAGTTCGCCACGGTACCTTTTGTTATGAGAAGTCGAGGCCATGGACCATAATTTCTGAACTAGCTGGTTACCGCTAGCGACGTCCGTTTGAAAGGGGAGGAAAAGAAAAAAAAACTGTCGCTTTGACATCATTGGCTGTACGCTGATGAGCTTGTTTGGTAGTGAGTCATCAGAAGTAACGATCACCTTGTCAATTTATGCGCTCGTTTATTTGGGTCTGTACGATGTGGGATTGCTAGAAGCCACACTAGCTGAGGCAACGTTATGCCGTTTTCTTAACATCGGTTATTGAGACCGGTTGTGCTCCGCGAGGTTTTCGTTCGCCCATTCAAAGTTTTTCACCGTTCACCATTTTGAAATGCGGACAGGCAATCTTGAGGTAATATCTGGTGCTTTCTACAGGGATGGATAAGGATAACGATGCAGCAACACCAGCAAAGAAGGCAGGCGACTCGTCCCTGGAAATGCCAAACGCGGCAGATAATGAAAGGTTGTCGTATTTGTCCCAAAAGGCGCGCTCCATGTCTTTGTATGGAAGTCAATTTCTTCAAGAAGCGAGAAGTCCCACACATGCCCTGTTTTGCTTGTCAGAGACAAATCCGATCCGTGAACTATCGAAATCCATCGTGGTGTCGAAATATCCTTTTTTTACGATTTATGCTGTTTATAACTAGCAGGGTTAAGTATTTATACGTTGTATTCTTTGAGGTGATCCCCATAAAGTGAGCCTAAAGGGGCTCGATAGCTCGTATTAAATAGTCTTGTGTTTTATTGTATATAGATATAATATATCTGGCTGCAGTTAAGCCGTAGGCTGTTAATCTCTAGAAGTGAGCTCTATGTGATCCTTAACCTACCTAACAGTATTTGAATATTTTATTTTGCTTGCTATCGGAGCGAACTGTATCGTGCTAGCCTTAAACACTCCACTTCCAAAAAATGATCGTACAGACATGGCCCAGCAACTGGTGAGTGTGGCAGCGAGAAAACGACAATGTCTAATTATTTCACCTTTCTTTTGGAAGCGTGGGGCTTCCGAGCATCGAGCAGTCTGTTTAACACTGCTGTCTTTTCTGTTTTGCTGTAGGAGGACGCCGAGTACTATTTTGTGGGGATCTTTTGTGTCGAGGCACTGTTAAAGATAATGGCCTTTGGCTTTGTGCTTCACCCGGGTTCCTATCTTAGAAATGGCTGGAATATTTTGGACTTCGTCGTTGTTGTGGTTGGGTAAGTTATCTCTCAACATATGGCTAGTTATTCGCCTTATACGCTCGCACTTTTCACTTGTGTGTGGCGTTAAACGAAACTTTGAAAGGTGTTTGTTTTTGTTATTTATTTAGCCATAATTTTTTCAATCCATGAACCTTTTTGCTTAAGATTTATTGCTGAAAATTTAAAGGTGAATATCCGTCCGTATGAAGAAATTTTTTCTCCTTTAATAAGGCATTTCGTTTCGAGTTGCTCTTTCAACAGGCTTTCGACGTTGCTAGTAATAACAGCCATGTAATCATGCTGAATCGTAACTTAAAGTTTCTCTGACGCACGCGCACAGCTCCAGCGACGAGTGCATGATTACGGCGTAATTTTTTTCCAGTGTAAATTGCTCGGAATTTCTCTTTCTCCGTACTGTTGTTAATTAAAATCTCCAGCAAAACATCTAAATTGTATTCCTCGTGATAACAATATCGTTTTTCTTCGGATGAAAGTGAATTCAAAACGTTACCCTCAAAATATACGCAGCTTGTTTTGTTCTGTAGGGACAAACATATTTTGTCTCGCGGAAGTTGTTTCGATTCGAGCCGAATTTGAACTCCTTCAGACGGATCAAATTTGAAGTTTGATTGGCGAGGCTCTTTCGACCTTCTGCGAAGGAATTGTCGCTCGGGCGGTATAAAAACTGACAGAATGATAACGTTTTGCAGAGCTAGATATCGAGCGATTTAATGTTTTTGTGAAAATGGCGTCGCAGTTCCTGATCCCGTTTTGACATTACCAGATCCAACATAAATTTTGCTAAAACAGTGGTGTAACAGCTGCATGCAAACTGTGTCAAATGTCGTAGCATTAGCGCAGTTGCAAATCATTGAAAACGTTTTCGACGGATCGGATCAGTATTTCTCCTTAGACATTAGTGGTTTGGTATATATAGTGTCGTTCAAATCGATCAGTTGTATCGTTGGCCTTTTGTTGTGTTTTCATTATGGCTTCATCATGGGGACTTATGATAAATTTTTAAACACCAGCACTTTATGTTTTTGTGTGACTTTTTGTTCGTCAGTGTGTAACGATCAGACACAAGAAAGAATCACGAGAGAACGTAATATTTCGTGTTTCTACTTCATTTCTCGATGATCCATGTGTTGTTACTAGCGATCGCTTTCTACGAAAACATGAACGAAGTGACGCGAAATGCAAAAAATAATTTATTTATTCATATACATGTGTGTTAACGTTTACGAACGCATTCAATTCAATATTGTACTGTCTTCTTCTCGATCCAATCTTTGACATGTGGTATAATTTCCAGTATTGACTAAAGCTGAACATTTTGCTCACAGATTCAGTTTGAATATTTTAGTACGACGATGAAACGCTCCTACATGTCACTAAAGAGACCTCTGCTCGTATTAAACGTGACTGATTTGGAGGTTGTTTTATGCTAGTAAGCTACCGCAGGTTTTCAACAAAAAGGACCTCAGGTTCGGGCAGCCCACGCTTTTTAATGCCTTTCAAGTATAGTTCAGATACCATAAGGTACCATAATAGAATTTGCCGTTAATGCTATGCTATAAAATTCAACATGATTCAGCAGGTTTTCACAGCAAATAGCTATGTTTGAATAAGTGCTAAAGCCTTTGCTTTCAAACGTGTTTCGCGTCTGAAGTTGGTGTTCGATGGCTTCATTCATCGATAGAAAAAAGACATTACATGAACGACAAGAGAGTGTTTATGATAAACATAGTGAAAATGGCTATCGAGGCTGCCGAAATAGCACACTGAGCGAAAGCGTGGCCCGAACGTTAAAACCCATTGTTAGGTAGACTAATATCGTTCAATCTATCTTGACATTTGCTGCTAACGTATTTTTGTAGTTTTCCATGCATGGAAAAGAAGTTTTAACTACACATCTGGTTGCATGTCATGGTTCCCAATTTTCAAATTCAGAAGCTAAGTTTCAATTATTAAAATATCTCGAAACATCCATCCATACTATTAAGGGCACGGTATTTGTCTCTTCTGTTGTCTGTTCACATTATTGTTTGCTTTTTATTTTATTACACTAGTGGTTCATTTCATAGTTGTGTAAGACTCACAACCCATGGGCAAAACAAGAAAATGAGTGTTTTCATACTGACCTGGCAGCAAAAACCTGTCGGTAAATGGCTAGTTAGGACACAATTAATTCATGTCAAGGCGTTTAAAGTCGCACGATTAGGTTGGCTCGTTCCGTTGTCTTCGTCAACGGAAACTTGAAGCTGGAAATATGTATTAACGTTATTTTGATTCAGTCACTTTACCTTAAGAAGGCATAATACATTATGTTAGTAACGTTAAATTACCCTTGGGAGCCAGTGGCTTCTTCATAATATATGTTGAAGCACACAGAATCTTGTGATAACGGAGTGTGGGTTTTCATGTTTGTTTTCCCTGAATATATCTGGCTTATCTCCTTGTGACGCATAAGTCGTAGATGCCCCGGGTGAGGTTAAAAGGAAAGCTGAAACTTACAATTTTTTGGCTGAAAAATGGGCCGAAACTAGTGCTTATACCGAGCTAAGAAATCGCTAAAAATATGATAACCAATCACTGAGATTGTAGCGGCCCATTGATAAAATACGAAAATAATAAGTACACTAAATCACAAGCCTAAAACAAGACTGGCAAACATGTGCTAAACTTTTGCAATACAGTCTTCAAGATGCAAACACCGTTACTGTGAACGTGCCGAGTGAGTATGGTTGTCCGAGAGCTTTTGAGTTTTTCTAGAGTTGCACGTGACGAGTTTGATCCCACGCGCTTGTTTCATCACTTGCGGCTGATTCCACTGATCTGGTTCTGCCAACCCCCGGCTTTCTATGATTTAATGAAAGTTTGATTTGTCGTGTGGGCACCAAATCTTTTTACAGCTTCATTAAGAGCTTATGCAAGTTGGTCAAGCATGCTGAATAATGGAAATAAGGGCGGCACTTTTCAAAGGTTGAGTCATTGAGCGTTCCTTTGAAATGTTAGACAGAGACTTCTTTTTGTTCCTCAGCACTCCATATTTAATCTGCATTCCGTCGAGCAGCTGTTCTCTTAACGTCACGCTTTTATTCTCACTACTGACAGCGACAAATTCAAACAGTTTCATTTTCAGTTTCATTTCTGTTCCTTTCCTCCTTGAAGTCCACTGTATGGCCAGTGAAAAGAGTATGGCCAGTGAAAAGAGTTCTCGTTTAAGGTTGTTTTTAAAGAACATGCCAAAAGCTTAGATAAGTCGTCTTTCGTAAAGTCACTTAAATCGGCACATTAAGAGAAAATGTAAACTTAAAAATGTTTTGAAAATCATGCAATTTTCTTGACCCGTCCGGTTTAGTTTGTTTTTCATATTAACGACGATTAAACACCAAGAATCGCTTAAGCTGAAACAAAACCTAGAGAAGTCTAGCCGGATTATTCCTGGGGATCGATTGTGTTCAGTGATGCTTGCTTAAACTTGTGGTAGACATATCAATTAACAAATATTTAACGAGCCCGCGTTAAATATGAGATGATAAAGAACCTCGTTGGCCATCATTATCTCCTATCCGACAAGCGAATGTACAAATTGCTCTATTTTGAACGCCTCCATAATATAGGAAATAAAAAATAAAATGAAAAATATAAAAACTTTTCAAAAAATTACACCGTAATGGCTAAGCCAATGGAAACTCTTGTTTTGCATGATCTAATGATCCAGTTGTTAATAATACCGGTGTATTGTTGTCACTCTTATCCTGTAGTATCATAAGTATTCCAGAAGTCAACAGAATACTGCCGGGCGGCAGCTTGGATGTGAAAGCACTAAGGGCAGTGCGAGTGTTACGACCTCTTAAACTCATTTCTGGTGTTCCAAGTAAGTGTTTAACTATCAGTACAAAGCTCTTAATTCCGTCGTCGCGTCTGCGCAATTTTACACGGAGAAACAAGCTAGGTTGAGAGGCATGTCACTCTGACGCGATGAGGAATATCCCAGTCGCGTTAAACAGCAGCTAATGAGCATTTAATGTGGATGTCACGGTTTTGTTGTCCGTTTTTACCCAAATTCGGCTGCGAATAAGATCACCCCCAAACGTATTCCATAAATCGACACACAAACGCTGTAAACGAGATATACGAGCATGTTGTATAGAAGGTCGCTATTTACTGAAGGAACCTTGCAGAGCCAGTGAAATTCATCATTTCAGCTCTTTGTTTGTGTAGTTGTCAAGTAAAATAGGCGTTAATTATTGGCTGTTTTTTTTTTCTATTTTAGGTCTTCAAGTTGTGATGAAATCTATTGTTCGGGCTATGGTGCCTCTACTCCAAATCTTGCTTCTGGTCTTGTTTTGCATTCTTATTTATGCAATAATAGGTTTAGACTTTCTCAAAGATAAATTTCACACGACCTGCTTTCACAATGAAACAGGTGAGTGGATTTTTGTGATCAGTCTTTCTGGCTCTATTTTTTTAAGAGTTATGACTTAAGAGATATTGTTCTCGACCTTTGTGGAGATGTAGCCACTGTTATCGGCTTTTGTGAGTTGGAAACATTGTTCTCTGCTTCTATGAAGCTGAAAACGCATCATATTCTTCATTTTATGCAAACGTAATTAAATCAAAAAGTTAATAGTTAGCTTTTTAGCAACTTGAAATAAATAGATCCTAGGGCGGATACATGGGGGTCGAGATACGGACCGCGGCTTCCTGTAGGAGGGGGGTGTGGAGGGGGGGTTAAGAGTCATCCGCCCCTGGAGGAGGTCCTTTGAAATGGGATTCCGGCATTCTGTGGTCAGGGGTTCGACCGAACGCTCCCCTCCCCTGTAGATGCGCCCCACAATTAATCACTGCAGTGATGCTGTGATGCTGACTTAGCTCTGACGAAGGGCTAACGCTCAAAACTTCATCTACAGAAACTCACTTCAGGAGTTAATCCACTTTTATCAACGTAATAAATAGCTTGACTCGTCCCCAATAGTCTCTTGAGAGGCGCATTGAATATTAACGAGGAAAGCGTAAGATCAAGGGGTCTCATGGGTTCCCTCCGTGTTTCCGAGATTCATCCACACTCCCTCGACTTTCACCCATTCAACGGACGATTGGGAACGAGTCATATATATACCTAAGGTTTCAGTTTCTCTGTGATGCAGCCGAGCAGTTTCTTTGTATACTTTGTACTGACTAAATAGGTATGTATAAAGCTGTTTAAAAAATTATGGAGAAACCTATTTTAAGAGAAATATTTGGGAGTAACAAGCGGAAGGCAGGCGGTTTAAGTCAGCAAAACTGCATCCTTACATCGTTTTCTTTCAGTAATTGAGTGACGTCATGTCTACCTTGTTTCTTGTTTTGCTCTTGCAGGAATAAAAGAGACGAATACTAAGCCATGTGATGCAGGGCCCTTTCCTGGAGTTAGGAGAATTTTTCGTGGCAGAGAGTGTCCGCCTTATTATACTTGTAGAGAATATTGGATAGGCCCAAACGATGGCATCACGACATTTGATAATATTGCGCTTGCAATGTTAACAGTTTTTCAGTGTATTACAATGGAGGGATGGACATCGATAATGTACAAGGTACAACAACAACGTGAATAGAAGATTATTCTTTATTGGCTCTGCATTACAGCATTCCATGGCCTGTTCAGGGCCATTTTCTTGTCGTTTGAAAGATGCAGTCTTGGCATAGTCTGTTTAATTATCAAACGTATTCGAACGAAGAACCTATAATCGAACAAATCAAAATAAGTTCGATTACGGTTAGAAACGGATCATTATCGAGTATGTTGTGTGCGAGTAGATTTGACAATGTTGGAAACAAATTCACAATTTCTTTTAATTTTTTCAAAATTGATTTCGCAAGCAGGAAGCGGCGTGGCCTAGAGGTTAGGACGCTGGCTTTGTAATTTGAGTTCCAATCCTCTTCCCAGGCAATGTGTTTGGTGGTTCCAAATTCAATTTCTCCACGCTTTGTAAATAGCTAACTGGTCAGCCTCCCGTCAGTTGAGAATTTAACAAAGTTCTGTTTAATTTAGATATTTGTTTGCTTGTTGCAGTGGTCTCAATTAGTGCAATAGGGCTAAACACTTCGACACTTAAAAAAGAGTGATTTATACACTGTCTTATCAAATATTCAGTTTAACTATCTGCGACAGAATATTAATGCCGTTGCAAAAAAAATGGCTTTTGATTTATCTTCACAACGAATCGAAAGGCTAAATGTGTGGCGATAAGTAATGGTAATAGGACTGAGTGGAGTCCAATTCGGTCTGTAATCATACGACTGTTTATCACGAGTATGATTACAGACCGAATTGGACGACACGAAGTCTTATTACCAATTAATCATAAAAATTACAATTTTCGGGAAAAGAAGAATACCAAGGTATGAAAAAGGAAAATTTACATTAAGAGTTTTTACTTTAATTCTACGGTGATTGAAACCAAGGTTGTGATTGATTGATTTAAACTATAACTTAAAATGTGATTGGTTGATTCAAACTACAATTTTGAATGTGATTGGCTTATTGAACTGCCCGATAACAAGCTGTCCGGTAACAAACTGTCCGATAACAACTTAACAAGTGAATTAGTGGAAAATAGGGCTTTTTTAAAACCAATCACAACCGAGGAAATTGTAATTTTTATGATTAAGAACGATAACGTCTATGTTTATCTCTTTTTTCCACAGACATTTGATGCAATGGATGAAGAGGGTTATCTGTACGCCTGTTATTATGTTTCGCTTATCGTAATTGGTTCGTTTTTCGTCCTTAACCTTGTTCTTGGGGTTTTGAGCGGGTGAGTGTTTAGAACGTATTTTATTGCTGCCCAGTTAACACGCCAATTACGAACATTGAGGGCACGCCGACAGATATCACGGGTGAAACAATTAGTTTTCAATGTACGAAGCGCTTTAATGTGCGACCTAAAAAGAAATGCTAAAAGTAAAAAAAAAGAACCAACGGTTCGTGAACTCCAAGATAGCCGATAGCGCTGTCAGTCTATGGAAACCTGGGGCGGGTAGTTCCGAAGCCGGTTATCGCCAACCCAGTATTAAAAGTTAACCGAAGAATAAATTTTCCTTTTAAAAATGTTTTCTACTGCTTATGTTTTGCTTAGTTATAGATTACCCAAGCTCAAAGCTAAAGGACAAATAATTAAAACAGAAAACCTCACCGCAAAGTTACGGCAAACCTCAGATCAAAAATTCTTCCTTATCCTGGGCCAGCTTTGAACAACCCTGCCCTGAAGTTTGAAACTGTTCGTGAGGGTACAAAGGCAGGGAGTGACCTTTGTGTTTTTTGTCACCAGCGAGTTTGCAAAGGAGAGGGAACGTGTGGATACTCGGCGTAAGTTCTTTAAAGTTCGTAGACAGCAGCAGTTAAACCGTCAGGTGGACGCTTACATGTCGTGGATAGCCAAGGCTGGTGAGACTCGGCTATATTACAACAATTCCTGTAGACCCTTATCATAAATGGTTGCCAATTTGAAAATTATTTTGTCGGCATTTAAATTAGCATTTAAAATGTCTTTTGCATTATCAATTGAAAAACGAGATAAGTAAGGCAAGGAAGGAAGTAAGTAAGGACGTAATTTCAATACTTGCAAAAGAATTTATAATAAGCAGTCATTTATGAAAAGGATCTATGGTTTTGACGAAGGGCCTTAAAAACTGGAAAAGTCAGCTGCCCATGTCCATATAACTACAACGGTTAATTTACCAACTTCAATTTGAGTAATTATTTGTAAGGTTTGTTACTTGTCCGCCGACGAAGCACAGTACTTTTTTTAGAAGTGAATAACTTTGTTCAAGACTACTACTGGACGATGTTTTTCATTTCGTCGAGTTTTTACAGTTGCCTTCGTTTATTAGTAACATGTAACTGGAATGCTTAAAGCCATGTGTAACATAACAATGAGAACTTGAAGTTCGCATCCATGACAACGAAACCATTTTACTTCGTTTTTTTTTAAAAGGAAAGTACTTTGAGGATACCGACTGAGGAATTGTCGATATCCTGTTCATTTAGTTTATAGCGCACTCTCTTTCAGGCAGACACTCCCGGTACCAGCTGTAGCTGTCTACTTTAGTGCAATTAGAACTTGTAAATTTAGCCTGGACCAGCCAGCTTAGGGAAGTATCGACCTTACAGTCGTGACCTCTTACAGAGAGTTGTCTGTATTTTCGTTGCAGCGGAAACGGCGGCGGATCAAAACTACAGTAGATCAAAACATCTCAGCTTGAACGACTCACAATCACAGCTCGTTACCAATGACATGGTCAGTAATCCTGGAAGAGTTGTTGCGAGAAGAGAGGGAAACTGTTACCGAGTCAATATGCCAGAGAGGTAAGCTGGGTTCTAGCTCAGGCTCACAACCCAGGAAACTATGAGGAACCCGGATACAAGTTTCGGCGCTTGGTAGCATGGGATCGTTTGCGTGATTGGGGGATAGCTGTATTGGAATTCGTTGGCCAATCGTAGGCTGTGTAGTCAAACGATTCCAAAACATCCAGTGCCAGAAACATTGCTCAGTCTGGGTGAATCAGACAACAAGCTTTAGCCAGTATAGGAGTATAATAATGTTGACATTACACACGTTTTTCTGCTTTGGGAAACGGTTTTTAAGCTTTTATTGCTAGTTCAGATTCGCTCATTGCGTCATTTATACTTATGGTGATTGGTCAAATGTATCATTTGGAATGTACATTATACTGTCAGCCATTGTTGTCCTCCAACTCAGCTCTTTGCATGCACTCACATACATTGTGCGCCTGTTTTTGAATTTAGAGTGGGCGCGCTCCAGCGGTTCATTCAGTGGCAGCACAGATTTTCCATAAAGGTTGGTCGCATGGTCAAGACACAAGCATTTTACTGGACCGTGCTGGTTTGCGTGTTCTTAAACACCATTGTGCTGGCCGTGGAGTATTACAAGCAACCCCCGTGGCTTACTGAATTTCAGCGTAAGTTGTAGAGTTTGTTTGTTCAGACACAGTCTTACTGCGGCTATATAAAAGAAGCTCTTTAGAGATGCGCGAAGCTAGCGCGCCAAAATGGTACCTTAGTTGACTGATCCACCAAATGTGCCCACTGGCCATCGAATGCGACAAATAATTTGCAGGCTGAACACCTCGGCCTCAATGTACAAATGCGGTTCTTGTTCAAATAGTCGGCACTTTGACTTTTTGCACCGTTTTCTATCGTTGGTTAGGAAGATGATCATGATCTTTTTTTTTCTTTCAGGATACGCGGAAATTGTGTTTTTAACGTTCTTCTTCGTGGAGATGGTTCTTAAAATCTATGGCCTTGGATTTCATGTTTACTTCAATTCCAGTTTTAACTGTTTTGACTGCGCTGTGAGTTATTCCTTTATGCATGCCACTTTAGAATCAGCAAAAATTCAGTTGATCAAATAGCAAAGCCTTTTTTTTACTGGTTGCTCTCAATAGGTTGTGTGTTCAGGAATTTTGGACCTTATACTTGATCTAGTTGTCCATATTAAACTTGGCATTAGTGTACTCAGATGTCTTCGTCTTCTTAGAGTCTTCAAAGTCACGAGGTAAGCTTTTGGCAACCCTGTGAATCACAATAGGCCATTTCACAGTTGTGTGCTAGGAGACCTGGCCTTTGAATGGTAGCGAGGCTAAAGGTGACCTTGCTTTGATACAGACCTCTCTGCATTTGTCATGTAAATACACCTAATTAGCATTAGAACAACTTGATTTACATGACAAAAGGAGTGAGGTCTGTATCAAAACAAGGTCACCTCTAGCCTCGCTGTCATTCAAATGCCAGGTCTCCTAGCACACAACTGTAAAATGGCCTATTGTTGTAGTTCTGATACGCGACAAACAGGGGCAGATTTAGGGAGAGGGGCCGAGGGGCCACGTTACCCATTTTCTTTGTATTGTCGAAGAAAATTGACCAAACGCCTTGAAAGCGAAATTTTCTTTCGGTTTTTTTCGGGGGAAGAGGGTAGCCTGCACTCTGTCGCAATTTCTTAGGCCCCCTTTATCTGAATTTTATGGAGATATCAAGTTTCCTTTCTGATTACTTGTTATCTTGTCACAGACACTGGCGGTCGCTAAGGAACCTCGCTACTTCTCTCGTGAGCAGCATAAAGTCTATCGTGAGCCTGATTTTCTTGTTATTCTTGTTTATCCTGATTGCTGCTCTCCTTGGCATGCAGATTTTTGGTGGCAAGTAAGTTGATTTTTTGTAGCTCCCTTGACTGTATCTCCTCGCATTAGCCGTGAGTGGCATTTCTCTGCCTGCAGTATTCTTCAATTTCCAGCCTAGATTCCAGACCTCACTCGCTATTTTATATCTTTTCAAACATTAAAGACACTTCCTTTCGCTTAAACGTAGAATTTTGTAGACAGCCGAGTGTGAGTCCTAGTTACTTAGAAAACGTATTTTTCAGTTTAAATGAAGTTTTAAGACTTAAAATTAACCAAGCTCATTTAATTTCACCCAGGTTTACCGAACAACCCCAAACCAACTTTGATAATTTCCAAAACGCCATGTTGGCTGTCTTTCAGGTTGGTATTGGTTAATTTATAACTAATATTGATTATTAATTAATTTACTTGTTCATTCAGTTTATAAATTTTCCCACACATTTTCTGCAAAACTGTGCAAGAAATTTCAAGAGCAATTGTATACTCGCAGAACATCTTGGTTCTTTACATAACCTCTAACTCTGTTTTGTCCTCAAAAGATACTTACTGGAGAAGATTGGAATTCTGTCATGTACAGTGGCGTGATGGCACTTGGTGGACCACACAAAGCAGAAGGAATCTTAGCAAGCTTGTATTTTGTACTTCTCGTTATCTTAGGAAACTGTATCCTTGAAACCATTCGCTCAGCTCAACAAATAATTTCAACTGAGCTTTTGAATGGGATGGTAAAAGTTTGCACCTCTTTTGGGTTTTTATTATAGCAGCAGGTGCCGTGGCCCAGTGGTAGTGCAGTAGGCTCCGGACCTAGAGATCTAGGTTCGAGCGTTGTCCAGAGTTCTTATGTTGTCTGGTTGTGCTGGCATGTTACTGTTACAGTGCTTCACTTGACCAAGGATTTTACATTGGTACCGGCTTTAGGTCCGGGGGGAGCATCCCAGGCAAGAGGGGTAGTAATACTAAATGTTGCTAACCTTGTTAAGCTACGGATGTTTAGAACAGTTTGGAACTTTGAAGTGTGATTTCGACAATCAAGCTCGCCAAAAGATATATTAAAATTCTAACTCACGTCCGAGTCTAAGAGAAATAAAACAAAAGAAATTTTAGTTTAAAAAAATGTAAAAGAATTTTAATTTATCGAAATTGGCCTATTTATCAGAGGTTAACTAACACGTTACGATATTTGCGGTCCGATTGCTTTCCTTGGTTGTAATTGCGTAGTCGAGAATCCATTCGTAAGATTTTCAAAAGTTCGATCGATTTCTGTCCATGTTTGTTATCAAATTTGGGACAAATTGCGCAAAGATTCGTTGCTGGCTACATGTTAGTCAACTGTTAGTCGGCGTTCAGTGATTCTATTAAACCCCGTGAGAATGAAATATTTCCTTAACCATTAAACAGACACGCTGCTTAATGTGTTCTTAGCCATCGCCGTCGACAACTTGGCAAACGCTCAGATCTTAACAGAGGACGAGGAGAACGAAAAACGAGAGAGGGAACTAAATCGTGCTCGAAACAAACAAAGGTACACTCATAAAGGAAAGGGCTGGGGTAAAGCTGGCGCCAAACTGCCCGTGGTAATGGCTATCAATCACTTTGTACGCAAGAGGAATGGGCACACGTCGTCTTCAGCTGGGGATCCGCCCAATACCACTTGGTTAGTTTAATTACTGTATGTGACTTCGTAGCGTTTCACAAGGCTGGCTACGCCAAATTTTTCGCACATCTTGGTATCCAGGATCTTTTTATTCTATTATTTTATTAGCGGTTGTGACGTGTGTGGCCGCTAGTCGAAGGTAACGAAGTCCTTAAATACAAGTTAGTCGCTTATAAAGAGATCGTGTTATTCATCTAACCTGGTATTTCAGTTCTAAAGAAAATATAACGTTCATAGCATCGAGAAAAAAAACGTTTTACGAAAAACGCTAGTCTTAATGGTTGAAAAACGTCATTTTACTGAAATTGTTTGTTTCTTTGAAGAGCGACGTCTTTCTTTGTTTTCTTTGTTTTGTTTTTTTTTGTTTTTGTTACACTCCAGCCTCTCGGACTAGGTAAATACTAACATCCAAAGAATTTTCTAATATACTCGTTGAGCAATCCTTTGTTCCGTACTGTTATTAGCTGAAAATAAGTCTGGTATTTTGTCTTAATTACAGCACGACCATGGAGAATGGGGAAACAGGTGTCCCGATGTCATCAGTGAGTATTCGAATAGTGGTAGCGAATTTTAAGAAAAAAAGAAAACTAAGAGAAGATCTAGAAATTATTGGTGCATGGTTCGTCAAGCGTTGAAACTATGAGAACGGTATGAGAACTTGAATAGCCATAAATGTACAACGACGAATACTCGAAAGAAAAATAAAAATTTATTTCTCTAGGGAGAGTCATAGGCGGGCAATTATGATGAACAATCGCTACGTTTGATAGCGCGGCTTTGCTAGCCATGTTATAAAATTCTTGTAGAAGAATCATTTACTTAAATTCTCGTGAACTGTGGGTTTGATAATGAGCTGATCTCCTAAGGAGAAATTAACAAGGGGCAGATCGATTTTCAGTCTGCCAGTCTGTCTGATTGTTAGACTGTCCGTCTGGTAGTCTGTCAATCAGTCAGTCTGTCTGTCTGTCTATCAGCCAGTCAGTTAGTGAAGTGAAGTGAAG
>Ga0126337_10000646_pt1 | contig 18549 bp, 9 predicted proteins | sample DipCmetagenome_FD_92527 | JGI IMG/M metagenome (GOLD analysis project Ga0126337, IMG submission 92527) | Coral microbial communities from La Bocana,Puerto Morelos, Mexico - Diploria C A metagenome | ecosystem: Host-associated > Invertebrates > Cnidaria > Coral | place: La Bocana,Puerto Morelos... | reverse complement strand
TTTAGCTTATTATAATATGGTGGGTTAATCCAAAAAAAAGAGTATTTGGTGGTTGGAAAGGTGAAAAAAAAAAAAAAAAAAAAAAAAAAACAGTCAGTGGAACATGCAAACTGCAAGCCCAGGATTAAAATCGTGGCTAAAAGATTGCAGAGAATAAAATACAGTATACTTTGCTCAATAACACATTATATAATAATTCTGTTGAATTATTCAAGCATTTTGATTTGTCCTCACTTATGGTCAGTTAGATGATAGACATATGGATGTTGTCATAAACATTTTGTTTTTATTTCTTTATTTTATGAAACAGATACATGTATATTCCATGTTCTCATGCATCTGTTCAGCAACTGATCACAAAACAGGTCATGATGTGGTACACACTCGCATATTGCCTTGGGGCTACTTTATTATTCTTACCATATTTTGACCTCATCTGTTATTTATTACTAACAACATGGAATCTATTTGTTTACTAGAGAAATAATGCTCAAATTTTAAAAGTAAACAAACCCATCATTCCAGATGACCAATCTAGTGATCAGAAAATATTCTCTCCTAAACATATCCCTACCCAGTAAAGCACCTGGCTCATGAGCATATTTGACGCAGGATGACTCAGAAAAAACAGGAAAAACGGTCACTAAGAGAAAATAAAAAAAAAACAACAACAAATGATTTACTTGCTGAGGTCGACATTCAACAGTCTATGTGGATCAGCTGTTGCATCAACTGGTTCATCATTTTCTTTCCCATCATGATCAGACTCTTCAGCTCCCTGAGAATCAAAGGTGATTACAAGCAATGGCTCAGTTCAGAACAGAGTTACAATCAAATAAAAATGCTAAAGTTTAGATCTAAGAAAAAAATATAAATGAGAGAGAAACCTTCAAGTAAAGATCTACCAGTATGTGGAACATTTGAGTATAGAGAATATTTCCTGTGACCCTGGATAAGTGCCAAGAAAATTGGTGTACCATCCTTACGTTTTTATAAAGTGAGTTAATCAAACCCGATGTTTCTCAACTTTTAAACCCTCATCACTTTAAATTACACAAATTGAATTTGAGTTCTCACCTCAGGCAATTCACCAGCTCCTGTAGGAAGAACCTCATATGAGATATCAAGGGCTGGTTCTTCTTCATCTGCTCTGCTTCCTTTACGACCTGACGGCAAACAGGTAACGTAGTGAAAGTCTCTTCTAAGCCTGACAGCCTATCAATGCTAAAACATAACTCTGGTTTCCACACTATTGCATGCCTTGGAAAACTACTATCTCACCACATCGCTACTTAACAATAACACCCAGTTAGTTTCCATTCCTATTGTACACTGGATTTTAGGAGCCAGACGCACAACTTTACATTTTTTGCTCTAGAGTTCTTTTATTTCTGTACACAAAACATTTGCAGAAAAAGTAATAGATAAATAAATAAATAAATATTAAATAATTTAATTAATTAACAAAACAAACAAACAAACAAAGACAAACAATAGAGTTTGAACTGGAAAAATTAAAACCTTATTGATTTTTAATCTAATACATACCTGAATAAGTTATGCATGATCTGTTTGACAATACATGTATGTTTGCAGATTTTGCAAGCAGAAATTAGTTGCAGTTCACCCTTACATACAGGAATTAAAGACTGAAAGGATGAGCTAGAAAAGATCATTGAATGTACCAGATCTGAAGCAAGTTCTCACCTTTCTTCTTTCTTTTCTTCGTCTTCCGGGATGCATATTTTTTGTCAAGTGAGACACCTAAAGACCAAAGCAGCAAGTACAAGTTCAGAATTAGAAAGGAAGATCAGAAACCTGGCAATGATTTTTTTGTGGCCTTCCAAGTAACCTTCCATACAAAATTGAACTGAAGGGATGATAGAATTTAAGTATAATCATCTCTGTCATTGATCCCTTTTCTTCCTGTGGTGAATGGGGGCATTGAGCCTCCTCCTTCGAGCCTGTCTCCACGAACGTAACCTCCGCTAACCACTCTTTTACCAGTTCAAAACAAATTTTACCTCAATTACCACAGATCTAATGACTGGGTAGTGCTACTGGGCAGTACCTTCATTCATGCTGTTTGCTTATCAATATTATATATATATATATATTTTCAATATTTTGAACTAAATTTAAACTCAATGTTAATATTTGCAGATTTTCAATATTTTGGACTAGGACACTCTTCAGAACACTTGTTAATATCTTCATGTAATACCTGCTGACACCCTCAGTGATACAGGCAAGTCTAGGTTAGCTACGGGGATATCATCCACTGTCACATCTTTCTTTTTAGTCTAGAAACAACCAAAAAGTAAGTCATGTTTTCCAAATTGTAAACATTGTTACTTATTTGCACCAGAATTTTTTTCTTAGCTGGTTACTCTCAAGATGTTAACATGATAATGGTCCAATATATGTTTTTGTTTATCATTAAGAACATTCTTACATTTACAGCTACAATTATTATTTTGATAACAATGAGATATGACAACATCAATTGATGTTTCATATATAATTACCAGTGCTTGGAAATAATTGAGCAACATGTGTCTTCCAATCAGAGACAAGCCGTTTTATCTTTTTCATTTTTATAGGTGGATATCTTAGTAAGAATTCAACTAGCACTTACCTTGTGTTCTTCGCGGGCTGACATCTTCAGATAATGTGGATTACTAAGCTGCTGTTGTTTTCTCTGTTCACGTCTCTGAAATGACAGAAGACAACATACCGGTATGACAGAAGAGAAGCCAAAGAAAAAAAATAACTAAGAAAAGAGAAAACAATAGTGAAGTATTGAAACATGATTGACAAAACTGGCAAAACCAACAAAAAAATTTTCAATTGGATCAGGGTTGTCATTAAGTTTTGATCCACCTGTAGCCTTGATCTTAATACCCACTTAGCAAAAGTATCAACTGCAGTAGGCAAGTTCACCCCTAACATGAAGGATCCATCAAACATACTTAGCAGTACATAGCAGGTGTTATGGGTTACACCCTTATTGACAGCCCTGCGGGATTTATGTGCCATCAAATTTGTAACAAGCCTTGGTATTTTCCATATGAATGTCAATATAGCCATTTTGTATGACTCCAGACTTGGACAATCATGCACTTAGTCACAATTTAAGTCAAGTGGAAAGTAGTTCAAATAATTACCATACCCTTTTCATTTCTTCTTCATCATCAGACACATACTTTTGTTTCAGGTCTCTGAAAAGTTACACAAAATTAACCAATGATTTCTTGATGCTGAATGAATAAGCATGACCACAAACCAGTGCCTAGAATCATTTTTTTTTAACTTGTACCTTAATTACCTAGTATATAACACAGTGAAAATATCATGGTAATTCCAAAACTGAGATGATATATTTACATGACACAAACTAGCATTGGAAATGGAAATCTGACAGATAAATGTCAGTTTAATGGGTTTTTTTCCAGTAAAATGCAATAATGTCAACAAAGGCTGATGTTAGACAAACAAGTCACTACTATCGATGCATTTTTTCCATCCAACAAAATTCTCACAAGTACCAACAGTATAGTGTTGCCATTGTGTTAACAGGCATCACAACAAGTGGTATGATCATACTTGTGTTCATTTGGAGTATCAAATATTGTATCCATTTCCTCTTCCTCTTCTGAACTTTCAGATGGTGGATCATTAATCCATTTGTCAAGGTCAAGCCTAATGACAGTATAAAAAACAAAGTACATAATTTCTGCATAAAACCAACAACATCCGCCAAGTGTTTCTAAACAAATTAATCTAAACAACCCTTTTGACATTGCCATGTATGACTCTCTTAACAGTGGTTCCTAAAAAAGCTAGCCTGCTGCCTACCAGCAACTAGCAAATAACTGCCTGTTTGTAAGTTGTAAACTGAAACAATTTTTATAGAAACATTTGATTTCCTATTACTTTTATAGCTTGCATAATTACGGCAAAAGGAAAAACAAACATTACTATGGTTATTGCCTATCTTGTTGTGTTTGCTCACAAAAACAAATCAATTGTCATAGATGAAATATTGTAAAATTCCCGATGCACTATAATGAAATACTTCCTTGGCTTTCCTAATTTGCTATCATGAGATGGATCACACAAGTCTAGAAACAGATACACAGGTTGACAGATGTCTATTATTTAACACAGTTTGTTTAATGCTGGCAGACTGTCGGTAATGGGAGACAATTTTTACTATTACTGAAATTTAAATCTCCAGCAGTATTAAAATGCACATATTCTTCTATGGAGGAAAGGTAATGATGATGGTACCCATAGCTAAGCCTTACTTACATTTAAGAAATAGAAAACATACATGTTCCATGTTTGAGGAGGTGGAAAAAAGCATCAGCTTGTGTTCCCACACCCTTTTTTAATTCTTTCAAACTTCCACAAGTGTTTCAATTAAATAATTACATTATGAGCTTGAGATTTGTATTGTGTGATAGTTGACGAGGGCACAGGCTGAGTCAACTATTATGTATAGAAATTGAAAGCAAAAAATTTTATTGTTCTAGTATAAATCTACTAGTCATTCAAAACTTTGTCCAACTTTACAAGCAGTTGTCATTTTGTTAACGAGTGCATACTGTTGCACTGCTCACCATCTACAAAAGAATAGATAGTGAGTAGCCTAGCTAATCAGAGAATAGTATTTGTTATAGTGACTAGTCAATTTATACTAAAACTCCATACAAACATGTTTTCTATTTCTTGTACAATATTTAGCATCCAAAGAAAGAAACAACTTGTTACTTTGATTGTCAAAATGTAAATCATCTTCAATCATGCCATTATTACATGTACATTAACAGCTCATGCTAGCTGTGTGTTTCTAAATACAATTTCAAACCATTAAACACATGTATTTTCCTTGGACTTTTTTCAAATGGTATATTTTTTTGAATTGTATAATATTGTATAATATTAAACAAAACGAAGTAAAAAATAACAAATAAGTTTGAACAAACCCCTCAGGAATTTGTACTTTCTTCTGTGCTTTGGCAGCAACTGGATTTAATTCTCCACGGAACAGTGATGATACTTCTTCTGCGCAATCAACTCCTGATTGGAACACAATTGTACATATTTTAATTCCTAGAGGCAACAGTTTTTGCTACCTGTACCTCCCCTTTTTATTTAATATTCTATAATATTCCTGAAAAGAATTCATTCAGTGCATTTTATGAAAAGATCTCATCTCTTCTCTCATAACATAATTGACAGGATTTCCTATAAATAGCAAAATGACAAAGTAATCAATGGTTAATTAGTGCTTGATTCTAACATAAAATAGTTCGCTTCACATCCCAGTGTTACTGAACTGTACTTACAGTAGACATAAAATAGTTTGTACCTTTTCCTTGTAACTTGAGGACATACTTGATAAGTTGTAAAACACAGCTTGCCTAAAATGACCATAATATAATCTTAATGTAATGCTCACACAGAGATTTTCCAAAACCAGACACAAATCTGTTGTTACTGAACATTTAGCCATGATGTTCACCATACGAAAGACATAGGGTATTATAATTTTTTTTGACTCAAAGTTAAATACAATAATATTATAGATCGGAAAGTACTGTTTGTTGAATATCTAAGGAAATTAATACTTTAACAGAGCTATATTGCAAAAGATGCCAATGATTTTGAGGAAACGAAACAGCATAGGGCATCTGTTGTGACTAGTGTCTGTTTATCTTTGTTAACCTAGTTTTGCTTCATTTGAAAATACTGCAAAAATACAAATTATTCTTTTCATTTTTTGTAACTTACCCTTTCCTGAACCTCTAGGTCTGCACTCTGTACAAATACAGGTAACTTCTCCACCAGCATCTCACCAATTGATGTCTTTTCACCATCCTCTTCCTTGAACACCAAACAAGGAATTAGCATTGATGAATAAATAATAAAACCTACATGCAGCTAGGGATGCTTGGATCAAAGTATGAGAACAGAAACAAACAAAGCAATCTCATTCCCAGTCATGTGTCTTCGCCACTCCCTCTGTATCAGTTAAAAAAAAAACTATTTCTAGCCGGCCCCCACACTTTCAAACTGACAATATTGTTCAGCATGATGAAGATTTGTGGATGAAGTGAAATGCTGATAAAACATCATTTATTTCTGTTGTTGTTTTGGTATTAGGCAACATATTGTTTGTTCAGATGTGTGGATTTTATGTTAAGATCATCAAAATCTGGAAAGTACCCATATGATGGACTAGAGAAATGTACAAAGTTCTTTGCCCTACTTTAACTATATATGGTGTAGGTTTATTGAGATAATTAAGAAATAGTAATTATTTTGTTTAGCAATTAGGAATGCTGTCATATTAGACAGGTAGATTTTTACTAAAAGCCACACATATCACCTCCTCTTCCTGCTGCTGACTGGCAAGGATTTTTGCAAATACTTTTACAATGTTCTGGACATAAACTGCCTGGATGTGACCTGGCAGTGAGGTAACCTTGGGCTGCAGCATTGCTTCCAAAGTAGTGTGGATATCTGGTAAATGCCTGGTGAACAACAAAACAAATGTACCGGTAATTATCAATGTAATGTAACTCCATTAAAAGTACCCATAGCAGTCCACTTACTCTGAAAACTCTCCTGAGATCCATGCTGCAGCATAAAGAACTTCACAGACTCTGTTCTTCTCTAATTGCCCTGACATCAAGTCACTGCTATCAAGTAACAAAGACTGCAAAAAAAGTTGTTTTCATTTGTAAGTAATATACATGTAAGCAAAGTTACCTGTGGGCATGTTATATTTAATTTTACAGACTCAAGCCAAATCTAATAGGCCTCAAATATGATACAACACCTACAGTAGCATGAGTTAGAACTCTGTAAACAGCTAGCAACTACCAAACATCTATTTGCCAAGAGTCATGTTTTTGCAACATGACTCAAGCACAATTCAGCTGGAAAACTCAAAGTAAAATTTATATAGATCAGGATTAATATTTTGTACTATCCAAAAAGGCTGCTCCAATAACATAAGGCCAAGGCAGTATAGTAGTTCATACTAACACTTGCAAACACATCTGCAAACAAATATTTTGATCCTGATATTTTTGTTTATACATATCCTTACATCATGTGTTACAAAAAGGTATAGATGAGCATATCTTACCAAGCACTGCACAGCATAAGGACGGATTGCCTTGACTCTGATGGTGACGTCCATCATTTGTGAGGCCAAGAGTTTACCAAGCCTTGTACCTTCGACTCTTGTTAATTGTATAAGCACATCAATGTACCTACATGTCAACAAAGAAGTTGCAGCAACAAATCAATTCATTTTAGTAGAAGAATCAACTAAAGTAAATGATCTAACATTCTCACTCTCTAGTTAACATATTCTTACCATTCAAAGTCTGTAACATAGTGATAGTCATTCAAGCTGCAGATCTGTATAATCTTGGACACTAGCTCATCACAGTAAGCTATAAATGAGCAATCAAAAATTGTGAAATTACTGGTCGCAACAACAAATGCTAAGTTCAACAGACACAGCAAAAACTACTGTTCTTACTAGATACTAAGCAGAGGTAATGGATAGCAAAAAACCAATTGAAATCTTCATTATATCCTTGTAGTCTACAGCTGTATGATCTAGCTTATATTATGAATGTTTTATTGAGAACTATTAAAACAAATGTTTCAATGAAATTCCGCAAAAAAATATGCAACAAAAATTAAGGTATACAGTGTACTTCTGGAAAAACTATTCACACTCCAGTTATGAAACATTGATTCTCTTTGCCAACTTTTCTCCTATGCGAATCCTGAGAATTAAGAGCGCGTACATCAACACACTATATGCAACTCCTTGCTTCAAGAATTGTTTTTATGTTAATAACTCAGATCACTGTTGACACTTACTTTGACTGTCAGCCTTGTCTATATGAACCATTAATTTCTTAATGATGTCCATAATGTTCTTTTTAGACACCTAAGTGGTAAACATAAACATCATGTTGGTATCTATGTTTTTTCCTTCTGTTCTGAATTGACCAGAGTAACCTGTTATGTGATTACATGGTTGACAAAATGCAGGGCCATAATACCAGCTGGCATGGTTTTCACAATAAGACAAACTGTACATATATGGTAACTAGATAAATGTAGTTACTCAGACATATGTGTTCTTACCATTCCAACAAGAAGGTCCAAGGCTCTAAGCCTGATTGATTCATCCTTATCATCTAAACATTGAATAACTATGTCTCTGCAATAGAAGCCATGGAATCATTGGTCAAGAGTGCTATTTCTCAAACAAAGGTCAATTTTAATGTCACCACCAAAATGGAAGCTTTGTACTTAAGCCAAATTTAGTCAGCAAGGTAATTTTAGCTCTTACACATGAGGATAAAACTGTATTACACTGTATGTGTCAAGTGAAAGCTATTGATCACAGCACTTTCATGTGGTCCCACTTATTCAACCAAACAGGATTGTTCCAATCTCTGGATCAAACACAAGTGTGCAGCCATTCAGATAAAAGGAATTGACAAGTTATTGTTTAAAAAGATACTTTAAGTTTGAGTATTCACTTGTTTGACTGTAATGTACATTCAAGTAGACCTACTTGTGTACTTGCACTGCTTTGGGATTTACAGCCAGGATCTTTGACATGGCAAGCAATCCAAGGTATTTCACTACAAATAAACATAATTACTATCACTCCAGCAGTCACCGGCTTGTTTTGAAAACACTCACAGTGTGTTGTGTTGGAATAATGATTGCCTTTGTGTGACAAAATAAATCAAAACACTTTTTCCAAGAGGGGAACTGTGCCATAATGAAAGCCCCAATTGAAACTTAATATTTTAATATTTAAAGAAATGCCATTAAATTCCTTTAAAGTAAACATAATTTAATTGAAGAACAATCAAAATCAAACTACAATAAAAAACATCTTACAATTTTGATCAGTGTCTTCAATCAAAATCCGTAACTTGCTTACACAAAGCTAAAGGAAAGAGGGAAAACAAATTATCATGACCTCTTCTGAGTGTATTACTTTTTAATATACAAATGTCAATCTAAAGTCTATGACATTTCTCAAAGAACAAGACATTCAATTACTTTAGGCTTTTTACTGCAGCTGCTGTATAAGGTCAGTAAAGAATGTTCAACTACTAGGAGCCCATTAAATCAGACTCATTAATAAAAACAAGTTTAAAATAATGTGACCAACCTGAATTGAAGGATTATGTTGGGGTAATCCTAGAAAGGCAAGAATATCACTTTAATTTCAACTTTGAATTACTGTAAAAGCGTATTTGACTCACCATTAGAACCTTGATCAAATTTTCAAGAACACACAGTGAGGTAGAGGACTTACGAGCAATTCTTTAAGTTCTTTAATTCTTTAAGTCTCTTTTAGCTCATTAAAAGTACTAAGGGGGACAGGGGTTTGAACAGCCAAAGGTTTAAAGGAAAATGGACCATCTGGAGAGGTGGGAGGTGGAGAAGACAGGGCTCAAATTAAAAAAAACATAGCCATGGGAGGAGTACATCGTATGGACATTTTTCTAGAACGGCACATTATTTTACAGTTGGTAATCAATAAGGCCAAACACGTCATTGATAACATGCTTCTTACCTGATACAACTGTGTTGATACACTCATATAATAACGACATGGCCGAGGTACTGCAAGAATAAAAAGTACCAAGTTAATAAAATGGTGTCCTCTTTTGTTTAGCCAAGTCCATGTAACTACTTATTTATAACAGGTATAATATATTGTTTACCTATGGATGAGATTTGTCAGAGGTTCCAGTAATTTCTTTCCTAATCTTGGCTCCAGAGGACAAAGGGCTCCAAACTTCAAAAATAGAATGGATAATATTATTTACAGATGTAGGATAAATGATGATAAATGACTGGGAAATTTCCTGAGGAGTGTACAAGTAAACAGTAATTTTGCAGTGTTGATGTTCAGCACTCACTGCTGCCTGAATTAGCTGATCCAGAAAGAACACGGAAACAGGTTAATTAAAAGCACTTTTGAGGTTAGACAGCAAGGTTTGTGCCATTTTTAAATGACATTATCTAGCTGAAAAGGTTCAAATTAATTCCCGACTCACAACCTTGAAGTATCAAGTTAAACCTGAAATACATGAAATGGACTATTTTGGAGGGGCAGCCAACTTTTTTCTACACTATATTACCTTTACTTTGACTTATTTGAAACTAGATTACCAGTAGCACTCAAGGGTTTTAACTTACGAGTTTAATGATCTTGATTAACATCCAATTGTTTGTAGAACTTGTCATTAGTTTGAAAAACAATGGTGCCAGTGATAAGTAGTTCTTTGGGTTTTTGCGAGCTAACTCACAGATCACATTCACTGCCGCTGACTGAACACCTATCAATGATAAACAAAGACTGTCACTATTAACACTTAGGGCACAGAAAAGAAATCTTATCCTGTTATGAGGAGTAGCCTGAGAAACAATGACATCTTTCATTAAACAAGTAAGTAAGTAAGTTATTGAGTAATTCTTTATTTGTTACCACCATTGCACTTAGATATAAAACTAATTTACAGGAAGCCGGCTCTTAAAATATAATTAACAGTACATTGATTAATAAGCAAATACACAATAGAAAGGAGAAAATACAAAATTTGTATTTTCTCCTTTCTTAATTAGTAATTAATGTAAGTATATAAAATTAAAATAGTTATTAACAATAAAAGATATATGGGTATCATTGGAAAGATATTATGTTTTTCCTGCCGAATGAGCTGGCAAAAAAGGCAGGAAATAAAATTCTCTCAGACTGAATGGGATTAGGATGTCAGTTTCATGCTTGGTCACATGATTCAATTTTCTTTTCCTGCCAGACAGTGCAACAGCTTTCCCACCCTCCCACCCCATAGCAAATTCTTGCCTTAAGTCTTATATAGTGTATCAATGTTTGGGTAGTTTTTTCCTGTTGTTGACTCCAATTCTTTTATGTTGTGATGTTAATAGAATTGTCAATAAAGTGCTGTTGCATTGCCGTGTGTCAGACAAATGGCATTCAGTGTGTGAGAACTTTTCCTCCTGCAGAATTTGAGTATAGATGATGACCATTTTGGTCAAAGCTGATGATGACAGAAGTGGAACAAAGGCTATCACTTGTCACGGCCAGTTATGGCCAGCATAGGAATCAATGGGTTAAACCTAGGTATTATCTATTACTATTATTGAGCAAAAAACATTCATTTATTAAAATAATTATAATCATAGTATATTATCTTATAACCTGGTTCTCCATCTTCAAGTTTTTCCTTAAGTCTTGGAAAGGCTGGTCTCAGTGCTTCAGGGAACTGCAAAATTTTATCATATCACAAAATAATACTACATGACTTTCTGTAAATCTGTTATTTTTCAGATTGCAAACTAGCAGCCAAAGCTATAATTCATTATCAAACATGGTTAACTTTGCATAACTAAACTTATACAGTTGACCTCGTCAATTTGAACTCAGTTCATTTCATACTCCTTGAAATAGAAATCAATTCTATTTTCCTTGGATTTACTGACAACTCTTTCAAACTCTGTAATTTCAGTCATCTCTTGGCTATTTTGAACTGATTTTTGTTCCTCTTGGGTTAAAATCAACCCATATTCACTTCAAACTTCAATCTCTGAATTTAAAAGGTGAACATCTGGCCAGGTCTGAACAAAAGTCTACAGATAAACATATGCTCACACTTTCATCTTGTATTACAAAAAATAGTAAACAACTACATGTAAGTTTGTCTATAGGTGTGCTTTTTGAACCCTTTTTGAAGCCAGTAAAAAATTTCATGCACAGAGCATCCCTTGATTAATAAAAGTATGCTCTATAGGCCTTTAAAATGTCAAAGTTTTAACTTAAAATGAAGACTGCATATAAAGCCTTCACATTCATTTTATTATCCAACTGCAGCAAGTACAGTCCAAATAACAATACAAATATACAGTGATATTAAACTGTTATTTGTACAGTACAAAACCTGTTTCACAAGCCAGTTGATTGGATACCACCTTATTTGAGTGTGGAAGACCACATTCGAAATAAAATCGGTTGAACTTGGAGCCAAACTTGTTTGACAAGTTGACTCCTGGTTACCCAATCATATGTTCTTGTGAAAGATGAATTGCTCAGGAGGTCATGGGTTCGATTCCTGTCGGGGACTCAGATATTTTCTTTGTCCCACACTCGTGCCATGTTGAATAATTCATCTTTCACATTTCATTACCGAGCTAAAATTCACCATCTTCATTCACTTATCATATGTTCTTGTTAGTGTGTCACACAAATCTGTCACATTCTCATTCTTGCACTACAGTTGTTGACTATAGAAGGTGGATAATAAATTGCTTATTAGATGTTTTGGTGTGTAGTATCGCTGTATATTTTAAATTGTTTGTATTTTGACGTGCCCTACAGGCACGTCAAAATACGGCACAACTTATAAAAGTATACAGTGATAGTATACACCAAAACATCCAATAAGATATAGGTAAGGATAATATATAAGGCTAATTAGGTTCTTTTGAAACACTGCTCCTCAAATATTATTTACATTTATTATTATAAGAGTGATAAATGATCATGTCCTAAAAAGACATATCTGGATCTGGATGATAACAAGTGCATGTGATAGCAACCAACAAATGTCCTTACCTTCAGAAATATTTTATACATAAGCAACACAGCTCTTTTTCTGATGTAAGGTTTGGTTGAGACAAGCTGAAATACAAAATCACAAGCATAACAAATACAAATAACTTTGTGAAAACAATGACTACATTCTTTTAATCATATGTCAATTAGAAATTCAATCAACCTCATACTAAAAACAAGAGGATGAATTAAGCAAGCATAACAAGACTTCTTAATATGAAATAATTCACCCTTCAGTTTGAACTTGCAGTCTTGTCAGATTCACTAAAAGCCACAACCTTAGTTATTTATTATTCAAATTTCAATGACTGGCATTTTGTAATGATCTCTATTTAAGTGTTATTTTCCACTGGCTGAGTAAACCAAAATAAGTGGAAAATGTTTTTCACACACACACCACTGGGGCCTGGTGATAATAAAGGTCATGTGATATGTAAGTTCAGTGTTCTCACCAGGCTGTGGCCTTGCTCAATTCCCACAAGAAAAACTGAGATGGCGCATTAAAAGCCAAGAAGATGTGCCCATTTTGGTGCAGAGGCAAGCTACTTGTCAAACGGACTTAAGAGTAGGGACTTTGGAGTAGTTTTAATGATCAACCTAATACCTCAGCATTTTGCTTGTTAAATGAATAAAAAACGTGTTATCAGAAGATTCAGTCTTAAATATGATTGGCGTTAATTTTGTTGTTCCCACATATATGGTGAAGATTGGTGTATGCATTGTTATTGAATGGTAAACACCTCGTCTGCTATATTGGATCAGGTAGGTACTTCATGCAACAGACCATTTGGAGTAACTTTGTTAATTTTGTTGTTCCCACGTATATAGTGAAGATTGGTGTATGCATTGTTATTGAATGGTAAACACCTCGTCTGCTATATTGGATCAGGTAGGTACTTCATGTAACAGACCATTTGGAGTAACTTTGTCCTCTAATGTTCTTACAGGACCCCTATTTTTCAGCAGAGGGGGGCCCTGGGACTCCCCAAGGCAAAATCCTGGTGAGAACACTGTAAGTTAATTATTATTCTTGTTGTCTGTCATAGGCTGACATGTCCACCCTCTCACCCTTATTAAAGTGCCTATGAAGTGAAATTTGTTTTTGTTTAGTTTTAAAATTTACCTTACGTGATTCCAAAGTTTGAGACATAACGATTTTTCAAGCCTTTAAAGTTGAGCCAATTTGCCCTCTAAAATGGTATTTGAATTGCATGGTCAGAATACCACGTGACAACAACCTCTGACGTCACTTTGGTGCCAAAATCGTTGTCACAATGGCAGATAGAAAGGAGAAGAGGAAACCGCGAGGGCGACATTGTGTTGCTGGTGCCCAAAACCAGCAAAGTCGCCAAAAAAACATCATTCATGCCGGGTATACAAATGTATCAGTTCCCCTCAGATCTGGGAGTTCGAGCGAAATGGGTCCAGTTTGTCCGAAGACACCAACACAACTTCAAGGATCCGACATCAAAATACGCTTTGCTATGTTCAGCACATTTTGAAGAGTCGTCCTTTGAGTGAAGCTTGTCCGGCAGTATGCCCGGCCATCTTTGTCTCTCAGTAGCTGACCAACTTAAAGAAGGACCTTTCTGTTAGTCATGGCCATGTAATCGTCGTGTTGTGTTATGCATGTCAGCCGTTTAATCGAACCATCGAATGCCATTTTAGCTGATGCATTGGTGACCTCTCTGCAACAACGAAACTCATGCAAACCAACTAAATTCTTGTCCAAGCATTGTTCACATTGGCACCTAAAAGTTCAACGACATCAAAAGATGAAAAAGCGAGTTTACAACTAAAAAGAATCGAAAGGAATGTCACAAGATCTTTATTTTCGAATGTGGGACTTGTATAAAAGCTTGTGATATCAATCAACTATTATGTGATGTGTGATCTGGTGAGACAGGTTTGTCTTTGCGATTTCAAATGTGTAAAGCCGGGTATCACAGCATAAAAGTCTAAAATAAAACTACTAATTACCAACCATAAGTTAACAGGAGGTACCCTTTCGTATCTCACTTCCAGAGTTGCTGCTGTAAGCCTGTCTTTGTCAGATTCCCCTTCCTCGATATCACTTGCATCTCGTGTATTGTTGCTAGCATCAACTCCGGCCAAAGGTTCATCTTGGTAAGGCGTAAGTTGGCTATATATTATCTCGACATCTTCATCTTCTTCCTCTTCAGTTTCTTCTTCCTCAGTGTAGCTGGATCTTTCTGATAAATCGTTCATTTCTGAGTCGTTCAACATTTTTCTCACGTAAACACTCCTTACCAACAAGAAACATTGGTTGTACAAACAACAGTTTGGCACCAAAGTGATGTCACGGCACGGTATTTTTGGATTAACTCGACCCATTCCCCTGACCATTTTTGGGAGGCAAAATGTTCAACTTTGAAGGCTTGTAAAATCGTCCTTTTTAATTCCAGACGTCTCAAACTTTGGAATCGCGTATTTGACAAGGTAAACATTAAAACTAAACAAAAACAAATTCATAGGTTTTTTAAGTATTTGAGTCTTTTTCAGTATTTCTTTTAAGACTGTGACTGTATCATTGTGCTCTAGGTCTGTCCTTTTTACTCAAGATTGTGTTAGAATGTTTTTATGGAGTCGTTTTGAGAATAAAGGTCAGGCTTCTGCGGCTGACTTGACATCGCTTCTAGTGGTGTGTGAGAAACAAAGTACACATCTGCTTGTGAGTCAGAATTAATATTACAACAAAAACAATGTGACAAGAATGCAATTAGGTTAACACTGAAATAGCATTCTTATGACATCAAACAAGTATTCATGGCAATATTGAAAGAAAGCAAACATCAGTGCCAATCCTGTTATTTGCATTTCAAAATGGCTTGTGAAAAAAGAAATCACTTTTTAATATTGAACTCATTAGCAGGGTACAATCATCATCAGTCCTCATCGCACCATCGGACACATAAGGTCTTAGCAAAGTACAATAATCCTCCTCTATTAGTTTAAATGCAATGTGTTAAAGGAGTTTAAGATCCATTTATTTTGGGAGCAAATTTAAAGCGGACCTAAATTCCTTTGACAAACCTTTCAAACTAATTGACAAAACAATTAGAACACCTCAACAATTTTTCAAAATAAAAGTAGTTTTTATGCAACTTACATGTATAATTAATTAATTTTAGTTCAAAAAGGTCAATTTTGGGTTAGTAATTGATTACAAAGTCACTGTGATCCCACTTCATGTCGAATTGCCTGCATAAAACTCACCAGTGACATAACATCATTAGCTAAATCCCTTGCCAGATCTGGAGTAACAAAACAAGCAAACCCTGATAACGAAACACCAGCATCATACATGTTCATGCTACAAAGGTCCTGAGAAACAACAACAGATATTCATTAATTTTTCTTTTTTTGATTTTCATTTACATGTATCTTAAGTAAGAAAACTGGAGGTCACGTGACCAGTGCTTTTGGCACCCCCCGGCGAAAGCTGGACAAAGGGGTAGTTCAAAACTGGAGTTAAGGTTACGATTCTAGAGTTAGAACAATTTCTAGTGGGGGTGGTATCTTAGCTCAGGGCCAGGTCTAAGTTAGGCTTAGGTCCTAGGTTTAGGGCTAGCCAGGTCACGTGATATGTAATAATATCAAACTTGATCACCCTAGATGAACTGACCCTCAACTAACAACTCAACTAACTAACTGTCACCAGCTGTTCTAACTCCATTTTTCTTGTCTAGTTTTGAAAATCACCACCCCCTTCATGCAAGTTTCACCTTTACACTAAATATTGGCCAGCCACTAATACCCTCACCCTAGATCTTGATACATACGCTTGTTTTCAAATAAAATAGTGCCAATATGTTGGTGGTCTTAAGTTTAAGTGGTTTAAGATTTAAAACTATCAACTAGAAGAAAATATATTTTTCTCTTAACATCTCTGATTGTCAGGAGTGACCCAAGAGTCACGGTAAATATACATGTATATACCAGCAAATACAACATAATACTACAGAATTATTACACACCTTTCTAATCATGTTTGTTGTCAACATGAGAATATCCAAATCTTCATGAAATGATTGTGATGCTGCCAGATAACCAATTCTCTGTTTAGATGACAATGATGGACAAAATCACTTATAAATACATCAAGCATTGACCCCTGAATAACTATCCAAGAATAATAAATAAACTTCTAGAAAGTCTGCACATAAGCCTAAGTGGCCCATCAGGCCGGAGTTTATCCCGGTTTCTGTAGCATTAAGCGACTAGGAATATTGCTACTCCACCCTGGATGGGATGCTGGTCCATTGCAGGGTTACCCCCAGCATTAAATTTGCCGGTACCCATTTATACACCTGGGTGGAGAGAGGCACTGTGAGAGTTGAGTGTCTTGCTCAAGAACACAACACAATGTCCCTGGCCAAGGCTCGAACCCAGACCGCTCGATCTAGAGTCGAGCTCACTAACCATGAGACCAACACACCTCCCACAAGATATACTGTACAGGTAAGTAAAAAACATTGGTTTTCCTAAAGGCATCTGTTTGTTGAATGCGAAACAAAAAAAAAAACATTTTGTTTCACTAAACAATGAAACATTGCTTCACTCAAATGGATCCACTCCTAAAATTTCTTCTAATAATATGGAATAAAGTACTGATCAGACCACACGTGTGAAACAAAGAAAGGTACATACATGTATAGAGAAATCAAAAATCAAAAGAGAAGGGCAAACATACAAATGCCATGAACCATAGGATTCCTGTTGGCCTGCAACCCTACTTTTAATTTATGCAAAATAATTCCAGAACACGACTAGCGACCCTGCTACACAGATGCCTCTCTCCGTGATTTTTTTGATAGAAAGGGACGGCTGTACACAGGCTAGATAATTGTAGTGTATTTGTGGCTGGGTTGTCTGTGTAACCCAGCCCTGGGGCATTGTGGGTACACAATAAAATGGACATGGCGCCTTGAGAATGGGTGTGTGTTTTGCAAGTAAGAATCCGCTTTAATCAAGGACTTTGTCTAGTATGCAGACATTACATTGGCGACGAGGATTGCAAGAATAATCCTTTCTAGAGGTATGGCGTCGACAAATATTCAACCGATGGATATTTCGGGCTCGAAATCAGAATTGAGTGAGCGATGGCATGTTTGGCTGCGAGGGTTTACATATTTTGCCGAAGGTAAAGCAAATCTTCAAAACGCAGCGAGAAAGAGGAACGAATTACTTTATCAAGCTGGTTCTGGCGTGCAGGATATCTTCGAGAATCTGACAATCATCAATGCTCCAGAAGGCCAAGCTGATGATGTTTATTTACAAACTGTTCGAACATTGAACGCTTATTTTCGAGTGCAGGAAAATGCTGCGTATGGAAGACATGTTCTTCACCAGCTACGGCAGGAACCGGGAGAAGATGTCGACTCATTCATGCTCAGACTTCGAAAACAAGCAAGGCATTGTAGCTATGGACCCGAGGAACTTGAATTCGCCGTGAGAGTTCAGTTATTGGAGAAAATTTCTTCCTTGGAATTACGGCCCAAGCTGTTTGAGGAGCCAAATATACAGCTTGCTGCAGCGATAGAGAAGGCGAGAGCGTGGGAAACGGCACGGCGTCAGGCGAGCAATATTGCCGAAGGAGAGGGAGGACAGAGTAAAGTGAACATGGTCAAGGACCTTGACAGCAAGAAACCATCAAGTGGATTTGGAACCAAAAAGTGTTATGCATGTGGCAAAGTGGGACATTTTGCTCGTGATAAGGTATGTCCAGCTCGGGGTAAAACGTGTGCAAAGTGTGGTCAAAAAGGGCACTGGGCAGCTTGTTGTAAGAGTGATACTGAGAGCAAAAAGGGTGGTAGAGTGAAAGA
>Ga0126337_10000645_pt1 | contig 18564 bp, 21 predicted proteins | sample DipCmetagenome_FD_92527 | JGI IMG/M metagenome (GOLD analysis project Ga0126337, IMG submission 92527) | Coral microbial communities from La Bocana,Puerto Morelos, Mexico - Diploria C A metagenome | ecosystem: Host-associated > Invertebrates > Cnidaria > Coral | place: La Bocana,Puerto Morelos... | reverse complement strand
TGTTGTGTACGTGTAGAAACCATGTTTTGTACACGTACAAAACATATTTTGTACACGTACAAGTTGCTACTCTGTATTACAAAAAAAATGTTTCGTACTAGAAAATAATATTGCCGTACTACTCAAAGTAGTATTCCAGTACCACAAGGTACTACTCCAGGACTACTTTGTACTACAAAGTGCTACTCCAGTACTATAAAGTATTAGTCTGTGCTACAGAGTATTACTCCGTACTACAAAGTAGTACTGGAGTACTACTTTGAGTACTCCAGGACGATTCTGTACTACAAAGTGCTACGCCAGTACTACAAAGTACTACTCCAGTACCACTGTCTGTACTACAAAGTACCACTCGTATTACTTCCTTACTACAAGGTACTACTCCAGTACTACAAAGTACTACTCCACTACTGTACACAGGCACAAGACTTGTTTACGTAGATGTACATTGCATGTTTTTTTACTCGTACAAATCATGTTTTGTACACGTCCAAGACGTGTTCTGTACGTGTACAAGACATGTTCTGTACCTGTACAAGACATGTTCTGTACGTGTACAAGACATGTTGTGTACGTGTACAAGACATGTTGTGTACGTGTAGAAACTATGTTTTGTACGTGTACAACACGTACAAGTTTCTAGTCTGTATTACAAAAGCCTTTGGCCGAAGGTCGTTGCAGCAGCGTTGCTTGCGCAGATGTGCCATTGCTGCGGATGCTTGCCATTTAAGGTTGCTAGTAGGTTATGATTCTGTTGTTCAAATGTAGTGAAGTTTTGTGGGATTAGGTCGTTCATTTTCTAGCAGGCGTGTGATTCTGGAGAGGTTTTCTTTAACAAATGTAGTCACATTTGGTGGATCTCAGTTGGTATTCAAATTCCATGTGGCTACTTGATCTACTTGTTTGGACTGGCTCAAGACTTCGGCTTCATCAACTGTTTGCTAAGATAGTCCAGGGGGCACGCACTATCGATGGCAGTACAGAACGTACATGTGACCGGAGAGTGGGAGACAAGCTTTCAAGACACATCTCGCAAGCGTAAGGGCTCAGCAGCCTTCAATCGTTATGAGACTTACAAGAAAGCAAAAACGGTTGTTGAGTTTTGGGATCTCGGGGGAACACAGATCGACTTGGAGTTCGACTATAAGAAAGGCCTCGTCAGTCTGGTCGATCCAAATGACAAACTTCTTCATCGCTTTGGTAAACAGCCAGTGCCTGTTGCTCAGATTGCTCCAGCCCGAGAACTTCCCCATGATGCTCCTCCCATGGCTCCCATCCTCCCCGAAGCCGTGAAATCTGAAGCCAAAGAAAGCGGCAGTTTTGGGACTCTGCTGACCCGAGAGGATTGGGGACAGATGAATCGCTGTGCCCAAGATCTCAGTTTGATAGCAGCAAAGCTGCTTGAGGTAACTAATAAGGCCTTGGCTTAGGCATTGGTGACGTTCGGCCCTTCAAAAGACTTGTGCTGCTGTGCAGTGGTTGTGGGTGGGGACCAACTGTCTTCGATAGTTGGCTTTGGTGAATTGTTTGTCCTTTAATTTTCGGGACAATGAGATGTTTCCTTGAACCTACCTCTGTGACCTCATGTGTGCAGTAACAAACCTTCTAAACCCATAGGGGTCGAGTCCTTGAAAAGAAAGTCAGCATCTATATACCCAGTCTGATGCGATGAACAACCAATCCAAAACTTTCATCAGTTGTGCTCACAGCCATTGCAAGAAGAATAAACTCATTTTTTTTGGGTTTGCATAAAATAAGGGGCCAGTGACCGTTGATTTTTTCCAGCTTCTTTGGCTTCAGCCATAGTATATTTTTCAAGCTGTAAAGTGGAACACGAACCCATGTAACGCGACAGTGTTCTTACATCATCATTGAAAGAAAAACCCCTACATTTGCCAAACTCAGGAATGCTTGCCACGTGCAACTCAGATTGCTCAGCTCTCAATGGGCCATGGGTGTTGGTTTCAGTGCTCGGATGGTAAGTATGAAGACACTACGCCAGATTTTTGCAAAGGGCTGAATCATCCTCACCAGTGATGAACACGAACTGTGGTTCTATTTCATTTAAAACCCATATTCTTGGGGGTTTTACGCCGAACAATGTTTGGTTGGGGGTTTTACGCAGTGAGCTGTGATCGTTGCATGCGATGAAATGACATCAAAGACAAAAATAGATTCTTCGTTGAGATCATGGATTTTCAAAGTGACAATCAAACTGGGACGAATGTTTTGTTGGGCATTTTGCATTCTGATCGAATTGTCCACATTTTGCGGCTCAAATTTTCCAACAATGAGATTCATCCTGAATTTTGTTTCCATTTGCTACCATTAACTTCTGCTTGCAGCTATGAGCAGAACCTCTTTTGCGGCAGCGAGTCTTGACAGTCTGTAGTGCCTTCCGATAGTGCTAATGCTAGCAGCGGTCAAGAAGTGGATGCATGTGATGTTAATGCAGTCATGGATGGTGGATTGCACAAAAAGGTGGCTGAGATTAAAGTGTGCGGTGCTTATGATCGAGAGGCTGCTTGGGCTATACTCCAACACTTGGAAGAGGTTCCGAAGCTCTGCACTGCGCTGCATGAGTTGGAAGGAGCCATGTTGTCGTTTTAATGAGAGGGAAGATGCGTTGGCATTTTTGTTGGGAATCCCTGACTGGTGTGCGTTTTTTGAAAAACGCCCTGCGAGAACGCCAGGACGCGTGACAGCACTTGAAGCTCCACGTGTCCGCTGGAGTCTTCTGCCTTTGCCCGAACTGACCATTCAGAACACCGGGGAAGAACTCATTCATGGCGCGCAGGTGATTCGCCACATGATTCACATCATAGCCGGCCGTATCCACTTTCTTGAAAGAACGTTTGAGCCATTGAACTAGTGCTAGGGGTTTTTTGACTCGAGAAAAAGGGTATCTGTTTCCGGGATCAGCAGAAGAGGAATGCAATCGAATGATTGCGCTGGCTTGCTGGCCGAAGAAACAACAATGATTGGGGCAAGGCTTAAAAAGTGTATTGCACGAAACCGGACAGTTCAATGACAAATGATTTTTTGAGCATACAAAGATTGGGACAGATGCCGCAGCATGACAGGGATACAAATACAGGATATATTAAAAAGCCGTTGCATGACAAGGAGACAAATACAAGGTCTATTCAAAAATTGAAGACTGACTTGCATCATTCCCATTCAAGATTCACTTGGACCCTTTGGGCGGTGATTGTCACCATCAGTTTTCGTCTGCAGTTGGTGCCATCCAGCTGGGTAAGATAGCTAAGTTTTGCCCAGCGATTTCCTTGCGATTGATTGTGTTGCTGCACGTGTATCGGACAACATCACCAGCATAAAAATTACCTCAGTGGTTGGTGCCAACCAGGGGGGTAATGTTTCAATCAATATAGGCAAAAAATTCCTTGATCTGTGATGCTTGTGCTGATGTTCAAGGGGGCCTTCCGCGGGGAGAAGCGGTTGGCACATGATAGCTCTTCACATTGAGAAATTTTAATCTGTATGTTCTTGTGATCTTTGCAAACAAGATTGGTTGCCACGACTATGGAAGGTCATCTGTTTCAGATCAACTTTCAAATAGCCTATGGCAAGACAACATTGGCCAATCTCGCAGTCTCATGGCGAGCTGAACTTCTCGTGGCGCGCGCCTCACATGCCGTCCCTTTTTGCTTCCGTGTTAGCAGCCCCATGTGCAGCCAAGCAAGCTGCAAGTTCCACAAAGCAAAAAGTTCGGAAACCTCAAGTGAACCAACCAAAAGCGACTCAGAAACAAGGGCCGGTCAAGCCACAAAGATCTGGCATGGCTCCTTCTGCTCGACCTCTTACCAAATCAAAAGCACCAGCGTCACGATCGAGACACGGAGAAAAATTGTCACCGCTGAGCCTTTGGCATTCATTTGGGAAAAGGTGGCAAGCAGGCCCAGGTGCCCATGTTTTGCCTTCCCACGTGAGCGGCGCCAGCCGCAAACACGTGTGGTTGGAATGGCGTTCAACCGGCATGGGATGCACTCTCTGCCACTGGTTTTGGCAAAGGTATCAAACCGAAAAACGTCTTAGCAGGCAGAAACGGTTCTGTACCAAGTGGGGCCGCTTTCAAGTGAGCTCTTTGAAATCGATGCAAAGTTCCTGCATCAGAAATCATGCTATCAGTGAGGTGCATCAAACAGCTTGGGCTAGCTTTTGTAATCCTGGCATAGCAGGTGTGCTGGTGCAATTGGCAGATGAAGACTCTCACCTTCTCAGAGGAGGCGTGCCACAGCCTGGTGATTGGTTGAGGCTGTGGAGGGCCATCAGAAGCACAAGTGTGAGCATCAGGGGATTGCAAGATTTATCATTCACAGATAGTTTTGTCTCTTGTGACAGAGCTGATGTGAAGGCAGTGTCTAGGGAAGCCTACCTCAAAATGATTTACGTCATGGTGGACATCCTGCGGGAAAACAAGCGGGCGCTCTTGAGAAGAGCGCGGGCCATTGCAATTTCGACGGACGATAAGAGCACCTTGGCGGGTAGTTAAGAGGCAACGTTTTAACTTTTAGCAGCCTCAAGATTCATTCCAGTGATGAAGCCATGCCTGAGCTGACTTTGAATTTGTTTGGTGGAACTGGCCTGTTTTCTTCAGACCAAGGCCCATGGCGCGATGTATCTTACCAGGCATGCTTGGAGGATGGAACCGTCATCAATGGTGTCGTGCGAGTGCCTCGACATTTTTTGTTTCAAGTAAGATTCAAGTAAGTAAGTTACCCAGGCATTCCATGTTCTGAAAATGGAACGCCATGCCCCGCCCATGTGGAAGGATCTTTCAAGCAGAACATATAACCATGATGTCGCCCAGGTGGTGCAAACGAATATGGCATTGGATGCTGCGAAGGTTGATGCAGACAAATCCCAATGCTTGGCAGATAGCATTCGTTTGGCTTGGCAATTTTTTTGCACAAGTTCTGATGGACATCTAGACCAAGAACTTTACGAGCATATCCTTTCTTGCATCTATGTCTGGTCTTCGGACCGCTGCCCTGGTGCAATGAAGGCCGCTCGTATCTTTCGGCAAAGCTGTGCGCACCTGCAATTCATCAACAAAGACCCGTGCCATGTCATCCGCACAGTCACCAACCTTGTCAGTGATTCTTTTCGAACTGCGGAGGACATTTTGTTTCAGGACAAGACCGCGGTCATTCCCAGAATCACTAACTCATGCGAGTGGAAGGCCAAATTTGTTTGGTTGGAGAAGTTCGTGCTGGAGAACCAAAACTTTGATTGTGCACTCCGTGTGGCAGTGAGGCATTTCAACTACGCTGCCACGCGGTGGGAGTCCTCTGCTTGTCCCCGGCGTCGCTGTTGTCACCTCATAGTTCCAACTGCACTCCTCTTAGCTGTAGCAGCATCGGATGCCAGATGTGAGAGCAAGGAGCGGAAGAGGCTCCCAAGATAAGAAGTCTAGTGATGTTTTGCTGGCATTTTTCGCCATTGGTTTCCCAGTTTCCCCCAAAGTTGGAAATGTAATGCTCATTTTGTATGCGTTGGCAAGTTTGCCGCCCAGCAGGTTGCTATCACAATTGGACAGTTTCCGTCCTCAACTGTTCTTGGAGCTTGGGCTGAGCGCTGACTGGGGCGAGGAATTGGTAAGCCTCATTCGGAAGTTGGAACCCAGCAACTATGATCCAGCCTGCCTTCAAGAGGATGTCGCAAATTGGTTTCACAGACAAGGAGAATTGTTCCAGCAATTGCGGATCTTAGAGGAGTTGGAGGACACAGATGCCGACCAGCAGTCTTGTACCTGGCACGTCGTGCGGAATGCAATGTCATGCCCTCCACTGTATGTGCAGGGGAAGTGTTTCAACTTGTGGTCTGCCTCCCGGGGGGACAAGCAAACCTTCAAGGATGTTGCCGAAAGATTGAGCAACCTCGTTGAGGCTGCAAAGGCCCGAGTTCAAAGTGAACTGCTGGGGTGTCCCCAAAGTGATTGGTGTATCTTCAGCATGGGAAGGTGGCATGAGTCTCGCGCACTCAGTGTGGATGAGCAGCAAACTTTTGAGATGACGCTGCGATGCAGGCTCCGGCGGCTCCTGAAACTTGCAGGTCTGAGCATTGAGGCAGGTGAACGGCAATTCTTTCAAGTTGTTCATATTCTTCACCAAGGATGTCAAGAAACAGACATGCAAGGGAGATGTCGGAAAGACAACCGTGAAATTTGGGCTAGGATCTTTTCAGACGACCTGGCAAGCAAAGCCAATCCAGAAGGGGACATTGATACTTTGCGCTGCCTGGTTCTGATTTTATTCACTTTCTTCTGCGAAACCTCAACGTTTATTAGGGGGAAAAAACACCTTGTTATAAATGCCTGGTCTTCATATGGTTGAACATGTTCAGGGGAGCCCTTACCAGGTCAACTTGTTCGCATCTACTTAGCAAACATGGCCGGCTCCACTGGGCGGGAACGTGAGTTGGCTTGCATCAAGAAATTGGCAGAAGATCATTGTGGTTGTTCAGCAGAGTTGGCAAGTGCACTGCATGAAATCCGCATGGATGGTCCAAAGAAAGAAGAAGAAATAGCAAGCCGATTTAGCGGCCAAGATGAGGTGACAGAGAATTGCAGCAGCCAGCAGCTTCCAGAAGGTCTTTGTCTTGCACCTCTTGGAAAGAAATTTGCACAAATCTGGTTGCAAAGGTATGGTCGCCGATTTCGAGTCTACAAGGAAAGGCGTGACCGTGGAGTGAAGCGAGGCCATCGCCAATTTTCAGAGGCACATTTGGTTTCCCAGCAACGGCATGGACGAGACCTTCTCGTAGAAGGGAAAGGTGCTGACAAAGAACTCTTGGGGCAAGGTTTATCCAAAGCAAATGTAGCTGTGCCAGCAACTGACAGGCAGAAGAGATACCGATTTTCAGAAGTCCTGGGGCAATTCCGAAAAACAACGGAGGACCGTGCCAAAGAGAAAGTGGCACGGAATGCCGACATCCACATGGGGGCAAACCCGTATGCTGTCCAGTTGCGCACAGGGAACATGTTCAACGATTGCAGTGATACAGGCATGCGGTCTCACACGTTAGGCCGTCAGGAGGTGAAGGTACTGAGCTTGTCAAGTGGGCTGCCGGCAATTCCAGGTGCCAAAGTTCTGGGGGCAGAGAGTCTCCGGGGCGGTCGTGCATTGCAGATCGCTAAGAGCATTTCCATTTTGGTTGTGGACAAAGAGGAGTTCCTGACGCATCCACCGCCCCGTGCAACGACGTATCTAGACTTGCATTGGTTTTTTTTTGGAACATAAAAACAAAAACGTGGTATTCCCAGCAAAACCTTTTATTTTATTGGCGTTGCTCATCCTCTTGCAGGTCCTTTGCTTGTGCATGTTTATGCTTGGCAGCTCTTGGTTGGTCAGTGGCAACACCCTCCACTTGGGATGCTTGCAGCAAGCAAGAAGTCTTCCCTCGCATTTTGGCAGCCCGCGTTCACGAAGCAGGAGTTTCGAACGACAAGATGAAGGTCTTTTTCGCCCCGCATTTTCAACAAAGGCATGCTCAATTTGTAGAACTTTCGCAGGCTTTGGCATCGCAGACCAAGATTCATATCGTGGAAACACGAGATGAGTATAGCCAGCTGTGTGCAAACGGCCATGGGTCTCAGCCGCTCCTGGTGGCAGAGCTGGTGGACGCCTTTCATATTGTTGCTTTGAGCTGTTTTTAGACATCACATTTTTCTGTTTGTGATTTTGTTGGCGGTGACGTTCCGACCTTGTGCTTTTTACTTCTGAAGCTTCCTTTCCCTCATGTGGCGGGATTAGAGGTTAGGCCAGAGCATTCTTGTCATTCCAGCATCAGGGCCAGGCCTTTTACACCGCCACTGACCCACATCCCCCCTTTGGTTGGGTAAGATTCTTTTGCTCTTCATTTTTTCCAGGTCAGAGCTCTCAAGACTGTGTCCAGGGCAAGAGGTTTTGGCGCCAGTTTCTTCCCGATCCGTGGTCCATGACCCCAACAAGCAGAGGGGGTCGTGTTTCCAAAGTTTTCTTTTCGGGGTTTAGCCTTCCAAAATGGAAGGCCGCCAAAGGCTTCAAGGAGGCCTTGGCAGCATGTAGGCCGCATATACCAGCGCAAAACGATTCGTGTTGCTTTTGAAAGGCTTCCCATTTGTGAGACACACTAGTTGCAAGGATGTTCTTGCAGCAGTGATAGTTGCAACATATTCTTTACACCTTTTTCCAGTCGAGGTGAAAGGGGAATAACCTCCACCAACACATGTTGTCATGTGGTTGCAGACTCTTCAGTGGATAGACCAAAAACGTAGACCAGTGCAGGTTTTAAGACATGTGCAGAAAACGTGGATAGTCAGTTCACCAAATCAACTTTCAACGATTCAAGAACTTTGTGCGCCATGTCATCAAGCATTGCTAGCCGCAGACGCCAGTTGCAATTTCGTGTCTGGGAAGCTAGATCAAATTTCTGCAAGGAAAACAATATTCCCGAGCTCGGGGATTGGCGAGGCAAGTGCCATCGCATTGGCACGGATTGCTCGGGCTTGGAAGCGCCCATTATGTCCATGCAGATGATGGGGCTGCAGTATGAACATTTGCTTCTCGATTTGACCATCCCGTTTTTTCATATTTGTTCTCCAAGCTTTTGTCAGCAATGATTTCAATCTCTTTACTTCTATTTCCTGTGGCGGCATGACAAGTGTATACCTCAGGTTCGCTTCGGAGATTTGCCCATGCGCCACGCAATGGATCCATAGCAACTTCAGACCCGATAGATTCTACAGCGACATGTTGGCCAGGAAGAACCACGAGCTGCCCAGGGATAGCCATGGGTATGTGGTGGGCTTCCCATGCCAACCATGGTCATTCTTGAGTTCTAAGAATAAGGCCTGGAAGGACCCCCGAGCGCGGGTAGTTTCTTCAATGCTTTCAAGTTTCATGGCTATGATGCCATTTTGGGGCATTTTTGAGAATGTCTTCGGTCTGCAGAGGTACATGACCAAGTTCAAGGCGGTGTGTGCAAGCTACGGGGTTTTTGAGAAGTACCACATGTGCATCATTCCCCTGTGCCCTTTTGTGACTTTGGGGGAGCCATGCCGCCGGAAAAGGCTATACATTTGTTTGATTCGACGAGATGTTATTTTTTCTCCAGCTGCTTTGTTGCAGCGGCAGATGATAGAAGCTTTGGTTCGGGCAGCTGCCAAGTCGGAGCAAGTTCCCCTGACATCCCTTTTACCAAGGACAGCACCAAAAGCTTCTCTACCCCCGCGGGGGGAAGCAGTTGTAGCTTCGTTGCTTCGTAGGAAAGGTGGCAGCGTCGATCTGCCGTTGGTGGTGGACGTGTCCCAATCTGTGGGCTGGGCAGCAAGTGGCAGGGGCGTGGCTCCTTGCTTGACCACTTCTTCTCGCTTGGTGGTTGCTAATGGCCAGACAGACGTTCGTGTGATATCTGCGCGGACAAAGTTAGCTTTGCAAGGCATGCCAGTCGAGAAGTACATTGTGCCAAGCAGCATACCTGATACCACGCTACACAAGTTGTGCGGGAATTCTATGCACACTGGATGCATGAGCATGGCATTGCTGATTTGTTTCAGTTTGATTGATTGGCGGAAAGCGGCTTCAGCAGATCCAATCCAGCTTGGCATGGGCTCATTGCCTCGCACACTTCCCCTATGTTGGGGTTCTTTGAAAGAGATTCTTCACGGCAAGATGATGAAGACACGAGGAACAAAGAGGAAACGAAAGGTGAAACAAGATCAACAGGTGTCGCGCAAGACCGCTTCAAAGCAGTCAAACACAGCAGTTGTTAGCAAAACTGGGTCGAAACGCCCCAAAAAAGTGACTGGACACCATGCTGCTCCAAGGGCAAGCCTATTTGGAGCGTTGCTAACATGATGCTTGAACCACTTGTTTCACCATTATTTTAGGTCGGCCATGGTTGTTTCTGATGGCACCAGGACGCGCTTGGGGTTTTGGCGTCCCGTTGACAAAAAGCATGCATGCACGCGTGACAGGAGTTTCGTAGGGGTTGCTGCGAGCAGTAGTTTGACCATTGAAACTTGAAACCATTTCATCATTGAACCCACTTGCTTCAGGTCAACTTTGGAGTGCACGGCTGCCTAGTAAACCGGGCCACCCCAGCATGTTTCATGATGAGAACCAGAAGCAAAGCCAAGGCAAGAGACTTTTAGCTAGTGAAGGTTGGCCATGCCGGCCCTTGAGTTAGTATCCTTTCATCATCGCAGACGGTTGTTCATCTCAAGTGCCCGTGAACGCAATAGTGCATTTTGCTACAGCACTATGGCTGGAGGTAAGCAGAAGGAGAAGAAGGAGAGGGTTCCGGGGGTGTATACATGTTCTTTGAATGGCGCACTCTCGCCATTGGTTTCCATATGACCTCCAAGCATCCAAGACGTGAGTCTAGTCTCCTTGAAAGCAAACTGGTAGAAAGAACTCTATACCGCATTTCCCAGTAATAGCAACCCAGCCAAGCTGTTCTTTGTCCGCTTTGTTGGCAATGTAGCCTGACAATTACTTAGTTTTTTCTTCCAAATACGGTTCAAAGCGGCCCTGTTGTCGGCATGGGTGACGCTAGGGTAGTGCTTGCTGCAGGGTTAGACTTCAGTAGCTCGAATCATGGGCCCCAACAGCTTATTTATTTCTGGGGCGATGGAGAAAAATGAATTGCTTGGGTAGGCGATTTCGAATTGGAATCCCATATGTGAAGACAAACTTCCCCAAGTATGATCCTAGCAACGCTATAGCAACCTCTCTTAGCACGGCATTTTTTGGGTTTGGACCATCTCCCTTGCCAGCCTGGCTATCCCTGTCATACTAACATGAAACCGCAGCCAAAACTGAAGCGCTATTCCATGCTCGGATCGGTTTATTTTACCGGGGGCTCTTTGCCAGGAGCCAGAGGCCAAGACAGTTCCCGGTCCAAAGAAGAATGTCGCAGCTCCGAAGTCATCTCCACAAAATATGGTTATCCCGGCATCGGAAGCCAGAGCGGTAGCAGATGCATCTGCAAGCAATGGCAACCACATGCAGAAGCCTTCCATGCCAGAGGCGACCGCTGACATCAAAGCAGCCGGGATTGTGAAAGACATAGTAGCTTGGGCTTCTCCAAAACTTCTTGACCTAGCATGCGCTGGTGGTTTTGGGCGTTCCAACATCACGTCCTTGGCCCACCTGCCCCCTCTGCAGTTTGAAGCCGCAGAGGCACAGAAGGCTGCAAGCACCTACAAAGAAACATGGCACATCGGCAACTGCAAGAGGTCTTTGTCAGCAGAGTCTTTATATGAAGCAGGTGGCAGCCTGTTTTGGATGGATATGTTCACAAGTTGGAATGAGGTGTCATGGCAGCAAGTACTTCGTGCTTGCTCGCTCTTGGACCCAAAGCCAATGACAGAAAGTAGGTTCCGAATCACTTGGCCTTTCACCTTGGAGACTGCGTGCCTCCAGGGAGAGCAACCTGATGAGCATTACCCGAGGAGCTTGACATTGCTGCATGGTCACTGCGTCATTTTCTCATGGTGGAAGTTGGTTTATGATGCTTTGGACAAGGACGACCGCAACTCTTTGACTCTGTTGCTTGAATGCGCTCTGACGCCCACGGTCCAGCTGAGGGTTGTTGACGGCGAAGCTGCTTCCGTGGCCGTGCCCTGGTAGATTTTAGAATTTTAGGTGTAGTCAAGAACGAGTCAAATTAATTTAAGGTATTCAGGACGGCCTATGGCCACATTCAACACGGCGCCCTTCTTCCTTTGACGCCTCTTCTTATGGTACCCCGCAGGCTTCCTGACTAATTCAACAAATCCATATTGAATTTGAACTGCCAGCTAGAGCTTTGCATGACGTAATGAAAGTCAATTCAAAAGATGGCCATAGCATGAAATGTGGATGACCAAATGTTAGCGGAAAATCCGAGCATGTCGTTTTGTTTCTGCTCAAATTTCAGTCCCAGGCGTCCATTTCAGCTGCTTCCAAGACGAAGGAGTTGGAAGTGATAGCTGAGCACTTTTGGGTCTTTGCTGTTAAGCTTGCAGCAGTAGTGGAAGCTTTGCCAAAGCAGCAGAAAAGCTCACAGAGCAAGATGCTGACAGCCCTGCAGGAGAAGTACAAGACCGACCTTCGATATCAAGGCAGCCAATTGAACAAGACCATGTTGTCTGCTGCTTTGGCCATTGCAGCTGCATTCCCTTTGGATGGCAAAGGCCAGCGGCTCCTGAATCTACTGGCTGATTGGTACGGGAAGATGCTGACATCGTACTCAACCCTTTACAAGTTGGCAAATATAATCAAAGACATGCTGAAAGAGACCAAGAACGCGGTGTCTGTGGAGGACCCCTTCTTTCTTGTGGAGTGTTCAATTCTTTTGTTTAGATGTTAGTGCCTGGTCCCAAGATGGATGGTGTAACAGGATTTATCGGCCAGCCCTTTTCCATGCCCTAGCAGGACACTGCAATGGAACTTCTGCTGCATCTGATGTACGATCTTAAGGCAGAGCATGTCCTCCCCAGGGAGATCTCGGATGAGTTCCTTTTTGGTGCAAAGTCAGGTGTTGGCTGGGTTCAGGTGGCTTTTGTTCGCATGCTGGCCCTGCGCTTCATTGCCAACGTTGCTGTGGCCGCATCTGCGTCCCAATCTTTGGTCTCTGCATTCGGGACGCTGTCCCCAGGCCCTTGTGGGCGGGTCATCCTTGCATTGGATGGAGGGTTTCACCATTGGTTTCCACCCATTTTACATAGAGGAAGGGTTTCGCCATTGGTTTCCACACATTGTTCATGCACTTTCCATGGAATCATGAAAAATGGATGGTCCTGCAGCGGTTGTTGCAGGTGGAGATGGCGCAGCATTCAAGCCAACAGATACGAACACATTGGTGGAATCCATGGAAGAGACCGTCCAGAATGCCAAGAAGGCTATCCCACAGAAGGAGGTAGCAATCCTTGAGATCTTCAATCAGGTTCTTTGTGGCGAGCACTTAGTTGATTTCAAGACCTTTGCTTCGGAGACATCCGGAGATCATGAAAAAATTGTGAAAATGTTGGCTGATGATCGAGAGTCCAAGTTTGGGAAAGCTTTGCTTGAAGCTTGCCGCAGCTTGGATGACAGCGTGGTCAGCACTGAGGATCAGGCCCCCATCGTGTCTGTGCGCAAGCTGGCCCGTTGTGTTAGCAACGAAGACCCGCTTGAAGCAGAAAGAGCTGCCCGTGCCAAGCAAGAACGAGATTCCATTTGGAAAAAAGCCGTCGACATCCGAAGCAAGACATGTGAAATCATTGTCTGGCCTAAGTGCAGCAGCGCACAGGATGTGTGCACCCACTTGGTGCAGAGTCGCAGGCAGAGCACTTTAGAGTTGAATGCAAAGCACCGCGGTGTTTTTTTGAGTGCTGACTTGGTTGGAGAGCCTAGTCCTCCATGGTCGTCTGGCAGCCTTCGGGCGGATGCTTTGCAAAAGCTGAAAATCTTTGCCCAAGGAATGGCCAAGCTGGGCCAGAGGGAGAGTGAATTTCACTTCCACTTTGATGGGAAGTCGAGAGATTCAAGGAAAATTCTAGAAGAGGCCATGGCTGGTCAACAGGCCACAGAATCTTGTGAACTTTGGATCTCTTTTGACAAATCTGGTGTGTTCCAGGTGGGTGGCAGTCGGGAAGTCTTTGGGGCGGACCTGTCCCGTGAGATTTGCCTGATGCGTCTTCCATGCAGCAGAGTTCGTTTGGCATGCAACAGCAGAAGCGACAACTTCAGCAAGACTGAGAAGTCCACCACTTCGGACTGCACGTACAGTGAAGTGCCACATATCTCTGCCCCTTGGTTTGAAATTGGGATCTGGAGTATATCAGTGGAGGAATGCCCTCTAAATGCATGGTGCTGCTGTGATGTTCACACATTTCCGTGTTACACAGGTTTCCACGCCATGTTTGCTTGGAAGTTTCTTTTTTGAAATGGGGGGATTGGGTCCCCTCTAAACCGATTTTTTGAAGTGGATCTACGTTTGGGCTACCCCTTCAGTTTGTAGAGAGGTCCAAAGCTTGAAAACACGGCCCATTTTGTAGTGGACATTTTCACAGATTCTTTTGCTTAGGCATTGTTTGGGATTGGTCTTCAATTTGGCGTGTTTTTGGTAGAGGGTCATGTCCGTCTTTCTAGAATGCCAACTTGAACTTAAACATGTATTTGAAATGGTCTGCACGTTATAAGAATCTTGGATGGACGTGGTCAGATTGATTCATATTGCAACTAATGAATAAACCTGATCAATACCACCTTTTGATAACCAAGGGGGATAGAAATATACCGCAGATTTACATTGGGAATTTCATTGAGAGAAGATGCCCAAAGAACATATCAAGTAGCATCAACAATCAGTAGATATCAGCAAATGCCATCAGATAATCGTTTGCAATCTTTTAGACATGACATCTTTGAACATTCATATGCATGGATGGTAATCATAGCTTCAAGTTAAACACTACAACATGGACCCATTCCGGAAACCATGGTTGAGGTTGGGGGATCGGTTTTCGGAAGAAAGGGCTCTATATTCAAGTCCTGCAAAAATGACCGACCTCGCTATTCGGATTTTTCTTCGGGGCAGGGCCTTTTCTTCCAAGTAGCCTTGCCCTACCGTTTTATATAAATGGGGTTGGGCCTGTTCATTTTGTTGCGTTTCCTTCCAACGCCGGTTCAACATGCAGGTTGCGGCTGTCATTTTGCAGAGTGAGGGTGTCCAATCCCTTCCAAATGATTTTACAGGGGGGCTGGTACACCGTTTCCAGCCATTCTCGCCATTGGTTTCCAGTTTCCATGCCCACCAAGGTCACCCAGCTCCCGAAAATCTCGAAGGACGACAAGGAAGCCATCATGGGATACAAGACTGATGTGCCAGAAAGCTGGGCACAGGAAAGCGTCCCGCTCTTTTGGGGTGAAAGCAAGGCAGTTGACTTTTTTCAAGTCTTGCTGAAGAACTACGCAATCACAGACGTGCAAGACCTTTCTGTTGGCTGTGGCTCCCTGGCCGTTGCCTGCCTCAAGGAAGGTGTGACTTACCAAGGATTTGTTGGGCATAAGAAGCACAAGGTTTTCATTGAAAACATCCTCAACCTGAACGCTGCAAAGCTCATCAGCCAAAAGGACAGCTGTCTCTTTCAGCAGTCGCTGTCAGAGGCATTGATGGCCTACTTTGAAGATGATCTTAAGATGGATGAAAGCTAAGTTGAACAGCACACGGTGACACGGCACGCAGGAGAGAGAAAAAACAAACATGTTTTCTAGCTGGCAGACCCATATCGCACATTGCCTTGTGATTTGCAGGGGTTGCAGGGCGGGCAGATTTTGCAGTGCCATTCTTGTTACCCACCATCAGGTGAGGTTGTTAGATTTTATGTCAGCCTCCTCTCCTCTTCCACAAGTCTGCGAACCAGCTACCCTCCTGGGAACTAACATATCCCCTTTTAAAGGTACTTTTGAAGATGATTTTCCTTTTCCCCATGTGGGATATGTGATCGTCCCCGGACTCCCTTTAATTTTCCCCCGGACTCCTCAAAAAATCTCGCTTAGCAACAAACAACAAACAACAAACAACAACAACAAGAACAAGAACAAGAAGAACAAGAACAAGAACAAGAACAAGAACAAGAAGAACAAAAACAAGAACAAGAACAAGATCAAGAACAACAACAACAACAACAACAACAACAACAACAACAACAACGACATCAATAAAAAAAGAAGTAAATATCTCCCCGTAAGCGGTTCCTCCTGCTGGAGTACCCGACCGGGCTTCGGCCGAAAAGGGAAGGGCAGGGGAGCAACAATAACGAAAACAACAACAACAACAACAACAACAACAACAACAACAAAAAAAACAACAACAACAACAACAACACCTTCCCTTCTGTCACCCACCCCTCCCTTGTAGCAGCCTCTAACGTATCGTATTCATGCACAGGTGCGGACATGTGTCAAGTATGTACCGAGGCAGTCCATTCCGTAGCACTTTGAACACGAACGTTATCACAGGTGTGGACATGTGTAAAGTATGTACCGAAGCAGTCCATTCCGTAGCACTTTGAACACGAACGTTATCACAGGTGCGGACATGTGTAAAGTATGTACCGAAGCAGTCCATTCCGTAGCACTTTGAACACGAACGTTATCACAGGTGCGGACATGTGTCAAGTATGCACCGAGGCAGTCCATTCCATAGCACTTTGAACAAGGACGTTATCACAGGTGCAGACATGTGTAAAGTATGTACAGAGGCAGTCCATTCCGTAGCACTTTGAACACGAACGTTATCACGGACATGTGTAAAGTATGTACCGTATTTGTTTCTTTTTTTGCGGGTCCCCAAGTGAGCTTTTTTGCGGGTCTCTAAGTGAGACCCCTACCATTCTGCCGCTACCTTCCAGAAGTTGACCGCCCCATGTTACTCCATGTTACTCCTAGAAACGTGGCTACCACATTGGTATAGGACTGCAAGGCCCATAGCCCATGAAATTGCTGTTTCTTGCACCCACCATACAAGAAACAAAACGTTATTCTGTTTGTTTTTTTAGGTAGAGATGGGTGTTCTGCTTTCTGACGACACTGTCGCCAATACATTCATTTGGATTCATCGTGGTCTCTCGCCAGGTACTGGGCTACAACCATGCCAGTCACGGTTGTTTTTTTTCCTCAGAGGCATCGGGAGCCGATTGGTGTCCAAGAGTGGTATCAGGATGTCTGAAAGGAGTACAAATAAGGAATAGACGAGAAAGCTTGCTTGAGAGATTAGGGGATGACAGAAGACAACAAGAGCTGAAAATGAAACATGATGAACTTACTTTTAGAACGTTCGCGACTCCTTGCCGTCCGGCTGCATTTTGCTTATGAGGTTCTTTTGGAATTGGCATGATCATGTCTGCTGCTCAGATCTGGTTCTGTACCTTTGTACCTGCCGCAACGGCATGTGTGCAAGCACACGTGCAGGTTTTCCATGCCACAGTTCCATAAGAAACCCAATAATCACGGTACTCTCCCCTGTCCCATCACTCTAAATTTGCGGCATATTACAGCTGGTTCATCGAGTCTCTGTTTTTTTTCTCGATGCTTGGATAGGCTGCTGTTGTTTCCCCAGCCATGTCCCTTAAGGACTTTTATCCAGACTGGGATCTGGAAAGGGGCGTCTTTGAAAGACGCAAACTGCCGAAGCCTTTGGGGCCAGAACTGCAGGCATTTGAATGGCATTTGAACCGAAAAAACATTGACGTCCAAAGAAAATGCCGGTGAGGTCGGCATCTTGATGGTCACAGTGATGGCTTCTTTCGTTTTTTCTCTTCAAACATCAATCCATGCTGTTGATGGAAGAAATCCTGCACCATCTAAATATCCCATGATTTATATAATTTTATACTTCCCCGGTGATGCAGGATTTCTTCCATGAACAGTATCCACCATTTTGGGGTGTTTCATCTCACCCGCCCTCATCTTTGAATGACACTTTTTGGACCACGTTGAGCACCCGTTGGAATGACACTTTTTGGACCACGTTGAGCACCCGTTGAAATCTCCCCGAATCCGGTGGTAGGGATTCTTACGTCCTGAGTGGGAAGAAGGCCGGGCAATTGAAAAGTGGAGTTCCTCAAGTTTTTGTTTGGTGGAAACTCGCGGGATGCCAAAAAAGATGAAACACAGCCCTACTATCGTGGTAATTAATACTTATACACATTATATTGGTATGGGCAATATATATATATATACGTATACATATATATATATATATCTCATAAGTTTTATATCAGCACATCCACGCACACATATATATATATATGTATATAGTAACCTTACATATGTCATATGTATACAAATGTGTTTGCATATCCTTGAATCTATGCTATTGATTGGCGAGGGGTGCATCAACACGCCTCGACTAAAGAGATCAACCATCCTCCAATCATGAACGCATACATAAATTAACATACATAAAATGTACAAGAATCATAGACAAAAAAAGATCAAAGATTTTCAAACCAACCAACAAATCTGATGATTACCCATCATTTTCCAACAAATTCCCTAATTTATCTTCTTAAAAAGAGAGATTTGATCTTTCCCTTTTTGTTGCTGGGGGGATGCCATTAACCTCCGCCACCAGGTTCTCAACTGCCAAGTGGTGTATCGGGCCTTTGGCCTGGACTGATGGCTGTAGCTGGTGCTGCGCAAGAGTTCTTGCAGCAGATATGGCCGAGATGAAAAAGTGAGAATAAAAAAGGTACACCCCCCTGAAGTTTAATCTGTGCCCTCGGGTGGGTGGATGTGCCCTCGGGTCCTGAAGCTGGATCTTCTAGCTTTCCACAGGTGAGTGACTTTTGTTGGAGAGAGATGGGGCCATGGGGATGGGTTAGGACGCGTACTAGGTGGTGTTTCCATATATTTCTTGTTTTCATCCCTACCTGGGGAAATGATCCAAGTTGACTAATATTTTTCAGATGGGTCGAAACCACCAACCAGTTGTTGAATGCTGAGGAGAAGTTCATTTCACCCTTCTTCTTTGTGCAAAGCAGTGACGATCCTGATGAATGCAACATGGAATTGACACCATGCCTAGAAT
>Ga0126337_10000644_pt1 | contig 18570 bp, 9 predicted proteins | sample DipCmetagenome_FD_92527 | JGI IMG/M metagenome (GOLD analysis project Ga0126337, IMG submission 92527) | Coral microbial communities from La Bocana,Puerto Morelos, Mexico - Diploria C A metagenome | ecosystem: Host-associated > Invertebrates > Cnidaria > Coral | place: La Bocana,Puerto Morelos... | reverse complement strand
GGGGGCCCCCCTCTCCCCCCCCCGCTAAAAGGCCTCCCACAAAAAACACACACGGTAGGACCCCCTCCCCACCCCCCCCCCCCCCCCCCCGGAACAGAGGAAAGTGCCGTTGTAGAGAGGTGACCACTATGGGAAGGTAGGGGTGTCATGACATCTGTTTTTTTCGGGGGTGCAGCATTTTTAGCTTAGAAAGAATTCTAATTGCAGCATAATTTATAAATAGGTAACGCAATCATGAGAAACAGAGACCAATGATACACAGTACCGATTAACTCTCGCGACCTTTTCTAATAAAAAGGGGCTTTTACAAACCCTGCTTATCGTTCGTTAATTAACTGGCCGTTATCGAGAGGTTATTTTGGCAGCTGTGACACGCTCCACGTTGTGAGGAGGTGGCCTTTGTAGGGAGTTTAAAATAAGAGTGAATATATGGACTGCCCGTCGGGACGAAAAAAAAGTGGTTGTTGAAGACAGAGGGTGTAGTGAAAAGGCTGCCTTAAATGGAGGTTTGACTATAACCTCCTTCCCCAACCCTATAGATTAACTTTTAATTTATGCTGTGAATACCTTCTGAAACAGCTTCCCTTTCATCATCTGAAAAACCACTATCAAGAGAAACGTCATCTCTAGTAAAAACTGTGTCACCAGGCAAAACAAACTCGACTAGATATCTACAAAGAAACGTAAATTATACAAGTCAGGCAGCTAAAGACAACATTTGTTAGCAAATCTATAAACTGTAGATATAAATATATAGAGAGAGGTTTTCAACTGAGTGTTGCAACATTAAAACCAAACCAATTACTTAGCAATTAGACTACTCAGCCAATCTTAAAGAATTGCCTGATTACTCAATTAAGAATCACTCTAAACATTCTTTCGATTACCTTATTTTCTGTTGGTTGCTGTTGTAGATTGTAAATTCATCGTCCTAGTAAGGGGAAAACAAAGCTTGATTATATTTGGCATCAAAAAATTACCTTTTTTCAATAATACAACAGAACTTATGAGTGATTTACGACTCAATTTGCATTTAAAAACAACACTATTCTTAAAATCTATAATTTAAAATTGTCAATATGGGAGCTAGCTTAGCTAGGGGTCAAGTACACTACTTAACAGCTGACCTTGAAATCTGAGGGCTCATCCTCTGTGGTCATCAATCCATGACAACTGTCGTATCCAGACGGAGGTGACGTCAAATCCAACGAAAACTTCTTGAAATCCTTTAAAATATAAAATAAAAGCGCTATTCCCTGCGAAAATGGGAAAATTCCTAGCCATTGTCGAGTTGGATCTTTGTTCGACGACGACTGGACAACAATAACGATTACTTGGCGTACATTTTGATCGAAATTAAATTAAATTAACGCGCGTGGAAGTTGACGCAAGTTTTTTACCGTTTGATCACCCAGTGCTAGTCGAGGGAAGTTTTCAGATTGATGTGTGCTTCTAGTATGGATTGCAGCATACAACAGGGTAGAAATGAAACGTTTTTGATTTAAAATTTCGGTGGACTTGCGAGTAGATAGCGAGTCTGTTTCGCCATCTAACACAGGCCGGGTTCACATTTCGTTTAGCCAGTTTCGTTTTCTCTGATTGGCTGTTATTTGTCGGTGCAGAAATTCATAATTAAGCATTAAAGAACAAGTCAGAGGCACTGCTTATGGTTGAACTGGCCTAGTGCAGCCAATCCAAAAAAATTACTATTTGATGAGGAGAAATCAATGTCGTCACGTGACTATAAATTGTACGAACATGTGCTTGCTCTTTGATTTATTGGGTGAGTAAAACGGGAAGCCAGCTTAAACACACCAAAACGTCGTCAGGAAATACGATTGTCCCAACGAATTATTACTTTAGTAATCGTACATGCATAATGTTTGTTCATACCTTGACATTTCCTAACGCAACCTCGTTAACAAGCATCAGCCTCGTTCCCTTGCTTCCAGGAGCAGAATATTTGGCACTAGTGCTAAAACAAACAAGTCACTTGTCAGACCTCTTGTCACTAGTATGTTCTTGAGCAACAAGCATCAGTATCTTATAATAAGAATTTGATAGCTTTGATTTGTATCATTGATAAATGCTTGCTTGCATGTGATATCTGAGGAAAAGAGTCCTGCTTCAGTGTCACTTTTCAATTTGAAGGAATCATTAATAAAGCTATAGCAATAGAGCCGTACTATACAAGCTGTATAGCTGTCTTTCAGCCCATACCTCGCAGAACTGGAAAAGTAAATTCCGCTTCCTAGCATTCCAGGATCGGACCGTTTTCCACCAAAATCGTCAACAACAATTTTAGGCATCAGAAGTCCTCTGCAAAGGTGAAAATACATGTTTTAAATCATGTACTTGTTTATAGGAACGGTTTATGTAAATGAATATTTGAAAGATATACATTTGAACTGCAGAGAAAGATACGAAGACATGTTTGATCATCGCTGTTATACACACAACTCGTTCAGGCCTGAATTTGTTTCAGGCTTTAATTCACAAATCGACAAATGCTTAAGTTGTGTGTATAACTACGTTGATCAATTATTACTTCATAGGAATGCTTCATGTCGTTTTAAAATGAACGCAATATTAAACTTTAAACAAACATTTTGTCAACGTGTACGTATTGAAGAAAGACTCAAAGAGACGGCCGTCTGCTGGCCGTTTACCAACTGACTGTTGGCAAAACAACGACCTGTCTACACACAGCTGCAACGGCCAAAAGTTATTAATGCTGCCTCTAGATTTTATCCCATATTATCGTACAGTATATATATGTATACTACATGTGTATGCATGCGCGCTCACATTAGTTATACAAAACAAATGTTTTATGGCAGTATAGCACTGCTTTAACTGACGATTTTTGTAAGTATGCCATGTGTACTGACCTTGAAAGTATACCAACAAAGTTTGTCACCTGCAATGAGATGTGACGCACATTAGTACATAACTTACTGCTAATTTATGTGGCTGTTCTTGGGCCAAAACAACCAACAGTGCTGAAGGTTATCCCCGTTTCTAAAGCATAAAGTTACCTAGACTATTGTTCCTACCCCCTCCCCCTCGTGGATGGTATCCTAGTCCCATGCAGGGTACATCCAGCTTTTTATCAAATTGGTTCACTTTATACCCCTACCAATGGCTACAATCAATACTAATGACAAAAGAGAGACATTCTGAGGGTATGATGTCTTGCCCAAGAACACGTCATGAGGACACGCTAGTGCCCCTTTCTGAACAGTCGTGTTTTATTCCATTCTAAGATCAGTTTGTTTTTGTAACGGAATTGCTTTCAAGGTGTAGCATGACAACACAGCCACCAATGCGGGTAGTTTAATATTCTCACCTTTGATGAGTGGAAAAGAAGCCTTTTATTACCAGTGTTATGAGAAAAAGCACTTTCTTCTACTGGCCGATGAATGGAGAAAACATTGAGTACACTGATCTTAGAATCACTATGACAAAGAGAAAACAAAAATCCATGAGAAGAGTAGTCTTTTCACAGACAGAAAATAACTTCAACTCAAAGATTGTCCTAAGCGTTCTAAAAACTTTTTAAATGGACATTATTTCCATGTTGGTAGTTACTTTCACTTGTAAGATGTCTTGTTATACATGTATGCCCTTGCTGAAACTCGACCAAGTGGAACGCATTGTGGTGTACATTTGATGTAAGGTACATAAATTGTACAACAAAACGGTAATCAAATTTAAGCAACTTTTTTTTTATCGGCTAAGTTTGCGGTCTGATTATAAAACACATATAAACCAAACATTACACAACACGGATCAGTTGCTAATTAACAAGGCACGGAGGAGTTGAATTCAGGACCACTCAAAAGAAATCACCTAAAGTGATCTGTCAAAAGTGCCAAAGATAAACTTGATTCATGTTTTAATTCGTGCCAAAATTCACTTGTAGCTCTCTGTCTTATTGGATAAAACTCACAGTTTGTCAAGACTTTTTTTGTCTAGTTTTCTTAGTTTCATAATGTCTCATGAGTTAAGAAAATTCAAGTGTCAGATTTTGTATTGTCATTTTACAATGGAAGAGAAACTTTTGTAATGCATTTAGGCACAAGTTACAATCTTTATCATTCATAGATGGCATCTAGTCTATGAGTACATACTTACCCTATTTCACTTGCATTCACAAGTTCTCGGATCTTTTCAAACTCATCGCTGTCATGTTTCAAACATTCAAGGTGAGACTTCAGTGCCCTGTACTTGGCATACACACTTTTCCTTGTTAACCAGTTTGTAGACTCACCAATACTAACCATGTCTTTCATGAGCTGTGGCGACAAATAATATTAACACAGATAGTTTTGAAAGTCCTACTTCAGTTTTTCATTTCCCCCATGGTCAAACCATTTCTTACGGCACTATGCAATACTACTGAACTGATGCTTCCATTAGATTAATGTGGATACCTTTCCAAAAGCCACATCTAATGCAGCTTCTGATTTCGACCTAACCTGAAATCTTAATTTGTAACTCCCTGGTTGTGCATTCAAAATATGGTGTCCTTGCAAGTTAAAGTAAAGGTAAAGGTTAAGTCTGCATATGAGCCTAAGTGGCCTATCAGGCTGGAGCTTATCCCGGTTTCTGTAGTATTAACTGACTAGGAATATTGCCATTCCCCTTTGGATGTGCTGCTAGTCCATTGCAGGGTTACCCCCAGCATTAAATTTGCCGGTACCCATTTATACACCCGGGTGGAGACAGAGAGGCACTGTGAGAGTTAAGTGTCTTGCCCAAGAACACAACACAATGTCCCTGGCCAGGGCTCGAACCCAGACCGCTTGATCCGGAGTCAAGCTCACTAACCATGAGGCCACCATGTCTCTTCGTCCTTGCAAGTTACAGATCCTATATCGTGCTCAAAAATAGACTAGCATACTTTTCTTTTACATTTAGTGCACAGAATGAACATCTCCTTACTTAATGAAATTTAAGTATTGCAGGGTTAAATCTGATGACAAAGACTTAGAGTGAATATTAATTACATTAAATGATACTTATTTAGACATTAATTATAGAGCTGCTCTGTAGACCTACTTGGAGCCATGCAGGGCCAGAGTCTAGTCCTTAATTATGCAATTTTGTAGCTTGCAAGTCACAAGATTATTGACTACCAAATATGAGATCATAGTATTTCAGTAGGTATTGCCTAATCTTCAATATTTTGTACCTGACTAGAGACATCACAGCAATTTAACTAGTCAGAGCAACAGCAATAACTAGTAATCAAGTTAAGTAGTTTTTCACTTTACCTGACACAAGTCTTGTTTTTGTGCAATAAGGTGCCTTGATGTTATTCCTGTTCCTTTGTCTTTGTGTGGAATAACTGAAAAGAATTCATTAGAGAGTTCTTGAATTGTGCTGGCACCTTCATTGGCATCTAATGATTTTCTCAGTAAAAGCAAAATTGCTTCAGCTTTCTCTACATCCTCAAGTTTAATGGAGTCAACAGGGATGGCAAGAATGTCAGTGAGACTGCCTGTTGCTTCATTCCAAATGAAATCAATGAGGTTTGCAACTTCAGGAGACATGACAGAGTCTTCCTCCGAACAGTGGTCACTTATTGTCATCTGAAAAAAAGAAAAGGAGTCATGGAATACTAAAAGTTATTAGCTTATATTGATAACGTTTCCATTTTCTAAAAGAACCATTTTTAAAAAGATAAGCTGAGCTATAGTATGCTTGCGTTAGCATAGAATAATTTCTTCACTAAGGATTTTCTGTGGATTTTCCATGATGCACACCAAATGTCCAAAATTCTTAATGTAAAATTTGGACACATTTTAACATTTTATAGTGCTATTTTGATTGGGAAAATATTTCTTGGAGTCTGTTTGGAACTAAAGCAGGAAGTTGCAGTTGAAAAGAGCTGTAAATTTTATTGCCTAAGAAAACGGTGCAGCCTATGCATGCATAAATTTAAATTCTCTTTTGCAACTTTCTAACTAATACTGTCTTGCACAGACCCTTTTCATAAACAAGTGTCAATTAAAAATTTCTTTAAATACATTGAAATTGGCCTCATTAACTTTGTTTGAGAGCAAGAGTTCTTTTGAATTATTGCCCAAAAAATGAGGTTAGTGAGGCAAATATCAGTCCATTAGTTTATGAAAAGGGCTTATAGGCCACCAACACAAGATGGTTGTGCCTGTACATGTATCAGTATGTAGTAATGTATGTTGTCTCAACTTAAGTAGAGGCAGCCATTATTGCAGAAACCTGTTGCATTCCTACATGTACATGTATGTATAATGTACATGCACTGAGTGACAGTCAGAATAAAAGACAAGGGTTGCATTTAACTTGAGCACACATGTTAACTGCCCCACCTGCTTCATTTTATCAGAACCAATCTTATGTGACAGAGTAGTCTCCGCTCTTGTCATGCCGTAAGGTGGCTGTGTCTGCTGATCATACAGAGCGACATAAGCTCCTAGTGCCTCTGCGGCAGTTTCAAAGTATCTGCATTCCTTGGTTCCTTGGTCACTATTCTATGAAAAATCAATACATCATTGTGTTTAAAACAAGAGTAAAATATGCAAAATTCAGTGAACTTATAGTATTTAATAGGTAACAGGAAAGTCTACATTCAAGTCAAGTGGCCAATCAGGCTGGTGCTTATCTCTAGTTTCTCCTTTAAACCTTTACTCCCCAAGAGTAACTTAGAGATTTTACTCTTTCTAATGCCAGACAATTTTACCTTGTCTAACACGAGACAATTTTACTCGTCAAAGGGAGACCCTTTGGGGGCTAAAGGGGTAATAGGGACCCTTATTTTACATTTAATGTCATTCACACCTTTGATTTGTAGATATTGTGTTTTATCTTGAAACTAGACAGTAACTAGGTTTTGGTCTTAGAAGAAAGGCAACTCCTTTAAATCAGTGTCAGGTTTGAGGTATAATTGTTTTGATAACTTAATATATTTAGAATATCTTCAAAAGATACCATACACAGCCCCTCTGAGCTTATGCTACATATTGTATGTTTGAAATTCAACAAGAGTACTGTAGATATCTTGTGTTAAAAGAAGATGCGAATAGACTAATTGCTTGGTTTTATGTTGCCTTGATATCTAAACTTATTCATCTCATACCCAGAGTCCAGATAGTTCCCCATGGTGTGCAAATATGCGATATCTTGAGCCAGTGCAGGGAACATGTGGAGGAATAACTTGAAGCTCCAGGGAGTAAAACAACATAGTACTGACAGTGGAATCTAAACCCTGTAAGAGAATGATAAGATCTAAATTACACAAAGATAAAAAACAATCTGTTTCCTAGAATTAAACATCAATAATACACACTTAAGTTGACACACAGTCTGCAGTTAAGATGTTTATGTACCAGCGCTTCTCACAGAAAAATCGGGTATGGGTGTGTGGGCCACTTTCCAAAACCCTGTCCCAATTTAAGAACAAAATCTGTGATTTTCCCTACCCTATTTATTTATGATTTGATCCAAAATTTGATTTCCTATTATAAAGACCTGACCTTTAAATCAACACCCTGTTTCAGACCTGTTTCATAAGCAACCAAGTTCAGACAGATGCTACAGACATTGTGAAGCAGATGGGCTTTCCTTGATGGTCTTATTGATAATTATGAAAAAAGTAGCTTCTTCTACAAAAAATGAGATTAATTTAAGACTAGAGTGCAAAACCATAACCTATTTAGAACTAAAACAGCTCAAAAACCCATCCTTTTGGGGTCTTACATACCTATATAGCCCATAAAAGGAAGTACCCTCTGGGGGGGGGGAGGTTAATATCACCTTAAGATAAATAACCACCTGTGGCATTTTAACTTGACTACTGCAACTGCATGCTCTCGGCTGCTTTTATCTGGACATTTTAACAATGAGAAAGCTCTGACTTTGACAGATAACACAAACATTCACTTATAAAATTACTCAACCGCATCCAACAAACATTGTCTAATATTTTTGACTGTTACTTACTTGTAAAAGAACATCTTTACTAATTTCACATTTTTGTTCATCAAATTCTGGACTATCTGAAGCCTTGTAAAGCCAAACTCTGTGAAATAAAGGAAACAATAGAGCTATGCTTTGAATGAATCATTCACTTTCACTTCAAGGTAATTTTGTTTCAATTAACACTGGTTTGAATTCATATAGAGCAACTTAAGGAATATTGTTACTGATAAGCTCCACATTGAGAGTACATATTTTCTCTACTGATATTAATTGAACCATTTATGGAGGCGCAGTGGCTTAATGACTAATAACTAATGGAATTTTTGGTATCCTACCTTATTTTATTGAGATCAGGCAGCTGCAGTTTCTTTAATACTTTGGTTGGCTTTTGACATCTTTGCTTCTTAGCTGATAATATAAAAATGATTATTGATGGGTTTAGTGTAATAACGCCATAAAAGTGACTCTGTCAGCTTCTCTTATCAGTCTTACAACTTACTGACTATTTTCCCAGAGGCAAAGTTCTGTGACTCAAGTGTTTCTGCCAGAAGAAAAGGCTGTGGATCAAGAAGCTGGCCAGATTTGATGCACTCAGTGATGAAATCAAACGAAACCACAGGAATTCCATACTTAACAGCAGTTTTTCCTTTGTAGGACGACAAAGTCTTTTCAGCATTACCAGTGACCAGAAAGCTTGTCTAAGGGATGAAACAAAGTAATGCAGAGATTACTGGTAAATTTATAGTTACAGGAGTAATATCAGTAGATTTAGGAGGTGCTAAGCTAAGAGGGCTATGATCCACTTTAATCATTTTTTTTTGTAACCGAAGCCAGCCCACAAAAACTCTTCATTATTGTTGTGTGGTATGGGATGAAGGTGCATTCTCTTCAAGATTATTTTGGCTCTCTCTTTCCAAATTTTCTGTAACCACCCCTGACAGAAAATGAATTATCCAAATTAAGGTGAACAGGTCTGTGCATCCTTACCCAGGTTTTTTTTTTATCACAAAGTATCAAGAAAAAATGTGACCTGCCAAAAGATTTGCCCCCCCCCTACCCCCAGGGGGAAGAGTTCCCATATATAAGCCATATGGGTATGTTCTGCTGTGAAGGGTAAGGTTTTCAGATAGTTTAGTTTGAGATAGGGTATAGAAATTAGACAGTCTTAGTCCAAAATAAGGTATAATTTACTAGAAAATTAAAAAAAATAAAAAAAAATCTTTTTTATTCTAGAATATGTTGGACAACAATTCAGAATGATAAAGCTTCTGCAAGGACAATGAGTAGTCTAGGATAAGTGGTGCCTAGTCTAGAATAGGGTTGCAGGTTCAAGCTGATCATGGGCTAGTACCGGTTAAGGGTTGCAGTGTTCCAGCGGCACACCCCTACCCAATGATTTACAGAGTACCTCCAAGGGATCTTCCCTAGATCGAATGGGAGCGGAGGAGTTAAATCCTAGTACAGGGTGGTAAGTCAGATTATAAACAATTATTGGATGAGGTTTTTGAGATATCTAGGATAATCAAGGTCGAGGTAGAGGGTTACCAACAAATTGATTATTTTGGAAATGACAAAAACCAAATCTAACAATTGTTTTATTATACATTGAACAGAATAAAAAATGGAAGTCATGTTTCTGCTTCTTCACTGATGGCAAGCAACATAAAGAATGCTGCAAACCTAATAACGATGCACCACAGTCATACATGACGTGACTCTGTGTGTCCGCGACATGATTATTGTATAATCTGCAGCTAGATGACATCACAGGCACTGATTTTGAAAATTAACTGTACACTTTTGGCCAATCAGAAAAGAGATATAGAGTTCAATGTACAATAATATATTATATATATAACATGTAAAGAGGGAAAAAATTAGTGTGAGACACATCAAAAGCAACTAAAAGTCATGTATGTGATGTGTGAATTTATGAAAAAAAGTAGCTAGAAGTACGCAGGACATGTGAATTTGATTGAGATTTGTTTGTGAAACAGGATATCAACCACCGCATTGCTCCCCGCCCACCCCTCCACCCTGCTTTGCTACCCTCCTAAGAGACCCAGTTACTGTGTTCAGTCCAGTGTCCCTTATTCCTTATCATCATGTATGGATCATGTACTGTATGCAATAATTTTTCTGAGTATACATCTCTATAAATACACTTTTTCCTGAAGGGATGACAGATCTCTTGTTGTGATCCACTTCTCCCAGATGAATTACCATCATCATCAAACTCCTTTTCAGTGACAATGGTCATGAACACATTGTTAAACTGAGTATATTTAAGACTATCAACCAGATTTTTTTTTTTCAGAAGCTTAAGCTTAAATACTAACTTTCCACCGTCTTCCGCACCCACGACTTGTATGCGGAAAATATATTTCAGGTCACATCACAGTATCACCAGATGAACACTTGGACGATTGATTTTATGAAAAGCATGTTATGAGATAAGAGAAGAAAATCCCTAAGGATTTTGGTGCGACATAGGTATCCTGAATTTTAACATTAGCGTATGATTAGCAGCTCAGTGATCTCTGCTTACCTGTTTGGTCAAAACGTATGACAATATGCCTCCATTGTCAACAATATCTCGTCGGATTTCTTTCTTCCTCTTGAATGACAGCAGCGAGGAAGCAGCAAAATCGACTGCAAACTGACAACTTCGGAATATATCAGAGACCTGCAAAGTCCCCATGACTCGATCAAACAGAAACAATTCAGATTTTTCGAACTTTCATTTTGCAGTTTTCAGCAGTTTCAAGCTACATTTCGGGGTCCCCTGGGAAACTGGGATCTACATACTTCATTAAACAACTTCCGGTATTCATGTACGCTGCTTTAAAAGTCGTTCGTCCTCTCCCGTGCGCGATGATAAATGTGCGTCGCAGTTCGCTCCTTTCCATTACACATTACATGTAGAAACAATTGCAGTCAAAGAAACAGCTGTCAAGTTTGAAACTGCAATGCTTGTAGGATATTTTTTGTTTCCTTATCCTTGAACAAATAGGTACAGAACTGCACTGAACTTTTCATACATCTGCTGTTATTTTAATTAAAAGATCTATGTTATGAAAATTCCTTATAAATGCATAAAGTTAATCTGTGTGAGCATAAAGTTAATCTGAGTGCAGAACGTTAACCTTGTTTTGAGTTTTACTCATGGCGGAAATTAAAAAAAATCCTTAAAATAAAGATATCAATCTATTAGGATATTTGCAATGTAGTGTGTGATTAGCAAAGTAAAATTAATAACCAAAATTAAGCAGCGAACAAATTTCACTACAAATCCGAAGATTTTTATTTGTCTTGCACTGGAATAAAATTACAAACAGGACTAAAATAAAATTTACGGAATAATTGTTTTTCGTGCCACGCCAGCCAAATCCCTGACTTTACTTTTTTTGATTTAAAAATTGGTTTTCTAAGCGTAATTTCGGAATATTTAAATTGTCATGACTGTGTGGTTCATGTTGTACTGGACTGTACTGATATTTAGAGAAGAAATATGATGCTTACTGGTCTTCGACGGTTGTGTATAATTATTCTTTAACAAGTATTACAATTTCAAATGATTACGATTCGTGCTTGCTATGCTTACTACATCCAAGATTAGTTCTCTAGCTGTTTTTTTCTTTTTAGTTGATGTCGATTCGTTTAGGACTAGCGGCGCTACTGAATACAATTAGGAGATGACGCGGCTGGGTTCACAGCTTATTGTTCTTCTGTTTGTTTATAATCACTGTATAACAAGTACTACAATTTCAAATGATTACGTTTCGTCTCAACATTTTTTACAACGTACTTTGCTTGCAATGCTTACTACACTATGTCTTATATCGTTTATCCTCCAATAGTAAAGCAAGGGATTGACAAACGACGAGACAAACACTATAGCACCGCAAACATTGAAGGCTGCTGACGATGATTTAGTTCCAAAAATGTCCAGAATGTTAACTACTAAAAGGCAGCCCACGTAGGGAACGTAACTCAGTAAAAATAACGCAAGAATATACAAAATTGTGAAAACAGACTTCTTGTATTTTTCCATGTCAATGGCGTTTTCGTTAGCTTGTATTTGACTTTGATGATGACGTATGATTCGATAAACCTTGTAATAGGCGAACGCTGTAAGAACAAAACAAAATGTTGTGCACAACACGAAGATGACTATCACTGTTTTGAAGTTTCTGTTCGTATGATACCAACCGTACATGTGTATAGCATCAAACACAATAAGCAAAACTGCAGATGTGATATAAAGCATAACGACTCGACGCACTGTGAGAAGAGATCTTTGGCTCATATGCAGCCATCTTTCTACAGCTATTATTGTCATGACGATGACTGTTAAGGCGGAAAAATAGTATCCAACGCTTTGTGTGATAACACCAGAAATGCAGATCACTTTCCTGTCTCCTGCTAGTTCCGCCAATTTGTACACAACGTAAAATGGTTGACTTAGTAACCCACTACAAAAGTCAGTCAAGGACAAACCAGCAAGAAGAACATAGGACGGCGTCCTGAGAGACGGGTTCTTCCAAACTGCCGCCAAAATTATAGCATTTCCTGCCACTGTCATCGGTACCATAAGCGAGGTGACAACACAGGATGTAAGAGTCACCTGATAGTAAACTGAGGTGCTTTTACTGCTGTTTGAAAGAATTAGAAAGGAGCACCAGTCGTCTGACAAGCGAGAGGAATTGGAGGCCATTGCCTACTCGGAGTCAGGCAAAAATCGCAATCTCGAGCTGATTCACGGGAAAGGACCGGTGCGTACTGAAATTTTGCTTCCTGTTAATTAAAACTGATTACCAATGAAAAGTAAGAGTTATGCTTAGAAAAAAGAACTCTGTTGTCCCATACAAGTTTACACTTCCTGTCACGTTGACAGCGATTGTGAAATTGGGAAATTTGATGAAGATATCACCTCACTTGAATCGATTAGAACAAATGTCCTTATTACGTAATACACGTGGGCAAAACGCTTCACCTCGCAACAAACAGAACACAACATTGATCCATTAGGTTTAGTTTGCATGTCTTGGCCGAGCACCAGAGTACAGAAAATGAGGAATCCAATACATGAAAGCCATGCAAGGCAAAACACTATCTTCTAAATTCCTCCTATAATCATAATCATACGATAATAAAGCTAGATTAATAATGAGAGCCGGGTAACCATTAATAAAACACTGTGGTTAGACGCGGGCCAGAAAAAAACCTGCCCAAAAAAACCGAGAAAAATGACAGGAAATGTAGGTAGGAACCAGGCCCAAGCTCCTGCAGCCCATCTTACGGAGCGAAAGTATCAAAAATTCTGCTGAGTGGTGTTGGCCTACGGTCGCCTAGAATGATTGTCTACCTGCATTCCCAAACTTAAATACTCACGCGCCTTTCAGTACCCATGATGCAGCTAGGCAGGAGGACCCAGGCCCAAGGCCTGTTTCCGCAGACGTTAAATTTCCGGCTAATTTGTAGCGACTCAATCGCCAAAAATGCAATTATTTATGTCCTAAAGCAAGTTACGCATCTCTCAAAACAGGTTAACCATGTTTCCAGGCCATAGCTTTGGAAGGTAGAAAGACATTGTGTGTCCCCAACATGGCAATATCCCTGTAGAGAAGAGTTCTTTGACAATGTGTTCCACCAGCAATGATATGTGGATGAAGGGCATGGTACAAAGTAAGATGAGACTTTTAATACAAACGAATTTGAATACTTCTGCCCGCAGGCCATGGAAAGGGCGAATGATGTCGAATTATTGGAAATCATTAAAACCCGATTTTAACTGCCGGAATATCATAAGAATTTGGACACTCAAGGTGAAATTTAATTGCAAATAACAGTATCTTTAAAATCCTAACCGCAAAAGATTCAAGTTTAATGAAACTAGCCATCCTTAGTGTAATTGAAACTTACAAGTTATAAAGGAGGTTATATGCGGCTCTCTCTTAAAATAGCCTGAAAAAGTATTACTAAGGATTTTCAGCTTAACATTTCTAGCCGATAACGTCAGGTAAAGAGCCTAACTTACCCGGCGTTAGCATTTAGAGCGATAGTGCCGTTATAAGCTAAGTCCTTTCAACATTTAGATTAAAACTTTTAGATTAAAACTTTGAAAAACGACGAAGACAACACAACACAATGTGTTAATCTCCCAGAGCTGCCTTACTTCCTCTGATACTAATTTTAAGCAGAAGTTACATCGTGGACTTTTGACAAGCTTTATATTATTGAAAATGTCATGATTCCTCTCCGCTTTTCTTACAGCGTCCGTTGCTAACAATACATCTCACATCTCTGATTTCGTTTATCCTCCAATAGTGAAGCAAGGGATGGATAAACGACGAAGAAAACGCAATGGCCGCGCAAGCACTGAAGGATGTAATGGAAGATATCGAGTTTCCATGATCTTACATCTGCATGGCTAAGAAGACCAGCATACAACACATATAAAGAAGGTAACTAAGTACAAAAATCGCAAAAAAAGAAAAAACAAACTAGACTTTTTGTATTTCGCATTTTCGTTTGTTTGTACTAGACACTGATGTCTACGTAAGATTTGGAAAACGCTAAAATAAGAAAAAGGCGTGGCAACCACACCAACAAGTGGACATCTCTCATGACAGTAAATATTGTAGGACTCATTTCCCGCTCGTACATGCGAGCAGCTACAGTAATAACTAGAAAAGCTGCAAAGATGATATGAAGAATAACGAGTCGACGGACTGTAGTGAGAGATCTTCGGTTCATATGCAGCCATCTTTCTACAGCTATTGCGACGTTTTTTTTTTGCATATTGCTGCAAAAATGAGGGCATTTGCTAATACTGCCATCGATGTCAGAGAGTAAGAGTTTCCTGATAGAAAGGTTAAGTGCTTCTACTGACTTTGAAAAACTTCAGATTAAAGCAAGAGACCTCTAGCAAGTGAGAAGAATTAAAAGACAGCTTCAAGAGGGAAACCACTTATGTGGTAGATCGAAAGACTTTTTTTAAACTTCGATGTGTATTCAAGATTGTTTTTTGAGCTACCAAACCAATTATAACTATTTAGCTCCGAGAGTCCAAGATGAGTAATTTGCTAATGTGCTCTTTCATAAAAGCGATGCTTTCAAAAAAAATCAATTCTTTTCAAACTAAGCAAACAAAAAAAGAGCAGCCATTGTCCTGCAGTTTAAAACCTGACAGATGTTTCTTCTGTTGTCGTTGTTTCCAATTAAAGAAAAACAGCATTGTCAATAAAAGAAATTGAATTTACATTTTTTTTCCTGACAACAACAAAAAAATGCTCAATAATTAAACTAGCTCACTGAAACAATTAGATGATGTTGGGCAGATTAAAATAAAGGAAGTTCTCCCAAGAAGTTGTACTTCTGATGGCGGTTTGTGATGTTTAATTCAGCCTGATTAAAACAGTTCTGTTAACAAGCTGACCCGAAAAGAATTAAAAATACACCAGAATCGAGTCAGTATCACGAAATGGACATGAAAGAGTGGGAATAAGGAATTCAGCAAGGATCACGAAATCACTGAAAAAAGAGAACCCGGAAAGAATTAAAATACACCAGAATCGAGTCAGTATCAAGAAATGGACATGAAAAAGTGTAAAGGTCCTATCCATTGGCCATTTCTTGCAATTTAATTGTTCGACGTTTGACAGTAAGCAATGGCCTTCAATTCATCTCATTTATCAGGCAGTTGGTGTTCCTTTCTAGCTTTTCCAAACGGAAGCGAAATAACCTCATTTTACTACAAGGTAACACTTACAACCTGTGTTGTCAGTTCACTTCTCGCACCGATGGCAGTTGTAGCAAATGCTCTCATTTTAGCAGCAATTTGGAATTACCCGTCTCTCAGGACTCCATCGTATGTTCTTCTTGCTGGTTTGGCCTTCACAGACCTCTTGACTGGGTTAGTAACTCAACCATTTTATGTTGTGCACAAACTGGGGGAATTAACAGAAAGCATAGAGATGTTCTGCATTGGTGGTATGGTCTCTGGAAGCGCCGGATACTATTTTTCCTCTTTAACAGGCACCATGATGACAATAATTGCTGTAGAACGATGGCTGCATATGAGTCGAAGATCTCTTCTTACAGTACGACGAGTCGTTACTCTTTTTATCACTTGTCTAGTTGCGTTACTCCTTTTTTTCGCCGGTAATACCTACTATTGGTCTTACACAAATGAGTTCTTTAGTGTCTTTATCATCCTTCTCCTTTTGGGGGCAGCATTTAACTTTAGTTTAACTTTGTTTGCTTATTTTAAAGTTTTTCAGATTATACGTCACCATCAAAGGCAAGTTCAAACAAATCAAAACGCCATTGACATTAAAAAATACAAAAAGTCTGTATTCACAATTTTATATATTCTAGCATTATTTTTATTGAGTTATGCTCCCTTTCTTGTTTGCATTCTAGTAGTGAGCGTTGTGGATTTCCGAAGTATATCGTGGAATGGTATATTTAATGTTTGTACTACCATAGTACTTTCTTCCTCGGCGTTAAATCCCTTGCTCTACTATTGGAGGATAAAGGAAATAAGAAACAGTGTAAGGGCTATTCTAAGGAACTTATGCTGTAAACAGTACGAACTGGAATGATTTTAATTTCCAATACAGTGACGCCTTAAAAGAAGAATATGTGGAGTCACACAGTCACACAGTCAAGAAGGAAATAAAAAAGATAAAAAGACTTTTCATTAAAGTGGGTTTTTTAGAACATATGTTTCTCTTAAATAAAGCATATCTTATTTTAACAGAAACTATCATTTCTCAAAATTATAGATCCACAGTTTGAAAACCTAACCATACTCTCGTTATCTTTTCACTTATTGTTATGCAAACAAAATACAGTACAAAAAGAACATATCATATAGTGCAATTTGATGATAAGTACAAAAACAACATAAGCCTTACGCCATGAGTTACATTTAATGATTAAAATTGAACCCTCCCAACGTGTTTTGTTATGTTTATTACATGTATGTCGTAAAATCTTTTTCTTCGGCCTGGTTATTTAACAAATATCTATATCTATTAAAACAGTGCAATTGACGTACCTGCCTACTAACTACACAAAGTAGTGGCAAATTTCAAAATTTCAAAAAAATCTTTTCTTTTAAAGAAATGTCTTACTGTCAAATATCATGTGATGTCAAAAGATAACATTATTGTGTTCACGGAAAGGACAGAAAACAACAAATCAATCAACGCTGAATGAAACAAAAAAACACTATTGAATAAATTGCAATTAGCACAAGTTGGATTTCTCAAGACCGATTTCATATTACTTGAAATCAAAATATCAACAAGAGACTTAAACAGTATTCTAGATAAAACTTTCTGAACAATTTAATTTGATCCTGATTATTATGCTACAAGGTCGATCTAATGAATAAAATTGAATCCATCCGGGAGGTTATTGATATTTGGTACATTTGTATGACTTAAAACTCTGTAACAAATTAATTGGCCAAAGAACCATCTCCGAATAAAATGTAGACTCTTACATTTCACAACTAAGAAGAAACAAATTATGTCATGTCTCAAGGCCAATGTAACTAGTCAAATTGAAGTTCTAGGGAGTTTTGTGATATTTGGGCAGTATGTGTGATTTTATAAGCAATTTAGTTGGCATAAGGAACAATAAAATTGGTGGAATTAAGAAAATCAACAAAGATTACTTTAGCACATATGTAGAAAAGCCAGATTTCATCGGGCGTCCTCTGCCGTGTAGCTCTTCAAAATTCTAGAGCGAGCGATGGGCTTCAATTCAACTCGTTTACCAGAAGAGCTGGTGCTCCTTTCTTATTGCTTCAAACAGTTAAAGTGACTCAGTTTACTATCAGGCAACTCTCACAGCCTGTGTTCAGTGTCAGATCGCTTCTAGCACCGATGACAGTGGCAGGAAATGCTTTTATTTTGGCGGCAATTTGGAAGAAACCGTCCCTCAGAACTCCGTTCTATGTTGTTCTTGCGGTTTTGTCCTTCTCGGATTTCTGCACTGGGTTAATAAGTCAATCTATGTATGTTGTTAACAGACGTGGAGACTTATCCGGAACATTAAGATGCTTTGCATTGTTGGTGTTATGACACAAATCGTTGGATGTTATTTTTCCTCTCTAACAATCATCTTTATGACAATAATGGCTGTACAAAGATGGCTGCATATGAGCCAAAGATCTCTTCTTACTGTGGGCCGAGCCATTAGTATCATACAACGTGTGCAGTTTTGCTAATTTACGTTTTTGGCCTGTCGCATGTACAGCTGGTATCGTACAAAAGAATTTTTCAGTGCATTCATTCGTTTTGGCGACTTGTTTTTATCACTGTCTTCGCCTATTTCAAGATTTATCGAATAATTCGTGGCCATTAACACCAAGTGCAAAATTATGAAATAATTATTTACAATGCTGTATATTCTTGCAAAATATCTACTGAGTTACGTCCCTTTCTATTTTTTTGCTAAATGTTCTTATAACATAGCTAGCAGAGCCGCGCAATCAAATTCAGTATACGTAAGCGTGCTCCAAATCCCGATAGTGCACGCTGATAGCGCGAGCAAATCGCTTCGCCAGAAATCGCGTCGGATTTGATG
>Ga0126337_10000642_pt1 | contig 18599 bp, 10 predicted proteins | sample DipCmetagenome_FD_92527 | JGI IMG/M metagenome (GOLD analysis project Ga0126337, IMG submission 92527) | Coral microbial communities from La Bocana,Puerto Morelos, Mexico - Diploria C A metagenome | ecosystem: Host-associated > Invertebrates > Cnidaria > Coral | place: La Bocana,Puerto Morelos... | reverse complement strand
ATTTAACTACCTAGCCCATGTTAGCCAATCAAAATCAAGGAGAATTACTCAAGTGAGCAAGTTGTCCAGGTTCAGGTTCAGGTTTTTATTTTCTATTTTGAATAATTTGTATATTGTATAAGACTTTTTGACAGCTTTAGGAAGTTGAGCTTTAGGCTGACGCATTAAATATTTCATTTCTCAGTTTCTCGCATTTTGTTATTGACACAATTAATTGGTAATAGGACTTCATGTCGTACAATTCAGGAGTAATCGTGCTCGTAATTTCAAATCGGCCTCGTGCTACGCGCTCAGCTGATTTGAAATCCTCGCCCGATTACTCCCTGAATTGTACTCCGCTCAGTCCTATTACCATTACTTATTGAAACGTCGACTTCTAGTCTCTTATAGAAATTGGACTATAATTGGAATTTTTATGTAAAATTCCCAATTTGCTTTCTATGGCGATCTGCCATCACTGATGATATCATGTATTAGACCTGATGCCAATGATCATAAGTGGAAAAGATGGCTTCACCAATCGTTTTTTTCGTTATTTAAGCACGGTTAAGTGGATTTGTGAACCTGTTACAGTTAAAAACGTTTGGCATCAAGTCCTGCGCTGCTCGCCGTTTTCTAGCGAAACAGCGAAATGCAAAATAGCCTGGGGACGAACAAAGGCACAAAAATCAGTTTTTAAACAGGGGCTTTTGATTTTTGACAAGGAAAGATGATCTCTCCAAGCTTATAACTACAATTAAGAACAAAGCTTTTTAATTGTATATTTTAGTCTTAGTTATGATGGTTATCTTAGTTTTTATAATCATACATTTAGTTTTTGTAATATACTTTAGTAGAGAAATGAAAGTAGTCTTGTAATTCTTCGCGCCATTTATTCATATATAGATATATTGTAGTTTTCATTTTGTAATTTTCGTTTCTATCTGCAGGTACGTATTTTGAACGAGTTTTCAGCTTACTAGACGATACTTGTGTATATATAGATTATTGTCTGATTGATAAATTGATCTTGTGCATTGTTTACACGCCTGACAAAGAGTATTTTGCTTGCTTTATATCTTAATAATTTGTTAGCTATTCAGTTAGCGATTTATCTCGTCTCTAAACCAATGAAAAGCACTTTATATTAAGAAAACTAGCGAATACTAAAACATTTCGACATCGTCAGGATGCCAATAACAAGCTTTAAAATGTCAAGTGTTGTGTTCTTACTTAAATAATTGTTTAAATATGTGCATTGAATATAAGTCAACAAGGAAAACTAGTCACGTGACAGGGAAAAGTGACAATACTAGAGAAATAATACTTAATAAACATGGAAAACATGAAGAAAAATTATGGTATGTATTCCAATGACAATCATGGAAACATTAACTTCAAATACTGTCGTAATAATTTAATCTGACTGACTATTAATTGGCAGTCCCAGTTAAAGCAGTCCACTTTACTTTGCTACTGGGAAAAGGTTCTTTTATTTATAACCTAATCACGATGAAACGAAAAACACAGCACCAGGAGCGGGAATCTCGTTTATTGATATATCGTCACAAAGTTTTACAGTGGTAAGAAACTCAAACAAAAACAAAAACAAGGTTGAAAGAGATGGCTTCGGTTGTCTTTTGCATGACATTCAAAATATTAAATAGCCTACTAGCCCTTAGGGATTCACCATACCTGCAAGCAGCCTAAGATACGTCTTCAGTTAACAAGAATCATGCGTCCAATATATTATAATTATGCACCCTCAACTGCAATTAGGAAAACATATTTAAAAATAATGGGGCAACCTTCACCGCTTACAAGGTTGTTTATCTTGTAAATGGTTTGAACCCAGTAGTAATAGTAGTTCGTATCGGTGTGATCGTCCGGGTGAGGGTAGTTCTGAAAAGAACTGTTGTTAGTGACTGACGTTTCGACAACCTGAGCGAAGTCATCTTCAGAGTCAAGTGACTTCAGAACTACCCTCACCCGGACGATCACACTATACGAACCAAGGTTGTTTATAATTGGCCAAACAAAACAATAGGTAAACAATTCAAGCCATGCCCCTAGCCCTAAAAACAAAAGAGGTGCAGATTAACAAGAACGAATCAAGATAGCGGTTCTAAAGCGGTGCAAGTCAACTGAAAATAATTCACCATTTTTCCTAAACTTGAATTTAAAATTATAACTCACGGAATTATGTTTTAACACAAATTTTAAGCACATTCAGTGACTGAATATTGAAACTTATACGCTCATTCAAGACTTATCAGGGATACTGGAATACAGTCACCCTACTCTGAAGCCTTCTTAGCTACCCGTGTCAAAGCTAATTTGCATAATATTTAGACTATTCAGTAAAGTTGCTTGCAAGAATCAATAGGACCTTACAACAACAACATCAACAAATTTATTAACTCATATATTTAAAAATTTAGCAATGACGACGGCGACGCTAAAGCGACCATGACTGGTAGAAAAGGATTTATATTTTACCTTTGCATTTCGAAAATATTAAGATCTGTTCAGGCCCTCTATCGGTCTAAAAACTTGCTGAAACTAAATATGTAACGCCTACGATCAATTTCAAAAGAAAATTGTAAAACTTAGCCTCGTGGATGGCTCACGTTCTGCAAAATACCCGGAACTTGGTCAGTTTAAATATAGAAATACCAGTAGAGTTAACTTCTCCTGCAGTTTTTTCCCTTGAATAGTCGCTGATCCTCTCAATTCTTTTCATCGATCACTTCCTTCACTGATTTTTTCTATTTTAACAAAAAGCACTCATGAACTCATGGCCCTAATAGATGGTCTGCAGTAGCATCATTCGCTGAAAATTACCGAATATATTGAGAAAGAAACTTTTGCTCTTCAGAACGAGATGCAACTTCTCTTGAACGGACAGCACACATGCAATATTATCCGTAAAGACATCAGTATCCAAGGGCATCCGGTTCGCCTGGAAGTTGGTTTTTACCTCTTTCCCGTCTTCTCAACTGAACTCTTTGGTTTGGGGTTCCAGTTGTAGTTTACAGCTTAGTGTCAGATTGTGAACGACGAGCTCTTTCTGTCCGGCTCTTGTCTGTCGTCGTTACCTGTGATACAAGGTTTGCTAACGCTTCTCTAAATTTCTGCATTCTTATGTCGTGTACAAAAGGATTCACTATAGAATTGGCAAAAGATATTACTGGCAACAAATTATGAATATCGTTGCTTGAGATATGTGTTATGGTGAGATTTTATACTCATCTCACGTATCAACGTCTAGGGCTGTTTTGAAACTTTTTTGGTGATTTTGGGGTATATTTGGAGAGAAATAGTATTTTTTCAAACTGAGGACTAGAGAAACTTATGGAAATAGGAAATTTGGAAGATTTGATGTTGTTTAAAAATTAGAATTTGAAGTTACAAATTGGTAGACGTACACCAAACAGTTGCCCACCAACTGGGGTGCCTTTTCGGAGGCGTTCAACTGTCTGGTACCGGTGGTGTTCCAATAAGTGTTTTTTTTTTAAGTTTAATCCCTCAGTAAAAAATTCACTTGCCCACTTTAACGATGGTGCAGGTTCCATTGATTTGGTCCTTGAGGAGTTAGGGATCAGCCCAGGAGTCCACTGCAAGAAGGCGAACTTGACAAACTTGACCACAACAGGTTACGCCATGCTCGTAGAAAGAGCACTGAACACTCCAAGAAAAGGAGAAGAGACATAAGGAACTGGAAAAAAGGCTACAGTGACAGTTTGGAGGACACAATAGTTAGCGTTCTTATTCACAATTTCGCTTGCGATAATGTGCTTATCATGTATGAACAAACACCTTTTCCAGTCACCGAGTTCTTTTGTCCTGGATATTAAATACGACCTTTCATTGAGAAGGATTTATGTAGGACTTTTACTATTGTGATTGTCTATTGCACAAGAAAACGTTTTTCAGTCAGCAAATCCACTTTGTGGTTATATTTGATTCCGTGGAATTTAAGGTTTTTCAGATTATACATCATTTAGCAATAGAAACTACTCAATAATTAAGCAAATACTTGCTTTTTTAGACAAGTAGCCTAGCAGTCTACCAGGGGAGTGAAACCGACAGTAGATCATCTGCTGAAGAGAATTCAACTCTTGATATTCTGCAATAATTAATTGACGCTGCTAATAGACCTGAGAGTCCTATGATATTTGACAGGCACAGATATACACCATAGTAAAATTAAATGAATTTGTAAATTTTACCCCGTAGAATAAAATGTGTTGAAGTAAAAAGCTGACTCTGTCGGATACTCATTCAGTAGTGATGAAGTTGTGGATACGTACTGCCGTGTATTCAATATTACCTCGTCATTTTAGGTGCTATGTTCAGCAGCATTTCAGTTTTACGTCTTAAGTTTACCCAGACAACCAACATATTATTCAAAACACGAGACAGATGTGTTGATCTGATCTTACCAAAACTTCTGATCCGAACCCTTTCTCATACGAAAAAAGCCAAACTTTCCTTTTTTCGAGTTTCTTTCTCTTAGCTCTTACCCTGAATGAACTTTACGCTGGTGATTTTCTTCAATTTCAGTACAGAAAATGTCAACTTTTCATCATTGAAACTGGCATGTGAGTTAATAGGGATCAAATTTGAACTGCATGAATCGATCCTTAATGACGTCACTGGCTGGACCAGTTGTCTATTACCATAAGCTCAAACAGGCAGTCAGTCGCTGAAGAGAAAGTGGCCGCTTTTGTTGCCAGTAGCTTTCACTCGTTTGGTGACAGGAAGATTTTGAGTAAAACTGTTTCATCAATGTCTAGGAAGTTATAGTCACACCTTTTTGATAGAGCTCTGCAATATCGTTGCGCAATGTTACAACACTGATTGACAGTTTTCTCGAAGAAGATTTTAATTCAAATTTTAACGAGAAAGTAGCCAAGGTCCGGTTTTCACTTTTCCCGTTTTAACTGAGATAGTATCAGTTGTCATATGATAAAAGGTTTTTGGCCTGGGAATGCACTTCTGCAAAAACCTGGAAAATCTCTCTGGCTACTGGAATCAGTACCGGAATCTGTTACAGGGAATGGTCTTCACAGACATCAATGGCACTCAGAACTTAGGCCCAACGATAGCGTTTTAATCCAAAAAGATAAACCAATACGGAATAGTGGTTTCCAGTGTCTCACCACAGAGGGCGTCACCAAAGAACAATTTACAAAATAACTAGCTGTTTTATGTTAGACTCTAAACAAATGACCTGACAATTCGTTTAGAAATCCTAATTTGCTATTAGCTGCCAATCAGCTCATTGTTATTCTAGGCTATTCTATCATTGGCAAGTCAGTTATTCTGTTCGTAAATATTAACTATCTAAAACTTCAGGTGGTTCTCACCGCTAGGCGTTGGACGATAATACAGATAGACAACTAACTGTTGGCTTTTTCATGGTTACGAAAATCGACAAATTCCCCTCTCACAATTCGAGAGGGACTAAAAGCCGTTTTATTGTCGACAGTTTTTCAGCACATCGAAAAAATAGAAAATGGCCAAATTAGGAAAAAGTTTGAAAATTCAAATCTGCCCAGCAGGTTGTGTTTTTCGTTTTTAATTTTGAAGCGCAGTTTCAATCATCCTGTCGCGCTAATTTAAGTTTTAGGCTACTATAGGGCAATATAGTGGAATAATTTTTCCTTCTCATCACCGAAATATGTTTACTTGATAGCGAAGAAATTGAAACCAGAACTTGTGCCAAACTCACATGGAACTTGAGAACCAGAATTTTAAGTTGCTTCTAACAAACTGTCAATCAATTTTGGAAGATTACGGAGCACCATTGCACGCCGTTTGAATGTAGTAGCTATTGCAACAATTTTACCTACCTATGATAAACAATTGCGAGATATACTTTTGCCACTTCTTAAAATTCGTTACTGAATATTCTGAATATTCTAAAGCAGCTGTAGAGAACTCGACAGCCATTAAGTTCTCCACTTTCAATTGGCCTCACTCCCCACATCATTGCATAATTGCTGCGTCTTCGGTATCGCTGAGCAAGCCTTTGCCAATGTGATCCATGACTTTGATCTTTACTAGGAAATTGATTTGTAACCCTTAGGAGGCCACTTCTCATGGTTATTCGCTGTTACAATTATATATCGACCGATTGACACGGTTGAACTTCGTCAAATGCGATAACAACAGAAACTCACTCGCCGAATAAGTGAAACCTGCAAGTTGTTTGTGAATGTTAAGTACTAGTTTCAAATGTCCTAAGACTTTCAAAAATGTTTTAAAACCCTACGACAGTTGTAGCCTCAGATAAAGTTCCACAAAGAAAGTCGCGTACGATTTTTGCATGTGGCAAACGTGCACTTATACGATAGGAAAAACGCATGGACTAAGATTTACTGTCCGTACAAAAACAACGCAACGTATATTCTGAGGCATGGAGTGTGATACGGCCGCAATTTTGTAATTTAACGCCTTCAATAAAGATCGATGTTTAATTAGCTTCATAAGTTCTCCCTTTCGAACTATGAATCCACTTTCCTCAGCTGACCGTTCATTTTCCTGCTTGCTAAATTTCGGGCTGATCTAATATGTAGCAACGACTGTTGAAGGCCACACCAATAACTCTCTGGAAATTCTTCAATCTCAAGTTTGTCGTTGTACTTTCTTGGTTGAGGGATGCTATCAAAGGGGATGTTATCAACGTACCGTACGAGAGAGGAGTGGTAATGAAAACACCCTTTACATGACTCCTCAATAGTAACGCCACTTTGGAACCCATGCATCATTTCTCAATTATATTTTTATTATTTAATTCTCAGAATCGTGGGTTGAGTAATCGCTAAACATTTTTCATTCTTATTACAATTAGAATTTTCTTATTTTGAATACAATGTTCTTATTGTTGCTATTTAGTGGAAAAGATATTTTCCACACTATTTGCCATTTTGTTCGAAAAAAGTGTACGCTAAGCAATTTTTAGACCTGAATATTCGTTGTAAAAGTCAAATAAGAGGTGGTATGACCCGATATTTCAGTCGTTATCTTATCTATTTGCGTCTTGATGGAAAAGGAATGGAAAGTACAGTCCTTCTGATAATTTGTCACGTTTCTCCTAGCGTTATATAATCGTTTTATTATCTCTATCCAAGAGACGATGATCTAAGTCCCTTACTCTAACTCGTAAAAGTTATTATGGTTTTATTAGGAGGACAGTCAGATTGCTGAATAGGCCATCCTATGGGCCATAATATGGAAATTGCCACTGTCTCGTAAGTGACAACAGAGAGGCACAATTGTAAAACTTTGTTGCTGGTAATGTACTCCTATCATGGTTATGGATGTTTCTTTTCCAAGTCGCTACGGCAGTCAAATTATTCGATCTAAGACTTACAAGCAGAAAGATAGCCACGACATTTACTTGGTAAGTACCTTCGTCTTAGATAGTCTTTCCACAGCTTGAAAAGCTATCAATATCAATTTGGATCCGCCAATATCGTTGCATCTTTTCGGGTCTTTGACAGCATAGAGTTTACAATAAAGTTTGTTTTTGTGAACGATAACCTTTTCTTCTCTTTCGAGGTTTCCCAGCATGGCTCTGTTGTGATGCAAGGTTTCCTAACGCTTTTCTAAATTCCTGCATTCGTATGGCATATACAAGAGGATTCACAATAGAACTCGCAAAATATAGCATAGCTATCACACAATGAATATCAACGTTTGACGCTCTGTGCCATTTGTCTATTATATCTGGCATGGAGTTCTGAATAGCCCAGGGCAGAAGGGTCAGAACAGAAATGACAGTGACTATCAATAAGGTTATTGATAGTTTCTTTTCTTTGTGAATTGAACCATGATGTTGTGAATGACGGTTGCTTTGAACATTTACTATGATAGTGATATAACAGACTGCGAGGACAAGTAAAGTGACAGCACTAAATGATGCCCATGCGTACCCAAATGCTTCTTTCGATGCAATACCCATGGCAATGGCCAGAGAGAGAGTTATTAACCAACAAGCGATAATGACTTTAAAGTACACCCATTTCGTTATTAAACAATGCCTGAAGGGAAAAAGTGTTGCATGTAGCCGTTCTAAGGATATCAAGTAAAAAGATTGACCTGGGACGCTATTGGGAAGGAGAATTCAATAGAACAGATAATAAATCCTGGCCAGGTGTTATCTTTATAAACCGCATCTTTGTGGTACAAGAACAGTGGTCCTGTCACGGCCCCCACCAGTAGATCAGCCACAGTCAGGTTCATTATAAGGTACGTGCTGAGCTTGCGAAGATGGCTTATTCTTGCAAAGGCGATAATTGTGATGGCATTGATAATCGATGTGACAAGAAACTCACAGATTAGAACTGGAAACCAGTCGGCGTCTTCAGTTGCCATTTCTTTCAATAGAATGAATCTGATTCCGGTCCAACTATAAATATGATGAAGAAAACATATTTGGCTTATTGCTTAGTTTGGAGGATTTTATTTAGACGAGTTTATGAATTCTTGTCAGTCCCGCTGTCCTCTATTTTTTTAAGAATGAATTTCTTTTATTACCTTAACATTATCAAGAGTGCACAATGATCTGATTCCAAAAGAACATAATCTACTCGCATGTTAAAGATATATTTCTATAGGATAACATAGACCAAACAATGAAGAATAGATAAGTTATATATACCAATGAATTAACGCTTGTCACGAACAATAGTGAAGGAAACCTTATCAAATTGCATTGAAAATACCACGCGTCTCTTCCCAAATAACAAATCTACATTCTCTTCAATGCCTCAATAATCGACGTTTTTGTGATAAAATTCCATTAAATAGCAGTTTCGTTGTAAAGTGCGGTTAAGTGACTTTTCTTAAATATTCCTCCTTTTCAGCAAATTAGGAATATGGCGCTACGGCCGAGCAGAAGGCCATATGTAGGAACTGAATAATGTTCAATAAACAACGCTATTTTCTGCTACCCATGAAAAAGAAGAGAACGTTTATACACCAATTTTAAAGTTACTGATTGTATACAAATGTGATGTTCTTCGAATTTTGTTCTGTTGCAATATCATAAAATATTTCTCTCGTTTGAAATATAGCGCTTATTGTCCTGTCACAGTCAAACCGACAAAACGGCCATTGCCGTGAAAGCACATCACTTGATATTCTTTAATCCTGATAAGACTTGGGAGCTAAAAAATCATTCATTATAAAATTTGTTTTTTACAGCGTTGTATTTTATCGCTCTCAAATAGCGCTTTATTTCGTGAGCTCGTAGATGTTGAATATATGAAAACATAAATATGGAGTTATAAGCTTGCACCTTTTTACGGACTTTTCTAACAGGAAGGATGAGATGAATTCTTGCATGAATGCCGCTCCCCCTGATGAGTAGGTTAATAGTCCTGCATCGATTCCAGTGCTTTTTTGTCAGTATTCTAGTTTTTCCTCCAGAATCTACCACTACATGACTCACTTAAGTAGAAGCAGCAGATGTCCTGAATTCGCTTCTGTCGGCTACCCTAGGGACCAGAGACCTTCCTTGGCTAACAACTCAAAATCTTCTTTTTTTGTTTTCCTTTTCTTATCGGGAAAAACTTCACTTGCCTCTTGACTTCAATTTCTGGTAACACGACTTTGCTTGCAAGTGAAGATGAAGCTTCCCGTTCGTAAATATCCGTCTGTTTTTTCCCCTTTTGTTCTGGACTCCAGACGAGATTCAGTTGACTGATTTGCATCAAATTTAACAATTTGTGAAATGTTATGCAGGGAAAACACAAATATCGCCGAACATGTCAGTCTTCAGTCCAAAATTAACTGGGCTTAAATTGGAATTTTATGCAAATTCCCTGGCTTGTTACGTGATAGCACAGAACTCCGATGGCGAGCTGCAATGGACCGATCAATGACGAACTTTATGACAATCATAAGCGGAAACTTGTTGTATCACAGTTAAGAAAGTCAGAAAGACGAAATGTAAGATGCCCGGCGAAAAAATAGAAGCGTAAAAAGCACTTGTTAAAAAAAACGCTGGCTTTTATTGTCGATTAAAATCGTCCGTTGTTACAGTGGAACTCCGCTTACGGTCAACCCGTTCAAACTGATTATCACGACCACCGTTACTCTGACTTGAACAAAGGCTAAGTGAGCGATTTTCTCAATAAGGACGTTCGTGCGAAATTTTTCTACTCGATAGATTTTTTTTACACTTCTACTACGGACAGATAATGATTTACTTGTTTCAGAAATGAAATAAAAATTGGGGGTCACCAGCTTCATTTCAGAGATAAGGCGTGTGGAAAACTAGTCTGATTTTGATAAATTGGTGCGCGTAATTCAGCATGGTCTCCAGGGTCTTTAGTTAAAATATCAAAGATAAGTCAACACAGGCAAACTATCCTTATAATATTTTGTATAAGTGAATCTGTGGCGTTAATATTTTCAAATATTGCCATCATTTTCACAAACCTTAACCCTTAAAGAGGCATTTGAAAAGAACGGAATTCGATGGAGCGTTTTGTAAAATATTCAAAATATTCAAAATATTCAAAATTCTACTCGATATATTTTTTTCATTTTTTCGCGAAACGTAGAAAATCGGCAGAGAAAACGACCCATCAAAAGAAAAATAGGAGTCACCGAACGTCCAAGACCGTTAGATCCACGCAAAGTCAAAGCGATGGCCATTTGCCCTATTATTGTTCACTTTACTGCTTAGAGCGCGCGCTCGATGCATGACGTGGCGTTAGAATTTCGTGCGCAGTAAGGATACACAGAAACAATTAGCGCGTACGTCTTTAAGGACCCCTTTAACAGGCTAGCCCGTGAAAACCGACAGATGGTTGTTGCCCGTTGGTGACTGTATAACGTAGAACCCATTAAACCGGGCGATTTCATTCATAAACTCGCAAAAGGCAGTCGACTTGCCGTGCCCTGACCATCAACTAAACTGAAATTTTGGTTCCTATTGTGATTTGGATCTGAACGATAGATAGAAACTTTTAGATAGAAACTTTGTTAAGAAAGTCATCAACCACCTAGCTGGGGAAAAACTCCCCTACTAATACGGGGACATAACAAAAAAGAGTTAAACTAAAAGAAAATGCTAAAAAACTATAACTATTTACAATAGTAAAATTTAGATCTAGTTAAAATATGTTATGAGACTATGTACAGTGGATTGTATAATACATTAATACATAGTTAAAAATTCTTTAGGAGGAGCAGAGCGGACAGCCTCGGCACCCATCATCTAATAATGCATCAAGATTGTTAAGATTTCTGATGTTCGTCTTAAAAGTGCTGAGAGATGTGGTCTCTCTTATGGTCTTTGGTAATTTTGACCACAATTTGGGTCCTAGATATCTGATCGAGTGCTTACCGTATTTCACCGAGTTAAACCTTGGCATTGTAAAGTCAGAACGGCACAGAAACCATCGAAACAACTTAACTCCGGCAACAATTCTTCCATGAACCCACGTTGGATACGAGATGATATATAACAGACGAGGAGCTTAGCTCCGAGTGAGATGTAATGACCTCGTTTTTAACAACGTGAAAGGGAATAATACTTTCATAAAATTCTTCAATCGTCGACTAGAGGATATGGACCTTTTTAAGTTTGATCTAGAGGAGGCGGTAGTATGAAAACGCTGAAAAATTGTCGCGCGTTTTTCACTGTCTGAGTCAATGATGCTTCTCAGGAAAGCGGGCGCGACAGAGTCACATAATCACCCCCAAATTTGTCCACGCCCTGGAAAAGGGTGACAACAAAAGGTGTACGGGAAGACTCTAAGTCAATAACAGCATTGCTGAAAATTATCTGCCTTGTTCCTGAGTCCAATAATGCAAGAGATTACTTGTTTACTCGCCTACCATTCGCAAGACTACGGATTGTGTTGCACAGTAGCTCAGAATCGATCGGTTTCTCTGAATTCAGTATACCAAACGAAAGGACCCAATGAAAGTAACAATTTTTTATTTATACTGAAAATTTGTTTTCAGTAACTGAAGTGTAAAAACGAAGATTTACTGATTTTGTTGTCTTGCCATGAATTTTTGTTGTTTTTCTATTTCATTCTTTCGCTTTTGTTGTACATTAACAAGCTTTTGGTATCAAATTCTAGGCTATGTACTAGATAATTTTAAAAATTTTGTGTCTTTTTGTAGTTTCCGAAAAAGCATAGCCTATTATTTTCTCTAACCCACCATGGAAAGTTTTACCAAATGTGCTACTTTCAATAATTTTTCCCAACAGAGCTTTTCTTTACATGCGAGAAATTCTAAACTAAGCGAAACTGGCTGCACCTAACTGCCAAACACTAGCTAGGCGTGCAATAATCGAGGTTTGATAAGCGCATACGATTTTCATTCACTAGTTATGAAGAATATTTGTTTTATAGTTTTATTTCCTCTACTGTGAGCGAAACTGAAGCGTTCGATTTAGCCTGCGTAGCAGTCTTTTCCGTTTCCTTTCAGGCAAGCGAGAGTCGCGCGAGGGCACGGGGACAGAGATAACAAAAAATTAGTGGCTTTCTCCCGCTAAGAGGAAACGGAAAAGACCTCTACGCAGGCTACGTTCGGTTTTGTTTTGATTGTAAAGCTTTACGTGCCTGTTTAAACACAGCGGGGAATTTCACTCGTTCCTTAGCGTCAGAAATTCCTTACGACGTTTCGTTGTGTAGTATAGCTGAGTATTTTTACGAGCTGTGCTGTATTTTGACGAGACCGTAGCCGGGGCAAGTCAAAATACAAGAGATTTATTATCCAACACAACACTTCAATCCAATTCGTCGCTTGCGCGTTGCGAGGAAACCTGTCTAACTGGTCCTCTAGAGTACAATATCGCGTGTTATTATCCATTTTTGTTTTCTTGGTCCTCAATAAATTGTTCCACTGAGCAGCGATACTGCTTCTGATTAGTCCTAAGATTTTTACCCTAGTGAAAAAAGTCGTACGACAAGTGGAACTCCAGTGACCATCGATAATGTTACTGATAGCTTCGTTTCTTTGTGAATTGCCAACCATGATGTTGTGAATGAGGGTTGACAGACTGCGAGGACAAGTAAAGTGACAGCACTAAATGATGCCCAAGCGTACGGCAATGGGTCTTGCCATAAAATGGTTATGACAAAGGAGATAAAGAGAATTACAGACCAACTTCTAACGATGATTTTTAAGTAAAGCGTTTATCTTTGTGATACATGAGCAGTGGTCCTTCCACGGCACCCACCAGTAGATTGGCCAAAGTCAGGTTTACATGGGGTACTTACTACGTTTGCGAAGATGTCAATTTTTGCGAAGGAGACGACAGTGATTTTCGAGGTAACCTGAAATTCAATGGCAAAGACTGGAAACCAGACAGAAGAATCTTCTGTAGTCATTTCATGAAACGGATAACAACGTTCTTTCTGCAAGGGTGTTCTCGTATTTACTCCATCGATATCTCAGCTACAAAAATTTAATTTAAAAAAGAATGATATTCTAAAAAATGGTTAAGTATATCCAATTGTTAGTTTAAGAATGATTGTTGTGCACACGGATTCCAGACATCATGAACACATTTTACACGGGTATTGTTGTTTTACTGTAAAGAAACAAGCTCCATAAAAAGCAGTGTTGTGTGACAATGTATGCCCATGTAGCCATGAGCAGATGGACGAAATTTTGTGCAGCTGATTTCAGTGATGAACATCAGTTAATATTAAAATGCGGGTGAATATTACCTTCTTCCTGTTCGGTAAGAGCCGTGCAAATTTTACCAATTAACGTATGGTTAAAATGGTGAAGCAAGCTTTTCTGCTGCTCGTCATGTCAGTGTTTACTGGTCTTCTATACGGGATGTTTAGTGTAGTCAGGAGTGAGAAGACTTATTTAGGAGGCTTATTCATTACCATTTTCTACTCCACAAAGAAATGTTTTCAATCCGCAAACCCATTTTCGTAATATGTGAAATTTAAGGTTCTTCAATTTTATTGCGTTAAGCATAAGAAAACCACTAACAAGTCAACGAATACTTAATTCCCTTAGCAAAACGCTTATCCACTAGCGGAGCAAAACTGTAATGGGCCATCTGCTCCAGAGCTTTTTAACTGTATGTTTTCTTAATTCATGAAATTGCTAATAAACTCGAGAGTTATACGATCTTAAATGGCTCGAATATTCACTAAAATAAAACGGAGTAGTTAATCCTTGAAATTGACATACAAGTTAATTGGACTTAAAACGGAATTTTATTTGTTTGCTTGCCAAGATACCAATTTAGTTAGCGACGTATTCATTAAATGATCGTTAACGTCGCCGAAAGGACCAGCTGTACATGAAACAAGCGGAATAAAGTCACTTACCCAAAATAAATGGCCTCGTTTGTTGTCCATGGCTTCTATTCGTTGAGTCAGCATTTTTATTTTAGTGAATTGTTATCAATGATGACTAAGTTTAAAGGAAAACAGAAATGTACAATACAATTGTCATAATGCTAAAAATACTATACAATAATGGTAGAAAGTAGGATCAAATAATTTAAAAATATCTAAATTCAGGGTTTTTATTGTAATTTACAGAGCATTCCTTTTGGAAGCTGATGTCCCTGACATAGGTCTTGATCGATTTTATTTTTCGTTTAAAGGAGATATGGTTTTCAAGTTCTTTAATCATGTGTCAGGTAAGTAGTTCCAGGCAATTGCAGCTCTTTGTTAAATTAAATGATGGACGACCCTGTTCGGTTCTTGGCCTAGATAAAGCGATTTCCTAGGACTACAAAAAGAAGCTTTCTTAACCACTAGACTATTTATATCATCTAAATCTATAGTTTTAAAAGGTCTTTGCGTTATGCTTAAAATACGAGAACAATAAAAATATTTTAGTTTTAATACGATTTGCGTTTATGAGTACTGTTTCGTCTTCCATGTCTCTTGGTAGTCTGGTAGTCTGTGGATAAGTCTTGAAGCTCTGAGGTGGACTAGTTCTAGATCTTTCATCAAATAAACTGAGGAAGAGTCCAACACAGCCATACCATACAATACGCTCGGAATTATTGTTTTATGATAAATAGTTTCTGGTGTGGCTTTTGGTAAAAAGCATATACTTCTTTACATTTTAACTTTAGAGCTGTATGAGTTACAGAAACATTTTACTTGATTGACCCTTAGAGTCTTCCACCAATGGCTATACCAAGAAATACAGACAAAGATCTCTATTCAATAGTTTTGTCTCCCCCAAACTAAACGGTTTAGAGGGCCAATATAAGGTTTTGCACCCAGGAGAACTGGGTACAGCCTTTTGTTCATCACTTCCAGTAATGATATTTCCATTTTTATCTTGTATCGGCTCACACTTGTTTTTTGATCTTTCTGTCAGAATTCGGATTCCAAAAGATCCCCTGGCGAGTTGGCATTTTCTAAAAGGTTAACCCATTGACACGCGGAGTTTTTCCTAAAAAACGCATTTTCAGACGTTTTTGATGTTTTAAGTCTATTATAAGCTAAAATAGCTCAAACTTCCCTTGGAATGGAAATTTCGTTTTTGCTTTTCACAAAAATCATGTTTAACAACTTTTTCTCTTGAGCATGCGCACAAATCAAATTTTGGACGATAAACCGTCCTATCCTTTTAGGCTTTTCGGTTTTTATCTATTTAATTTTTCGCTTTACCTTTTTCTTTTCTTCCCTTCATTTTGCTGCAGTTTTTGGCCTTCTACCAGGTTTCTTTCGGGTAGAAGAATTTCCGACAAAGCTTAAAAGAGGCAAGAACTATGTACCATGGGCAAGTAAAGAGTGGAAAGGGAAATGCTCTGAGTTTTTCACTAAAATTTTGAATCGTTTTGGTGCATATTTCAAGCTCCAATCTTATCACGCTGGATTACGTCTTGCTCTGCGACGTCTGTGACGTCGCAAGCAGGACAAATGACCAGATCCTTTATGGCCCTATAGGGGTTAAGCCAATATGCTGCCCCTGCCTTTCTTAGCTTTGTCTCAACTATCAGTTCTGTTGCTGTTTGTAGATACTTTTTATGATACCTTTTCTCTGAGAGCTTGAGAAGGCGTGGTTCAACGGGAATTATATTCTTATTCGGCATACATGTTCTTATCAAAACTTGTTAAAACCGGTACTTTGAGAAAGAGAGCTCTTACACACATCTGTGGACACTTAATACATACGTTTCTTTTGCTGAAAAGTTTATAAACACTAAAAGTGATTTTACCAAGTAGGAAGTCCAAGTTTCTAACTGGGACAAATTTACTTCAACTGATCATTTGTTTGAGGCTACTCCCTGAGTTACATCGAGACATTAAAATACGTTAACTTGTTGCAGAACTCCATTACATTTGTCTTAATTTTTGTACAAGCCCTTCCTTCGTCACGTTCTTTTCCAGTTTTTACAACCTAGTTTCATGTTCTAAACGAAGAGCTCTTTCCTGTTCGGCACTTCTCTGTCGTTTTCGCGCTGCTTGTCTCTGGCATGATACAAGAATACTGAACGCTTTTTGGAATTCCTGCATTCGTATGGCGTATACAAGAGGATTTACTAAGGAATTTGCATAAAATATCACTGCCAAGATATCGTGAATATCAACGCTTGATGCACTGTGCCATTTGTTCTTTATATCTTCTGGGATAGATTCGTAAATAACCAAGGGCAGAATGGTCAGAACGGAAATTCCAGTGACCATGAATAATGTTACTGACAGTTTCCTTTCCGTGTGAACTGAGCCACCATGTTGTGAATGAGGGTTGCCCTTAACATTTACAAAAATAGTGATGTAACAGACTATGAGGACAAGGACGGTGAGAGCACCAAATGTTACCCAGACGTACCGTAGTGCATCTGATTCATTCAAATATAAGCCAGCCATAAGAGAGCTCAGAAGAACAGTTATAAGCCAGTTAGCGATGATGATTTTACAATAAATCCATTTACTAATTAAGCAATGTCTGAAGGGAAAAAGTGTTGCATGTAGCCGCTCTAAGGATATCAAGGAAAGATTGACCTGGGAAGCTATTGGGAAAGTTAATTGTATAACGCAGCTAATGAATTCTGGCCATGTGAAGCCGTTGTAATTTTTATAGGTGTTCAAAAAGTGCAAAGGTCCTGTCACGGCACCAACCAGTAGATCGGCAACAGTCAGGTTTATAATAAGATACGTACGGCGCTTGCGTAGATGGCGGCTTCGTGCAAAGGCGGCGATCGTGATGCCATTGATAATCAATATCAGGAGAAACTCAGTCGCTTGCACTGGAAACCAATTATAGTCCCTTTTTACTGGAGAATCCTCAGTAGTCATTTCAGGGAGGGGGATCTATTATTCTTCCTGAAATTATTCCAGTACAGCTGGGGATTAGATAGCATAATAAATTCAGTTGTCAAGAGGACTCCAACATGACATTGTCATAATTCATTTAAGCAATAGGTACTCTATTGAGGGGCCTTGAATTTTAAAAAATAATCATGAATCGCGTTTCTTACCATAATCTTATTAAGTGAGTGATTCCAAACGAACTTCAATATTTTATTCAGATCTAGAGGGAAGCAAAGATAAAAACCCAGTAATAATAAAATGTTATGACAATTTATAATTTTGCAGGTGATTTCAGCTACAATTATACGTAATGGCTTGTAACAGACAAAATCCAAAATCATCCAAAATAACAAATAAATTCTATTTCAAACTGAGTGTTTTATTTTACCTTTTTTGTGTTTAATGAAGGGAGCCTGTCTGCTGCGAGAGTTGTAGTTGCACTCAACCGACTCTAAAATATTCCATTTCATCAATGTTGAAGATGACGCAACAGTCAGGCAGAAAGCCATATGCAGGATAAAATGCTTAAAAATCCAATTTGCTTTCGACAGAAAATTCGTAGTAAACCAACTTTATAGATAACGATTCTGTTAAGTGAAGTGTTCTTTGAATTTTGCTTTACATGTAAGAAAGAGCTGTGCGCAATAAATATTTCCTTCGCCTGAAGTGCAGCTTGAGTCATCTAGCATAAGATTTTCAGAATTAAAAAATACTACTTCATGAACGATTGGATGAATTAATCAATGGCTTCTTGTTAATATTCCCTCGTCATTTTATGTGCTCCTTTTTCAGTTTTTTTAGGTTTTCGGTAATAATCTACCACAACACTGACTTTCTCACGAAGAAGAGACAGATGTGCGGAGTAGTAATAAGTTTTGTTATTGTGGATTTTATGAATAGAGGCTTTAGTTACGGAAGATTGTTATTTATTTCATTTTGTTGGTGGATAAACATTTCACTTACCACTTAACTTGAAACTCGTATAGACAACTCACTGGAAATTGAGGTTAAACTTCCCACTTTTAGGTCTTTTGTTGTTTTTCCGCTCTGTTCGGAACTCCAGATGACATTTAGCTGATTTGCATCAAACTAGTATTTGCTTGGGATCTATTAAAAAGTTAATTGTGGCAATAACAAAATGCTCGAATCTGATTGGTTCTTAACAGCCCTTATTTCTTGCTTAATTTGGCTGGTGCAGCACCAAACTGTCCTATTTGACCTGTCCGATTACTAGCAGCTTGTAATCGGACAGGTCAAATCGGACAGTTAAACAGCCAATGAAAATTAAGCAGTGAATGCTACTAGCCAATAAAATTTAACTACCTAGCCCATGTT
>Ga0126337_10000639_pt1 | contig 18625 bp, 17 predicted proteins | sample DipCmetagenome_FD_92527 | JGI IMG/M metagenome (GOLD analysis project Ga0126337, IMG submission 92527) | Coral microbial communities from La Bocana,Puerto Morelos, Mexico - Diploria C A metagenome | ecosystem: Host-associated > Invertebrates > Cnidaria > Coral | place: La Bocana,Puerto Morelos... | reverse complement strand
TGATGTAATGTATTGAAATGTATGTCTTGTAAATTGTTTGCAGGCCCCCATTTAAACCAGCCTACGCTGAATTGGGTGGCCTGTTGAAATATTGCATATAAATAAATAAATAAATAAATAGTGGTCAATGCACTTAGCTACACCAAGCTTGTCCACAGGCATGCCAGTTGAACTAAAAGAAACAAATGTATATGTATCAACTTAACATACTAGTTTTAAAAAGGTTAACTGGCAGGAGGCAGGTCATTTCGCTGTGCATGCCCAAGCAGTTGAACTAGGGTCTACCAAGAATAAATCACTGGATAAATCACTATCCTGTCAGGAGGAAAGCATGATTTGTTTAGGTAACACTTAACCCACTGGATAGCGATTTATCCTGTGAATAGTGTTATCCAGCCTTTGAACAACTGGAGCCAGGTCTTGAACCTGCAACATCCAGACAACCTAACCTCTTGGCCATGCTCCCACCTAGCGAGTGCCATCAAACTGGTTGTCTCCCTTTCCCCTTGTTCATTTCTCGGTCAACTCTTACATTTCTGTGCATTTCTCTCGTGCTCTCCAAACTCCTGCAAGTGTGCATAGCTATAGACATGCATGCATGAACTAATTCTGATGAATCTGATTGAGTGTAATTCTTTGTTTTCTCCAAGTTAGTAGCAAAAATAAAAACATTAATCATGAACAAGGGTTCTTCACTTTCCTTTTTCCAAAACATTTCTAAGTTATTTTGTTTTTGTTTGATCAGGGATGACTTAACTGTGACAAACCCAAAACGGTGAGTGTAGTATGTTATTTGATTTAGTATTAAATAGGCTATGTTATCGGTATTGTAAGACCTTCAGTGAGAGCAGTACATGCTGTAGTGCATGATTTTCAGCCCTTGCCTACGACATCTTCAAAAGGAAATCGCCTTAATATTCAGAACTGCTTTCAATATTGGTTCTCCTATACTATGCAATGTGATTGGTTCAAAAGTGATTAGCATCAACTCAACCAATCAGATACAATCATAGACAGCTGAATGGACCAATCACAATTTAGAGTATATGCATGAAATTGTTTGCACCAAGAGTGGGAAAACACGCGTGGAAAGTAATACAATAATTATATTACACAAACTCCGTTTGTCTTTTTTATGTGTTAAAAAGTGGTTCGAAGCACAAATAAGCGGTATTCTACCTAATGTTTTCTCATATATTTCTCACTTCGTTTGTTCATATAATTTCAATTATACTGGCAGGCCGCTTTGCGGCCCTGGTATAATTGGGATTACCGGTAAAAGATGTCTTGTAACAGCGATTGCCACAGGATAAGAAATTTAGCTTATGTTTGCTAACACATGTTTTCTCCTTTGACTTAAGCATCAAAATGGCTGTGGAGAAAAAAGCTTGTAACTGTCTCTTGCTGAAAGTGAATCAGATTGGCTCTGTCACAGAATCTATCCAAGCGTAAGTAGCTGCAACTACGAATGTGATGTGCTGACAGATTGATCCCAGTTTGAAAGCTTGGCGGAGTCTAATCTATATAGTAATATAGTTGGAGCCATAACAGTTCTGCGGGTTGCCTGATGGCTTTGCCAGTTGAAGCCCAGTTTGATTGTAAAGGGAAGTGACAATTCAACAAAGGTGGACACATGTTGCTTGTTCGTTGTTTCTGATTCTCTTTTTTTTTCTCAGGTGTAAGCTGGCTCAGGATAGCGGCTGGGGTGTGATGGTCAGTCACCGCAGTGGAGAAACAGAAGATACATTTATCGCTGATTTGGTTGTGGGATTGTGTGCCGGCCAGGTTAGACACAAACTCAAAACTCGGCAGGCTTCTATTGTAACTTTTAACCCAGATAGTCAGATAGTTCAGAAACAATGCTTAACTCGAGTAGATAGACTGGCAGGCAGGTAGACAGACAGACACACTCACAGACAAACAGATAGACAGATAGACAAACAGATGGACACAGACTGATGGAGACAGACAGAAACACACATAGACACAGAAAGACAGACAGACACAGCCAGACAGACAGAAGACTGCCACAGTAATTCAATAAGGTTGAATTGGGTGGCCGTATTTAAGGGTTCTTTGAATAAGAAAATAATTGACTTAATTTTTTGGGGGAGCCACTATACAACATGACCCGTTGCATTTGCTTTTCTTTTCTCTTCTTTTAGATCAAGACCGGAGCTCCTTGCAGGTCAGAACGTTTGGCCAAATACAATCAGCTTCTCAGGTAATACATAATTCGATTATGTAACTCGACTTAATACTGGAATTTTTTGCTTAGTTTATTTCAACTAGGAACTACTGGATTTTCCTAAAAACTCTGAACAAAATTTTGCAAACTCCTGCCGAGTTTTTTGTTTATTTTTTGAACAGGAGCTGATATAGTACCCTGGGGTGGGGGGACTCTCGCGACATGCCACGCAACATATTGCAGCATTGTTGGGCGCAACATGCTGCGCACGTTTGGCTACCGAGTTTCTACGTGTCGCGACCCGTTGGGTGTTGATGGCTCAAATTTGACCATCTTCACGACAACACCCAACACTTCGCACAGAATGGCCAAACGCACGCAACATGTTGCGACCATAAATTTCATAAATTTGTCGATCGTTATCAGCCAATCAGAAAATAGCGCGCGGGCTCGGAAGCTTGCAGAAAGCTGTTACGTTGCCAGGTTACTTACCAGCCTCTTTACGAAAAACTGCGGGCTGATAAAATTGTTTGAGACTGGAAGTAAAAGTTGTGTTTTTTTTACAGAATCGAGGAGGAGCTGGGAGCTAGTGCCACGTACGCTGGAGGGTCACTACTGGCTGGAGGGAAGTAAACAAAACAGAGCGTGTTAAACAAGCTATGAGAGAATGGCTTGCTTTAAAGACTTGACCGTCGTTCTTTAAACCACATCAGAAATTAATAGTGTTTAAAAGTATTAGAAGCATAATAAATAATAAAGTTGTCGATTGTGTGTGCTTGCTTTGTATGTGTCGCGTGAGTTCTATGACGAGGGAAAAAACCGAGTTCGCAATGACGGAGTTTGTGAGGCTCCAGCAAGGAACTATTGTTAACTTATTCAGCTAAAATCCAAACTGACACGGTTATGGCAATGCTGATCGGATCGACTCCATAAGCTTAGCTATTGATGTTAGTCGATTCTCGAAGCCGGGGGTCTTTGCTACGGCTCGTACTTCTTTCAAGGAGGGTGGTTTAGCACAGGTCGTGGAAGGGGGGGTCCTGGCCATGTAGTAGAGGGGCTAACGGCTAAGGAATTATCTCCCCTTCATGCGTAAAACAGCGCAATTGGAATTTAGCAATCCGTCCAAAAATTCCATAGAATCACTAGGGACCTGAAAAAGCTGGAAAATAGTTAAGTACAGCCGGGAGTAGGGCCTGTTTGGGATGCATGGGTTTCCAAAACTGCGAAAAAAAAATAGTTTTTGTGCCTTGAGGCCTGTAACGCTCGACAGCCTGGGAACAATGGACTGAGGAGCCCCGCCTAAGCGCGCTTGCGCGCAGCGAACGCACGCACATGCGTAGAAGTGTCCGTCCTGTCCGTAAAAGTAACCTCGAACAGCGCATGTTCAATACTTATTTCTTATTCTGGGAGCGTTTTCGCAAGATTCGTGTTAAAGATAATGTTTCGAAGTTCTTTGGCCGAATTTGAGGACGACCCTTTCTTCAGGTAAGGAGAAAATGAAAAGCTGGTCTTGCGAAATTAGCAACAGGATTAGTAATTACGCTTTGTTTACATTTAAGTGCTACGAAATCGAAAATTTCACAAAAATCATAAACTTTTTTGTGTTAATTTTAACGGTATAAGTGTACACTTGTTCGAAAAAAATATTATTTTCATGGATAAAACAAAAACGTGAGCGGCAACAGAACAGTTAACCAGATAATGATATACATTATTGATTTTAACATGTGTTTTCACTGTTTTCGATACGTGAGAACATCAATTCAAACTTGTGTTTATGTAACACAACAATCGTGCCTGTAAGGAAATCGCCCTTATTTCACAGCTTGTGTTGCACACAGCGAGTCTGGATAAGCGCTGATGTATTTAAAGTTCTCATGTGCAGAAAAAATCGTTTCCCTTATCAAGCAGTCAGCTTCCTCTGACCTCGTTGTTGCGTGTGTTCTTAACTATAGTGTACCAATATAAAAGGAAAATAAAATTTCAATTTCATTTTGAACAAACTGCGATAGTAAATAGTACCTGAGGTGACAGTTAAAAAGGCTGGTTTTCACTAGAGCATAAGCACAAACATAAGCATAAGCACAAGTGAAAACAGCCGTCACATAAGCATAAGCAGAAACATAAGAAGAACGAACCCACTTATTTGTCTTGTGCAGTTTTCACTAGTGACGCGCTCGACATAAGCATAAACATAAGCACAAGAAAAATGAAACTTTTCCATATGAGAGTTCTCTCCCACCTAAGGAGTGATCTTCCCTACTCATGTTTTATTCTTTCAGGGACCACCATCAGCAAATGTCAGCCATGATGAGAGGCTTTCATGACCCATTTTCGCATTTTTGGTTCCCTTCTGCACTGCCTGGCATTGAAAATGGAAGACGGACTGGCAGGTCAAGTCATGATAGCCAGCAGTTGGCTCGACCTACTGATATGTTTGGCAGTATGTTTGGTAACATGTTCGCTAACATGAATTCCATGATGGCAAACATGCACAGAAATTTTGTAAGTTTGTTCAGAAAGCAGTGCGTGCTATTCCATGGTTTATGGAATTTAACACGGTCATGATATGGGTGCCATGAATTTAGAGATGATCGTTGAAATCCTGTGAAATTCCCAAAAGCACAAAATACTGCAAAATTCACCAGACATTTTACGAAATACAAGTCAGCACAACATATTTGAAACTTATCTTGGCTGTTTACTACCTGTAAGCTTGAAAATTTATTGTGAAACTGTTACTGCAACAAGTAAACAACTTCCTAAAATGAATATGCTCTAGCTTCTGGGAATTTTTCTTGTTGGACAAAGCGTATAATCTCAAACGGGCAAGATAGCACTATCTTACCCACTTTGGTAGCCAATCACAGCACAGGATTTAGTTCATCTTTCCTGCTTACAGATTTAGCCATATAATAAAAAAAAAATTTATAGTCCATCTATTTTTACACCAAAGTATTTTTAATTGGGTTACTGGTATTTTCAATTTTGAAGATTAATTCTTAGTGGACGATGTTACAAACTCTAATAGTTAAGTGAGAAAATCAGAATACTTCATTTTGAACCATTTTGTTAATGAATGTATAGCTCAAATTCTATTAATGCTTGTATAGCATTGTGTAGTTGTAAGTCTTTCTCTTTTTTTAATTCATTAGGAGCAAATGGCAAATGACCCCAATACCTACAGTTACTCTTCATCAAGTGTAATGTCGTATTCAAGTGATGGACGAGGGGAACCAAAATATTTTCAAGCATCTAAATCCACCAAGAAAGCACCTGGAGGGGTAAGTACTGCCAACCTGTAAAGCCTTGCGCAAACTGTTTCATTGATTAAGTATCGCTTCCATCTGTTTTGAGTTTATTTGTTTGGTGCAAATAGCAGGGTACAATATATCATGTTCTTGTGTGCTAGTCTTGGTTTAAATCTACATATCATGATATTCTTCCTGTTCTATACAAGACATTGTAATATGTATGTTAAATTTTTCCTCTTTTATATTTCCTGCAGGTTAAAGAAACTCAACATTCTGTGCGTGATTCTGAATCTGGATTGCATCGTATGGCAATTGGCCATCACCTTGGTAAAGTTGTTATCCCACTCTTTTGGATAATCTTGCATCTGTTGTTGCTGTTTTGGTGATTTAACTATATATTAGATATTCTCATTTTGTTTGTTTCTGAATTTTTAGATAGAAAGATGGTCTAACATCAAATTGTCTAAAAGTACATGTATTAATAGAAATAAAGCTAAATGTAAATGAACAGGCACCTGTCTTCCATACAATATTATACAGTTGTTAACAAAAAAATCAGCAGGCCCACAAAGTAGTAGCTAAGCTTTACTCTTCCATTCCACCCACAGATGATCGTTCTCATGTGATTGAGCGATCAATGAACAGAAGATCTGGAGAGGAAGAGAGAAAACAGGATTTTATCAACCTTGATGAAAGTGAGTATCCTTGCTTATCTTAGAATTTGGATTGATTAATCCAACAATTATTCAAATGTAATATTTTTGACATCTAACTGGACAAGGGGTTTTGTTGCTATTGGATAGCTGATGCTGCAGCTTTTGACCAGGAGTGGAAGGAGCGAACCAGGCAGTCCACCAATATTTTAAGGGACAGACAAAGAGCTACACTGCGAGGTCTGGAAGGTATGTGTCTTGAACTGTGAAAGTAGGGTAAGGCTTGGTCAGGTACATAACTTAACTGCAAGTTACTCTAGAAAAGCACGTCCAAGGGTCTTCACCCGGCTAATTTAAGTTGGCAAACAGGTGTTGACAAACTCAAGTTAGTGTATGTGAATGGCACAAAAACAGTTGGTAAGCTGTAGGTGACCAGTAGCATTTGGGTCTATTCTGTCCAATTATTTTACCAGCTTTTGGTAAACTCAGTTGACTTATGAATGATTGGCAAATGTGTTTTGGTAACTGTCGACCAATCAAAACATGTGCTCTATTCTCATGATGTGCATTCCACTTTACAAAACTGTGGACAGATTTGCGTGACACTTCACAAAAATTGTGGACGAACAGCAAGATGAATGAATATCAAAGAGGTTCACAATGTATCAGGCTGTGTACTGTATCTGCAGCTACAGAGATACTAAAAGCGTTCAAAAGAAAATGGAGGAGCAAGAAGAGAAAGTGATCATAGTTGTAATTCAAAAATTATTCCGACCATATGTACGAGTTGACCTGTGAACTCACAAGTTTGCCAACTTCTTAAACTTTGCCTACATTAATTTTGTAAACTATAGTTTACTGTGTGAAGGCTGCTTTTAGTTAATAACACAGAACAGCCATCCTACTTCCATCTCTTTCTTTCTAGGGTCTTAAATTAAGATATCTCTTTTTCTAGAATAAAGACATATATATTATTCAATGGTGTCACTCCCAGAGATGTGCAAATACCCTATGTGTGACCACTCAAATGAAAGCTGTTGAGTAGCTCATTCATGTCATACAAGGTTGTTCTAACTTTTAAGTGTGAGTAAAACCCTAGTTTGTTGCAATCCAAATTAGGGCTACTTCCATCAAGTAGAACTTTCTTGATCGGTCACAATGATCAGTCACTCACCAAAATTTCAGCTTCTAAAGCACTTTGAAACCAAATAAAAACCTTGTCTAAAGTAGCAGGAAAATCAAGGCAGGAAGAATTTGAAAGCATATGATCTTACAGCTTGTGTTTTCCAGGCTATGCCTTTTTGTGCAGTGCCATTTTGCTCTACTGCAGACATTTTTGTTGAGGTCTTTGACATCATGCATACATTGCCTGATACTTTCCTTTAACAGAGCCAAGAGAAAGGCCTACCCATCACAGCTGCCATGCAGGAATTGCAGCACCCTCTAGGAAAGACAGTAGTACCATACGAGACAAAGACAGGCTGAGAGTAAATGGTGAAGGCCTTGGGACACACAGGGAATTTGATTACAAGTACCACGGGCAAGATAGGGACAGGCTTAGAGTCACTGGCGAGGGACCAGGATCTCACAGGGAGCGTGACAACAGACACTATGACCATGGAGCAGCCCGAGATGAGGACTGGGGATCAGGAGACTTTGGAAGAGCAGGGAGAAGTCGTAAGCCTAGACAAGATCGTGAAAAGCATGTGCGGGTAAACAGCCGGCCAGTAAATAGACAAGAACCACGTGGAGGACTGTGAACTTATCTTTACGAGTGCAAAAAGCAGCAAGATTTATGCACTTACTCAAGTGCTTTGACTTTTATAGTGCACTTAAAAGAGTTTGGATTTGCACCTTACTGTAATTAGAGAATTAATGACTTAAAGATAACTATAACCAGAGTTTAATTATGGATAATTTTATATACTACAATGCTTTTCTATGTGGCTGTAGTTTCATTTAAAAAAGTTTTGTTCTCCTAAATGAAAGAAAGTTATTGAATGGATCTGTTATGTGTAACTGGACCTTGTTGACATGTTTAGTAAGGGAGTTGGGTTAGACACAAATTCTCCTTAGTGGACTCCACTTATACTTATGCTAATGTCCAGGAGAATTTATATTTAAAGAGGAGAGTTTAATCTTCATTGCTCTAAGTTATGTTCACATTCATTGTTTGTGGCTTGCTGCTGGTAATGTTCTGCATTCTAGTTTACACATCATAACTGAATAAAATTAATGTGATTTCAAGTAAAGTTGTTGTCAACTGACTTGTGCATAAGTGAGTGGCGCAAGGTCTTGGGTTAAGCATTGTATAACTGCCATATGAGATTTCATTATTTATTTAGTATATATTATTATTTTTGTCTGGTTATTGAGGGGATGTGGTGGCCTCATGGTGAGTGTGCTTGAGTGGTCTGTGTTCAAGCCCTGGCCAGTGACATTGTGTTGTGCTCTAAGGCAAGACACCTTACTCTCCGGGTGTCTCTCTTCACTGAGGAGTGTAAATTTGGTACCAGCAACGCTTGGGGCCACCCTGCCATTGACTCCCATCCTATCTGGGGGGGGGGGGAGTAGAAATTCTCCAGTTGGGAGCGCATGGTGGACCACTTGGAAATCTCAGAAAACAGTGTTCAGTAGAATATTCTACACCCAAAAATAGTTTAAAGTTTTCCAAATTTGTATCAGTGAGCCAAGCTTAGTCATATCACCCATTGCATTAATTCTAAAAAACTATACACTGAATTATATCAGACTACCAGTCCCACATGCTTGCTGGGCGTGGCTTACCTTTGAGAGGGACAGGAAGAGCTTATAGCACATTTTAATAGGGATAAACGTTTTAAGTAACCATGAATTTTGTCATTGCATAATTTTCCAAACAGCTCAAACACATGTCAGTCGTGACAAACTGTGAACTTTCAGAGCATTTATTCAGACCACATACAGCCATTCATAAACTTTACTTCGTTTATGAATAATACAGCGCTATCAAGGCATTAGCTGTACCGATTATATTTCCTATAGTTTCTCGGACATCTTCAACAAATTTTCCATTGTACGTGTTTTCGTCGTCAAACACCACGCGAATTTCCTTTCTCAAATCCTTCAGGCACTTCTGCACATGCGCGATGCGAGGAACGCTGGCTTTGCTAAGCCGCTGTACAGTTTGATTCAGTTCACTGTTGTTACTGTTCAAACTCGGCGTGATTTCATTGCAACCCTCCTTCACCGATCGCAACACCGGGACTCCACTGTGTCCTCGCTCTGACTCGTGCATGATTAGGATCCATTCCTCCATCGTCGCCACCAAAAACAGAAGATCATCTCGCTGCTTCTTCATTGGACCCTGCATCTTCTCCAGTCTCCCCACGGTCTTCTGTAAACGTTGTTTATTGGTGCAGATCATTTTCATTGACAGGGCGTGGCTTGTTTCCAGTCCATCTCCGGTGATGCCGAGTTGTCTCGGGTGAAGTGAGCTGCTTGAGAGTTCTACTGCAACTGTTCCACTCATTCTATGTAGATTCGCACAATCTACAGTAAATGAAAAAACAAAACTGTATTTTCAATTTTCGTGTCGTTAAGAAACGACAAAAATGTTTTAATTTCAGATTAAACAAAGCCATAACGAGGGTACATAAAAAGGTTTATTCTATGTCAAATATTAAGAGGCAAACCAAGTTCGCTCGCGTTTTTCGCCAAATATTGACTACGTTTTGTTACTGTAAGCGAACGAATTCGAAATTATTAGCAAGGAGTCGACATACCTAAAAATATGTACACTCCTTAAAAACATCCTCGCTTGTCATAAAATTTAAATTAGAATAAATACCTTTGTCCTTTCCTTTGAGCTTCAAGTTTGACTGATGATTCCGCCTTCGAAATCAGCGTTTGTGACTTTTTTCTTGCAATTTTGGGATAGATAGAGTGATGTGGAATTCAGCTATGTGAAATTGAAATCGACTACAAACAGAAAGATTCAGATCAAACCTTGATTTACAGACACAACCTTTCCACTCCCAGAATTGTTTTGAATTGGCTTCCGTCAAAGCAACCAATAAAACTGAAGACTATTTGAAGACAAGACATGAGCAGCTGGAGAAAAAAAATGCCATTCAAAAGACAGACTATGATATGCAAATGATCAGAAAAGACTTTGAAAGGGGTTCTTGCGCTTACTGTAAAGAGGATTATAGGTGAAATTTGAATCCGCGGTATTTATGAAGCGAAAAAAAGTATTAAACCTGACATTCACTTAGCATTCGCCAAAATGCCTTGCCTTCAGGAGTAAGATAAGCAAAAATATTTTGGCTGAGTATGACTCTTTTTTGCTCGGCAGGAAATAAATATTTGATTAAGGAGTTAATAGTCACTGTAATAAAGCTCATGACAAACAGTGAAAATAATTCAGTTTAGTTATGCAAGCAGTAGGACATAAAATATATCTGAGTCCAAAAGTAACGCGCTAACGAAGAAAAAAATCGGCGAAAAATCCTTAACGAAAACCCAAACTCAGTGATTTCAGACAAAAGCCCACGCATTCAATAATAAAGTGAAATAAGGCACTTATTTCTTGCACCTGCTCGTACGAACCAATCAAATTCATTCGCGCGCTCAGCGAATGGTAATTTGGCGCCAGAATCTCACAGCGTTGCTTTTGCTATTTTCTATTTAGCATACTGTCGCCCCGGAGGCTTAGCGAGGTCTGGCAGCGCCCAAACTATACTTTACCATACCAAGAAACCGTGAAAACACTTTGTTTTGTTGCCCTGCTATTGAGGAAAAGGACCTTTTCTCATCAAAACGGTAAGTTTCTCGGGTAATATAATTCCCAAAAATATTTTCCTGATATTTTAATGAAAGATTAAGTACTCAGACCGTCTATACAGTTTGTCGTTTTTTAGAATGTTAAGAATCTATGCTTGTTCTTCGATACCGGCAGTGCTCTAGTGACCGCTTAGTCTCTCGCACAGGCGCAACAAATACCACAAAAATCAGTTAAAATAATCACAGATATTTTTTATTTCGGTCTTTATGGCTAAATTTTAAGGCATCTATATCACGAGAATTTAAATTCTTCTATAAAATTTCGAATCGGCGTCGGTCGACTGTAAGAACTGTATTTCAATTGACTTTATTAATCGGATTGTGAATGTCAGAATATGCAAATTAGTTCACTTCTGAAGAATTTTAAAATATCTCTTATCGTTCTGGGCAATATGAAACCTGTTTTTCTTTTTTAATCCGACAAATATGGATAGCTTTAGCATTAGAATTTGCTGTTGAACCCTCCAATCGTGGATTTGTCTCTTTTAAAGACGCGAAAAGACATTCTGTACTATTTATGAAACCAGCGACTGACAAATAGAAACAGCGGTAGTTATGTTTGACAAAAAGGCGTGAAACACACGAACAATTTACAAGTTTGCTGTTGCTTTTTATTTTTTACAATCTTTTAGCGGGTGAAACTAATTATAAATGCAAGTTTATACAAATTGCGGTTTCTTTTCCGAATCAGGTATGCATTAATTTAGTTTTTGAAATAATTGGGTGAACATGTGGAAGTGATCTTTCCTCTGTGCCAAGGGAGTAAAATTTACTTGATCGCGTTCACAGATAAATTTGATTTGTTTATTTTGGAAGAGAACCAGTATGAAAATAATGATGAATTTCATTTGTCTCCACAGTTAAGACATGGAGACACCCATATACGTCAATGGAACAAATTCTACCAGCGGAAAGTGTGTTTCGTTAAAACGAGTTGTAAACCATAAGCAAGATCTACAGAAAGAAATCGCGGATCTTGACAAATTGCAGAATACGTTACTCCAGCAACGTCAAGACCTCGATTTCCTCAACGAGAACATTAAAAGCTGGGCGCATAGCTTCGACAAAATAGAACGAAATAGTCAAGGTGTTCCCTTTGTGAGAAATGTTAAAGAAATTTGTGCATTGATAGAGAATCACTTGAATGATATTCACGGTGATTTTTACTTCAGAATGCAGAATTTACTGACGGCGGATGTGCCGTGCTTTCAACAGGTTTACGAAGCTCTGGAGCTCTTGAAAAAACAAGTTTCGAAAATTATACGCGATGACGCTGCATATAAAGCTTCGTTTATTGAAGAAATTCGACAGCTTCTTGGGCGTTTGACTGGAATCACTGACACGATGATGGAGATCTACTTCGAACAATAAACGGAAACATCTTGAAGCGAGTTGTCAAAATGTGAAGAAGACAAACTTACTAGAAATTATTTGAAAACATTTTCCATGTTGTCGTAAAGATTGAACTTTATTTTTGTACGATTATTATTTTTGTTTGTTTTTCGTTTTGTTTAGAGTAGCTTAAATAATTATATTTTCATAGTACAAGATTATTGTACTTCTTGTTTAAAGAAGCAAATTGTTGTCAATTTATTCGAGTGGAAAATGAAACCTTTTGACAGTGTCAGCTTATAAAAGGTCTGTACGAGTTATCTCGAAGGAAGAACTTTAAGTCCCCACTTTGCCTGATCTAGATGTTTGTAGAAAGGAGCAGAAATGATTAAAATAATAGATAACTTAGTGTCGTGGAGTGTTTCTCGCTTTGTTCTCCTTTACCTGTTTTTATTTTTCTGGATAAAACGTACGGAAGCTGTTTTTACATCGCTATCAAAAGAGAAATATACATCGAGAACAGCTTTCTTATACAAAGATCAAGATCCCTCTTTTGCGGCGCTGTTTAGAGAGATCAAGGCTGGCCTTGTTGCAATCGAAGAGAGGTTAGAGCCTCCAAAAAGGAAAAAAACACTGCTTGAATCAAAATTATGTAGTGAAAGGTAATGGCTGCCTACAGTGCCACTGTTCAAAAACAACTGCAGTTGAATTGACCAGAAACAGGGGACATATTCTCCTGAACTGACTCAGTGGATGAAGTTTCAATGGTGATTTGAACGCTTAGTTCGTTTCATGCTGTGTTTGAAACAGAGCTGTATTCGTAAGCGAATCTGCATGTATTGTAGTAGAGATGAGCTTGTTGAAGTTCAGGCGAGCGCCAGCCCTGAATAAATTCTACCAAAAAAAACCCACAGTTGATATGTATCACGAATAAAATGTAAAACATTTCTCAAACAAATATAAGTTGAAGCCGCATGGACAAACAGTTTTTTTTTTGTTTTTGCATTCGTCTAAGGTTGAGAGTAAACTTAAATAAAGAACAGTAATTTTTGCAATTATATATACACATGAATTTTAAATAAGATCCAACAACAGCCTCTTAGGACTAAATAACATAACCACCTGCTTTTAAATTGACCGAAAATTACCTCCAAAATAATAAAAAAGCTGAATGTGTTGTACTTTTTAAACTCGATGGACATCTTACACGCTACTGACAAAAATATTTTTATTTATGTGCTACACCAATGCACATTTACTATGTGCTCTTACAATACACGAATTTGTTTGAAAAATTGAAAAGTAAATAATTAACGAGAGCCTTCTTATTCAAATAATCGAACAATGTTTCAACATCTTGTGTTATTTATATTTGATAGGGTTGACTGTTGCAACTAACTCGTGAAAAAAACTTTAATTATGTTCTTTTTTCATTGCACACACAATCGCCTGTCAAATATATAATTTTTAAAAATTTGCATAATAAAACGAAAAAAGCGAATTTGAGTGAAGTTACACCTGCGTTTGCTTCATCCAATCAGAATTGAGATTACAATTTTTTAACCAATCAAACGAGGGCAGCATTTGGCCTGTGCTCATGCGCAGTTGGTAAGAGTGGGGTGGGTCACCCGAATGCGGATTAGTCTGGAAATATATCGATATTTTTGACAGACTTTTCTGAAATCATATTTTTTTCGTCTTTGTGATCCAGCTTATTCCGCAAGGAACTCGTAAGTGATTCTGGGTTATATACCCTTGAAAGGTAAGAAAACACGAAAGTATCGTAGATCATGATCTTAAAGCATTACATCCCTCGCATTAGAAATTTACGGCACCAAATATAACGACTCAGACGTTGGTTATACAAAATCGCTTGTATTTAAGCTTATATTGAAATTCAACCATTTATTTACCCTCGTTTCGACTGTACTTTGGTCTTTCAATACATCTTTGCAGTCATAAAACTAAGATTGAAGGTTGGGTATCATTTATACCTATCTGATTTCTCGCTTGATGTCATTTCCTTAATTTATTCATGCAAGGGTTAAGGAACGTATCGATGCAAATTAGTCAGTCACCTTGTATGGATGATCGGAGTTGAAACAGACAAATCGAGAGCGCGCGCGTGTGTTCTATTCCACCCACTCGTCTGTCTCGAAAACTTTTCATGATCTGTCTCAAGCCTGCGGCAAACAGATTGCGTATATATCTGACACAAGATTTGTCAGTCATCTCTCGGTGATGTAGAAATTACAGCGAATTTTTAGCAATTGGGGGTTTCTGCCCTAGTTTTGTGAGGCCGATTATATAACAGAAGCTAACGAAGTTTGAATGCAATTTAACAAATAGCCAAGCGAGCCGCTCGTTTTTTGTTAATTTGTTTCAATTGTTTTTCGCTTTTACCGACTACTAAGGAGACGGTTCACAGGCTAAATTATATCACCTCACTTTCTTCAAGGATATGGCTGCCGTTGCAAACGATGGAATCAGAGACTTAACGACCCGCACCGAAAAATTATCGATTACTTCCATTAACAAGAGCACAAAGCAATTCAAGGCACAAATCAAAGAACTGGATAAACAGTATGATACAATGCAACAACAACTAGAAGATCTACAGTTCATTCTCGACGTCATTCTAAAATGGGACGAGGACTTCAAAAAAGTGGTCCGATTCAGCCAGGGTGTGCCTCACATGAGAAGTACAAAGGAAATCTGTGCTAATATCAAGACAGCTATGATTCCTAGCAGTGAGTTTGACCGTACGGTGCAGATTCTAGTCAAGGAAGGAGTGCCTTGTTTCCCTCGGGTCACCGGGCTATTTGAAAAGATGAAATCCCGCCTAGATGAGAGGTCTCCGAACGCGAAGTTCTCCGAGGAGATCCGTCAGCTACTGGGAGAATTAATCGGTACTTTGTGTACAATCATGAATTTCTTTTACGACCAGGAGGTGTAAACTGGCTCTGATGTCTCATCCAAATGCCGTAAACTGTAGTGAGGGGTGGGGAGAGTAATGTTCGGTGATGCATTTTATCCCTACCCCTCTTAGTAACTATTTTGATTAATTAAGCATATGGAAGACTGATGTTTCTTTAAAATTGTTTCGATCTTAAAATTTCTAATATCAAGCCGGCCGCGGAGAGCCAGCAGTGTTTGTTATTTCTTTTGCTAAAGATGAAAACGATCCATTGTCTCTGTGGCCACTTGACATTGTGCAGTCTGTGAATAGATTAACTCGTCTGGGCGCTAATTGAAAGATTGTGTGACATAACGAGAGAATTGGCAGACGCACTGAAAGATGGTGACTGTGAGCGAAAATCAATTTGATAATTGTCAGTTTAAAACTTGAGTCAAGTAATTTTGTTGTGATATTTCCGTGTCCTTCGAGCCAACAAGTTAGACATCAAGTCTCTCAGTCCATTTTAATGTATCATCATTTTATGTATTGTCCCTGAACTATGCCAATTAACTTTGTTATTATTCATATTAGTAACGAATTTAAGTTAGATATTAAGATGAGCACAGTATTAGTGAATTCATATAGGCAGTGATATGACTGGGAGTAAAAATAATTCCACTCAGCATAATCCGATACAAAAAATTTAAGAATTAACATCTGTGCGTTATTTTTGTTGCAATTTCCGCTGGGTATTAAGCCAAATGAATTCAGTCCACACACAGTAAAGTGTTCGCTTGGAGTGTAGAGTTCCGTGACGAATGCACTTCATAGGACTCCAAAGTATATAACCGCGGAGTTGGATAACGAAGGCTCACAATTGTAATGGCGTTGAATTATCACTTGATGTTTAAAATCTTGCTGGTCGGTGATCCTGAAGTCGGGAAGGCCGCGATATTACATCAGTCGGGCAGGGAATCTTCGTGCCCGTCGACAGTTGGTGTAAATTTCCTTAAAAGGAAACTAGAATTGGGTAAGTGCTGTATTCATTTGTGGAGTGTACTCTTCAACTTAACTCAGTTCATAAATTTGCCTCGACCGTTTTCGTTCGTATACATACTTCCTAAAAGTTTTATTTTGATATTTCAAACTGTCGGAAAGGCCTAACCAAGTCATCTCAGTCACAGGCATTTTGTGCAAGGCAGACAGATATCCTACATGCTGCTCTACATGCGTAAGCGGAATTCACTTGAACTCGTGTAGAAGAGTTGTTATTTAGCCGTTCTCGTCATTTACAGACAACAAATCCATAGTATTGGCGGGAGGGGGAGGGGGCTGAAAATTTATTACTCAATTTTGCGATACACTGCGACAATCCCGCCCTGTCGGTAACTGAATCACTCTGAATAAAAAGTGAAAGTTTCTAAAGAAACTGTGGTGCTGCGTCGGTGGGGGTAACAAGGTAATTTGGTTATAGCAACTAAGTTGAAGATGTAAATTGGCCACCGTAACGAGTTATAAAGCTGACGCGTACGTTTCGAGCGTTAGCCCTTCGTCACTCTGTTGTACAAACTGAGCATAGGAGCATTGTTTTTCTTCAAAACAGGGAAAGCAATTACTGTTTACGCAATTCTAGAAGCCCTTCTCATTTTCAAGAGCCAATATTTTGCCTGATGAGATGGAAGCGATTAAAAAATTTTGCCGACAAGCTGTCAGTTTCATTCTGTTCCATTTAAATTTGGTTATGTGTTTTATGTTACTCTTTGAAAATCTCAGATGGAAAACGAATAAAATTGCAGATATGGAATATTGCAGGACAGGAAAGGTAAGAGGACTGTTTTTTATTATTTTGTCGCCTCACTTTACGATCAGACTGATGTGAAAATGATAGCAGCTGTCGTGTTGCTAGTCACGCAATTAGTAGTCACGCCACCATTCTGATAATTTATCATCCGAGGTCTCCTATACCTGTAAAGTGCTCTCTCTTCCAAGGAGAAGGTTAGATAAATACTAGGAATAATGTTCATTTAAACTTATTTTTTGGGGAGCAGGGATGGCACAGTGATGACGGTGCTCGCTTCCCACAAATGTGACTTGAATTTGATTCCAGCCTTGTGCCATGTGTGTTTGATTGTTTTTTGTTGGTTCTCACCTTACTCTGAGGGTTTTTTCTTTGGGTTCTCCTGTTTTTCTTCCTCTACTAAAACCAATTCGACCCGCTTGAAAACCAGCTAAGACTGATGTGGCTTTCTCTGTAAATATTGAAATTTATTTGTCTTACTTTTGTAACATTTTAATTTTTGTTCTTGGGACACACCACGACGTGAACATTCTTGTCCAATTTTTTAAATAAAAACATGATCCGCTTTCTTGTAATTAACATGCTTCCATTTTCTTTACTAACGGTACAGCAGAAAGTCCCGACGGAAGTCACGCCTTGTTTGTTGCGTGACAACAAAAAAACCCATTTGTGTTCGTTGACTTTTTACCATTTGGGCTGCATGCATCTGTCTGAGCTGACATTTGCACATTAATTCGTCCAAAGGGGTTTTATCATGCAAATCATTATGATCATAATGCGTCGACGGCGGCGGCAGCAAGGACGACGCCCTGTCAAAAATGAATTTATATTTCGAAATTGTCTGGATCTGTTCAGAACGCCATTTAAGTCGTCGCATTTCGTGTTCCTCAGACTACGTAGAACTACTTGGTAATTTCATGTTGTTGTTTTGCAGAGGACGGCTAAGAAATGTACGATGTTGTTTGGCGACGTTCTCAGTGCGGTCGTCATGGTCAACTTGGCGACATGACTAGCGGGCGTATGCGCCAAATGACGAAAAAAAAACGAATTAGTGCAATATGGCGGCCATACAACAGCTAATACCATAATAATGGTGTACAGCGTACGTCCATGTTATGGTCAATTGACACCTGTCCCCAATGTCTTATGTCCCTCTCCCCTTCCTGGCCACTATCACACAAGCTTTCTGAATCGTAAACTGTTGCAATTTGTTTTAGCTCCCAGGCCTCGTCGACCAGTTATTATCACGATACACAAGGGTTCATTCTGGCTTATGACGTCACCGACAGAGCATCGTACGACAACATCCTGAACTGGCTGAGCATTATCGAGCATCACGCTAGCGAACAGGACTTTCAAAGGATTCTGGTGGCCAACAACTGCCGGTGTAACGAAAGAAACCGCGAGATCACAACGAAAGAGGGCGAGAAATTCGCCCGGGAATACGGCATGCGATATGCAGAGATCAACGTTCTGCAAAGCTCCGAGTTTGACGAAGTCCTTAAATTGCTCATTCAAGACATCTTACACCACACCGGGCCACAAGAGAACATGGAGAAAGAAAAGGCGGTTTACGAAGACTTTGGCGCAGGACAACATGGCATCAAAATTGAAGAAGACGAAGAATTGCTCTTAGCTTGATCGTTCGTGTTACGATGAGTTTTTAAACTTAGATTT